>Ga0114950_10000353_pt1 | contig 30552 bp, 30 predicted proteins | sample N075metaG_FD_83503 | JGI IMG/M metagenome (GOLD analysis project Ga0114950, IMG submission 83503) | Deep subsurface microbial communities from Kermadec Trench to uncover new lineages of life (NeLLi) - N075 metaG | ecosystem: Environmental > Aquatic > Marine > Ocean trench > Sediment | place...
AAGAAGGCGTTCGACTCATCATCTGCCGGAAAGCCGTACTCAATGTGCAACTCTTCGAGCGTAATATCCTGGCTCCAACCCAGTGTAGCGACCACCGTTATGATATTGAGACAGACGCCACCACGTTGCAGTTGAATCGGAATGAGCAGATGGGGTCGCTCGTTCTCAGCTTCGCGATCAGCAGAGGTCGTGCTTAGTACATCAGGCCGTAACGCCTCCAGCTCCTTTATCATTTGCAGCGATTGGTATTCGAATTCGGATGACTCCAGATAGCGGTGTACCCGTCCCAGTTGCATACCGAAAGCCTCTTCCGGGTTGCGCATCGACGCGATCAGCCCATCGGGGTGGAAGTTGAGCCGGGGCATGGTGAGCGGCTTCTTCAGCAGGGCGACGGGATCACCTGCGAAATGCTCAATCACAAAATCCATTGCCTTGTTGCGCATCACGATATTGAGATGGGCATCGATAATATTGGCCGGGTAGGGCTCGGCAGCTTGCAGGGCGAATTCCAGGATACGCCGCGCTTGAGCGGCTTCATCTGCTGACAGGTCCAGTTCCTTGTACTCGGGAGAGTAACCGGAGGCCGCCAGTAAAGCGTTGCGTGCGCGGTAGGTCAGTTCCAGTTCCCTACCCATACGGAGCAGCAGGTTGCGGCTACCCCGGGTTTTGTTATTTTCCACATAATTCATGTGGCGAAAGGAAATATCGAGCTTATCCGCCAGAGCCATTTGGCTCAGTGAGCGTTTTTTCCGCCAGTAGCGGATGATATCCCCGGCTGATCGTTCCATAGGGAATAATTCTATAACCGCAGGTTTCCTGATTCAATGCCTAAAGAAGACAAGATAGATAAAAATACCCGTTTGGAACTGGGAGACGAGGTGTTGGTGATTGGCAGCATCGACAGAATAGGCTAGAAGTATCAGGCAAGCCGGGGAAAGTCCACCGCAGTGATACAATAGTCTTCAATCTTCGGCTAATTTGCCGTATCATTTTTGGCCAATTCGATACTCTGAGGACTACAGTGAATTCAACACAAACCCCGGAGGGCTTTAAAGCAGTTGTCGCCTACTTGTTCAAGCAACTGGATTTTAGATATTTGGTGCTGCCACCCATATTCGCCTTAGTAATTGGTTATTCGGTGGTGCAAGGGTATTACTTACCGAGAAAATTGGTACTGGAATTTGTTGGTTTGGCTTGCATAGGCTACTTTTTTCTGGCTTGTGTGCTGCGGTATCGTTACGACAAAAATACTTTTACCTTGGGCTGTGTTTGGATTAGCTTTGCGTTTTTCTCACGAGAAATCCATTACCCAGGCTCTGATGTGTTGGTTTATGCCTCTATTTTACTGTTGGGGTACTTGCTGGTTACGCGCTTCGATTTCTTTAAGCCCTATATCGATGAACCTCCCTATTTTAGTATTTTTGCCGCTGCATTTTTATCCTATTTTATATCCCAATCTACCGACCAGCGTTGGTGGCGCTTTGTGCCTTACGAAGACGTGACCCATGTTCGCTTAGAAGAAACCATGGAAATTATTGGGCATATGTTTTTAGGTACTGCACTTATATTGTGGCGGCGAGTTAAGTCAGACTAGAGTAAGGCTTAGCCGCAGGGCGAACTTTTGGCTGAAGCCAAAGTCTACGTTATACAGAAAAAAAATGAGGTTATTCCATGTTGCGTGCTGTGTTGTCGCTACTATTGCTGTTGAGTTTTCAGTCAGTGGTCCGAGCTGATTCCGCCGTCGCGGTTTTCGCGGGGGGTTGTTTCTGGTGTGTGGAGTCTCTGTACCAGGAACTGGAAGGAGTAACGGATGCGGTATCGGGTTTCACCGGCGGCACCGTGGAAAACCCGAGCTACCAGGGTCGCCACGACGGGCACTACGAAGCGGTCAGGGTCACCTACGACCCCGCCGCAGTGAGTTTTCGCGAATTACTGGATGTCTACTGGCGCAATATTGATCCCTTCGATAATCGCGGCCAATTTTGTGACAAGGGGCCCAGTTATCGCAGCGCCATATTTGTCGCCAACGCGCAGGAAAGGGCGTTGGCGGAAGCGTCAAAGTCAGCGGTGGAGCAGCAGTTCCCAGATCACACCGTCTATACCGAGATTCTCGATGGCGCCAGGTTTTGGCCGGTTGAGGAAGGCCATCAGGATTACTTTCGCAAGAACCCGGTGCGCTACAAATATTACCGCTGGAATTGTGGCCGCGATCAACGTCTGGAAGCGATCTGGGGCGCTGCCGGCGACCACTGAACGAAAGCTGCAGCGTAGTCATTTTAGAAGAACTGTTGCAATTGCGACAAGAAAAGAGGAATCGTGGTGTCACAAAGTCAGCAACCGGGGTGGGACGCCAGTGACGAGCAGTGGATGGAACGCGCCCTGGCGCTGGCGGACAAAGCCGCGCAGCAGGCGGAGGTGCCGGTTGGCGCCGTCATTGTTCGCGCGGGTAAAGTGCTGGGGGAAGGCTGGAATCAGATGATCACCAGCAGTGACCCCACTGCCCACGCCGAGATCGTCGCCATGCGCGCAGCCGCAGCCAGTGTGGGGAACTACCGGCTCCCCGACACCACGCTCTATGTCACCCTGGAACCTTGCACCATGTGCGCCGGCGCGATGATCCATGCCCGCATTGGACGGTTGGTGTTCGCCGCTGCAGAGCCCAAGGCGGGCGTGGTATCCAGTCGTTGTGCATTGTTGGATGAGCCCTGGTACAACCATAAGCTTCCCTGGCGCGGCGGGGTGTTAGCGGACGAGAGTAGCGCCAGGTTGCAGGCTTTTTTTAAGGCCCGTCGCGGGCGCTAAGAAATGGTCCGAGGTCACTACAGCGCGGAAAAATCGCCGCTGCGGACAGACTGTGGAAGATAGTCATCAGTCGCCACTGGGGGTAACGGTTTATATTGGGCCATGTCCTGCCACTGCAAAATACTTGTATAGTGGCGAATATTCGCCACGTAGGTGACCGGCTCTGTGCCCCTGGCGTAGCCATAGCGTGTTTCATTGTAGTGTTTGCTTTGTTGCAGCAGCGGCAGGCGTTCCCTCACGTCCACCCACACATCCGGATTGCCGCCCTGGCGCTGGGTAATCACCCTGGCATCTTCCAGATGCCCCATGCCAATATTGTATGCCGCCAGGGCAAACCAGGTTAAATCAGGCTCACCGATGCGCTGGGGCAGTCGGCGTTTGATGTTTTTTAAATAGCGGGCGCCACCGCGCAGGCTTTGCAGTGGATCAAGGCGATTGTTTACGCCCATTTCCCTGGCGGTTGGTAGGGTGAGCATCATCATGCCGCGAACACCGGTGCGGGATGTCGCCAGGGGATTCCAGTGTGACTCCTGATAGGCGATGGCGGCCAGTAGGTGCCAGTCCAGTTGGTATTCATCGGCGACCTGTTGAATGAGCTCCCGATAGTCGGGCAGATTCTTGCGCATATTGCGGGTGAACGTGTGCGACCCTATTCGAGTGACGGTGCCGGCGTGGCCAAAGTGCCTTTCTCGCAGGCTGGCCATCGCGCCACTGTCAACCAGCGCCTTGAAGAATCGGTCTATATACTGCACCAGACGAACATTGTCTCGTTTGGGAGAGAGATACCAAGCTAACTCCTGTACTCCGCCCAGCTCGAAAGCTACCCGCAGTCTCGGGTAGAGCGCCTGCTGTACGGTAAACTCATTGGAATCCACGATGGCTATTTGAGCGGCACCTGTGTTGACCCGTTCGAGTAATTCTGCGGAGTCGCTGTCCTGCACTTGCTCCCAGTTCAGTTGATAGCTTGTTTCATAGCGCGGGTCTTCTCCGCGCTGCAGGGCCGCCAGGCTCTGGGCGTGGCTGCTGCCGGCCAGCACCACTATTTTCATATCCCCCAGATCGGCAATTGAGCGGGGGCGGAAGGTGCCGGCTTTGTAAATAACCTGGGGGGTGAGTTTGTAATAGGGCGCCGAATGGGGATACTGCGCCGCGCGCTGATCGGTCAGGGTGAGCCCCGCAGCGGCCAGGTCAGCTTCCTCTCGTTGCAGGCGCTCGAAAATACCCTTCAGGCTAAACGCGGGTTGCACCTCAAGCGTCACCCCCAGGTCGTTTGCCAGCAGACTGACCAGCGCGTATTCGAAGCCGGTGGGGCCATTCTTGTCCTGGTAATAGGTAGTGGGGCCGTTGCGACTGACGACGCGCAATTCGCCGCTATCGAGGATGTGAGCCAGGCTATCGTCTCTTGCGCAGCCAGTCAGGGTCATTGCCAGGACCAGCAGCACTGCCAACCGGAGTTTCCAGGGCGCGCACGGCTTGAAGGCCGTGTATGAAACAATAGACGGAGCGGCATTGTGTTGAAAGTTTGATCCAGCCATGGCTTCTATTGTATCCGCCGTGGAATATTCGCCTACAGGCATAATTACCATAGTAAAGAGCGGTATTTTCAGTTAACCCCACGGTATCTAATACAGTACAATGGCGCCCTCTTTAACTTCCTCCATTTGGAGCTAGTCACAGCATGCTAACTCTGCGCGGTGCTTCGGCCCTGTCTGCGTTTCGTTTGGAAAAACTGGCGCATAAATTACTCAGTATCCACCCCGAAATTCACCTGCAGCACAACGAGTATGTGCACTTTGCTCAACTCAAGGGGTCACTGTCGAGCGCAGAGAAAGATGTATTGGCGCGATTGCTGCATTATGGGCCGACCGGGTCTGCGGCCGACACAGTTGATACGGACGGCTGCTATATTGCGCTGGTAGTGCCGCGGCCAGGTACTATTTCCCCATGGTCCAGCAAGGCCACTGATATCGCCCACAATTGTGGTTTGCACGATGTAATGCGTCTGGAGCGCGGCGTTGCCTATTATTTCCAACTGCCCGCCGGCCTCGAATCCACCCACCGGCAAGACCTGCTCAGTCAGCTTAAGGCCTGTGTTCACGACAGAATGACGGAGAGCGTGTTACCGGGTCTTGATGAAGCAGAGCAGTTGTTCAAGGAGGGCGTGCCCGCACCGCTTCGATCTGTGGATATTTTGTCCCAGGGCAGGGCTGCGCTGGAGTCTGCTGACAAATCCCTGGGACTTGCCCTGGCGGATGATGAAATTGATTACTTGCTGGCCAGCTTTACCGCGCTGGGCCGCAATCCCAACGATATCGAATTGATGATGTTCGCCCAGGCGAACTCGGAACACTGCCGGCACAAGATTTTCAATGCCAGTTGGAGTATCGATGGTGAAGCCCAGGATCGCTCTCTGTTCAGTATGATTCGCAACACCAACGAGCGAGGTGGCGAGAATGTGTTGTCAGCCTATTCCGACAACGCGGCGGTAGTTGCAGGCCACTACGCCGGGCGCTTTTATCCTGACCCAGAGAGCGGCCAGTACAAGTTTTCCCAGGAAAATATTCACCTGTTGATGAAGGTGGAAACCCATAATCATCCCACCGCGATCGCGCCATTTTCGGGCGCGGGCACGGGGTCGGGAGGCGAGATTCGCGATGAGGGCGCGGTGGGCAAGGGGTCCAAGCCCAAAGTTGGACTCACCGGCTTCTCGGTATCCAATCTCAATATACCCGGCTACCAACAGCCCTGGGAGCATGATTACGGCAAACCGGATCGGATCGTGTCGGCCCTGGATATCATGGTCGAGGGCCCGGTTGGCGGCGCAGCTTTCAATAACGAATTTGGTCGTCCCAACCTATGTGGTTACTTTCGTACCTTCGAAAGTGAGGTGCCCGGGGTCAATGGCCCGGAGGTGAGGGGCTACCACAAGCCCATCATGATTGCCGGCGGCTACGGCAATATACGTGAGGAACATGTCGATAAGGGGCATTATCGCCCCGGGGCCAAGTTAATTGTGCTGGGCGGGCCGGCGATGCTCATCGGATTGGGGGGCGGGGCGGCCTCCTCGATGGCCAGCGGACAGAGCGCGGAGGATCTGGATTTTGCCTCTGTACAACGACAGAATCCGGAAATGGAGCGACGCGCCCAGGAAGTGATAGACCGCTGTTGGCAACTCGGCCAGGACAACCCCATCGCTTTTATTCACGACGTGGGTGCCGGTGGGCTCTCTAACGCCTTTCCGGAACTGGTCAAGGATGGAAACCGGGGTGGGCGCTTTGAACTGCGACAGGTGCCTAACGACGAGCCGGGCATGTCACCCATGGCTATTTGGTGTAATGAATCCCAGGAACGCTATGTGATGGCGGTGGAGCCGGAAAATGTCGCTCGCTTTGAGGCCATCTGTAAACGGGAACGCTGCCCATTTGCCGTGGTGGGTGAGGCGACAGAAGAATTACACCTGCAATTAACCGATAGCGAGTTTGGCAATGCGCCGATTGATCTGCCCATGTCGGTGCTGTTTGGCAAAGCCCCCAAAATGCACCGCCAGATACAGCGGCAGTGCGTGAGTCATCGCGAGCTGCAGCTGGACGTGTCCGTTGCCGAGGCGACCGAGCGGGTGTTGCAGTTGCCCTGTGTTGGCAGCAAAAGTTTTCTCATCACCATTGGCGACCGCACGATTACCGGCATGGTCGCACGGGATCAAATGGTGGGTCCCTGGCAGGTGCCCGTGGCCGATTGTGCGGTCACTACCGTGTCCTACGACAGCTTTGCCGGTGAGGCGATGGCGGTGGGAGAGCGCACACCGCTGGCTCTAATCGATGGCCCCGCCTCCGGCCGCATGGCGGTGGCCGAGGCGATTACCAACATTTGCGCGGCGGCAATCAACGATATCAACGATATTAAATTATCCGCCAATTGGATGTGTGCGGCGGGCTATGGCGCCGAAGATGAAGCCCTGTACGACACGGTAAAGGCCGTCGGCATGGAGTTTTGTCCGGCGTTGGGTATCACCATCCCGGTGGGTAAGGACTCAATGTCCATGCGCACAGCCTGGCAGGCCGACGGTGAGGCGAAATCGGTTACCGCGCCCCTGTCGCTGATTATCACCGCCTTTTCGCCGGTGGTGGACGCGCGCCTGTCGGTTACGCCCCAGTTGCAGCCCGAGGGGGGCAGCAGTTTACTGCTGCTCGATTTAGGTAGAGGGGCGAACCGCCTGGGTGGTTCCGCGCTCGCCCAGGTCTATAGCCAGCTTGGCAATACCGTGCCCGATATCCACGATCCTGCGGATTTAAAGGCGTTCTTCAATTTGATTCAGGAATTACTGGCAGCGGGGCGCTTGCTGGCCTATCACGATCGCTCGGATGGCGGCCTGCTGACAACTCTACTGGAGATGGCCTTTGCCGGGCACTGTGGCCTGAATATTGATCTTCGTGCATTGCCCGGGGCTGACGGGCTTGAGAAGTTATTCAACGAGGAGGCCGGTGCGGTATTACAAGTTGCATCGGCCGATGTGGGCGCGGTGATGGCGCGTGCAGCGCAGCTGGGTCTGGGGGATTGCATTACGGACATTGGCGCCGCCAATGGCGGAGAGTCCATCATCATCAATGACGGCGATGAGCTGTTGTTAGACGATTTCCGCCCTCGTTTGCAGCAAGTCTGGGCGCGCACCAGTTATGAAGTGCAGTCGCTGCGCGATAATCCGCAGTGTGCGCAAGAGGAGTTTGACCGGTTGGCGAGGCAAGATCCGGGCCTGAGCGCAGGCTTGAGTTTTGATCCCTCGGACGACATCTGCGCGCCGTTTATTCGCTCCGGCACCCGCCCCCCGGTGGCCATTCTGCGCGAGCAGGGCGTCAACGGCCAGGTGGAGATGGCGGCGGCATTTCACCGCGCCGGCTTTGCCCCGATAGATGTTCACATGAGTGATATTCTCAATGGCAGGGTTGAACTGTCCCGCTTCAAAGGCCTGGTGGCCTGTGGCGGCTTTTCCTATGGCGATGTGCTGGGTGCCGGTGAGGGTTGGGCAAAGACTATTTTGTTTAACGACGCTGTGAGAGAGCAGTTCGCGGCGTTTTTCGAGCGCCAGGATACCTTCACCCTTGGAGTTTGTAACGGCTGCCAGATGGTATCGGCCCTGAAGGGGCTTATTCCCGGCGCTGACCACTGGCCCCGTTTTGTCGGCAATCTCTCGGAGCAATTTGAGGCCCGCCTGGTATTAATAAAGGTGGAAGAGTCCCCATCAATACTCATGGATGGCATGGAAGGCTCTCATTTACCCGTACCGGTGGCCCACGGGGAGGGGCGGGCCGTGTTTGCTAATAATGAGGCTGCACTTGCCTGTGAAGCCACAGGAACAGTAGTACTACGCTACCTGGAGCACGATTTGTCACCCGCGGGGGCTTATCCTGCTAACCCCAACGGTGCGACCAATAGTATCGCGGGGCTGACCAGTTTGGATGGCCGCGTAACAATAGTAATGCCCCACCCGGAGCGCGTGTACCGAACGGTACAAAACTCCTGGGCGCCGGGCGACTGGGGTGAAGACGGTGGTTGGCTGCGTTTGTTTCGCAATGCGCGCTGCTGGCTGGAATAGCGGCTTACTAAAACAGCCAGAGGGCTTCAGGCCTTGTGGCTGGTGGACTTTTAACTATAATGGCGCATTTTTCCACGCTAGAGCAACAATATGCTAAATAAGTATCCTCTGTGGAAAAACCTGATGGTGTTTCTGCTGGTAACGATCGGCTTTTTCTACGCCGCACCTAATTTGTATGCGCCCGATCCCGCCATCCAGATCACCGGCGAAAGCAGTTCACAGTTAATTGACGACAAGATACTGCAGCGCGCGCTGAACGCCCTGAGCGACAACGACATAGCGCATTTTGGCGAAGCCATTAATGCTACCGGCAGCAACGCCCTGATTCGACTGCGAGACCCGGAGCAGCAACTGCTGGCCCAGGCCCGAATAAAGCGCAGCCTGGGTGACGGCTTTATCGTGGCCTTGAATCTCGCGCCCACAACACCCGCCTGGTTGAGCGATTTCGGGGCGCAGCCGATGAAACTCGGCCTGGATCTGAGTGGTGGCGTGCACTTCAAGCTCGAAGTGGATGTGGATGCGGCCATAGAACGGCGCATGGAGTTCTATACCTATTCGGTGAAAAAAATATTGCGGGAACAGCGCATTCGCGGCTTTGTGGCCCTATCCAAGGATGGTCGCCTGGAGACGCGTTTCAAGAGTGAGGCCCTGCGCGAGCGAGCCCGGTCGGCCATTGGCGATGAATATCCCGAGTTGGCCCTGGACCGGGTCGATAACGGCGACAGTTGGGAATTGTTCGCGGTAATGCCGGCGCAGCTACGGGCCGAAATCGCCGAATATGCCGTGAGTCAGAATCTCACGACCCTGCGCAATCGGGTCAATGAACTGGGCGTGTCAGAGCCACTGGTGCAGCGTCAGGGGCAAAATCGGATTGTGGTCGAACTGCCGGGCATCCAGGATACGGCGGAGGCCAAGCGGATTCTGGGCAAGGTGGCCAACCTGGAATTTCGTATGGTGGCAAATCTCAATGCGCCGGCCTCTGAAAAACAACGCTATGATTATCGCAGTGCCGACCGGGCCGGTTCCAGTGAGTGGCTGGAGCGCGCGGTAATCTTGACCGGTGAGCGGGTGTCCAGCGCCCAGGCCAGTTTTGACCAGAACGGGCGCCCCATGGTGAAGATCAGCCTGGACAGCGAGGGTGGCACCTTGATGAACCGGGCGACCCGCAACAACATCAAGCGCAGAATGGGTGTGTTGTTTATCGAGCGAAAATACCGCACGCGCTATGAGGTTCAGCCGGACGGTTCCGAAATTGTCGTCAAAATACCCTATGACGAGAAAAAACTGCTGACCGCACCCGTTATTCAGTCGGCGCTGGGCGCACAGTTCCAGATTACCGGATTGGACAACCCCATGATGGCCTCCGAACTGGCGTTGATGCTGCGCGCGGGTGCGCTGGCGGCACCGATCAGTTTTGTGGAAGAGAGAACAGTAGGCCCCTCGCTGGGCGCCGATAACATCCGCCAGGGTGTGATGTCCGTGCAGTATGGCCTGGCGCTGGTGGTGTTGTTCATGGTGCTCTACTACCGGGTGTTCGGGGTGGCGGCAGTGGTGGCGCTAACCGTCAACCTGGTGCTGCTGGTGGCCATCATGTCGATTATCGGCGCGACGCTCACCCTGCCCGGTATTGCTGGAATAGTGTTGACCGTGGGTATGGCGGTCGATGCCAATGTATTGATTTTCTCGCGAATACGGGAGGAGGTCGTCAATGGCCTGTCGCCGCAAATGGCCATTCATGCGGGCTTTGAACGGGCGGTGGGAACCATTCTGGACGCCAATATCACCACCCTGATTGTCGCCATTATCCTCTATGCAGTGGGTACCGGCCCCATTAAGGGTTTTGCGGTCACGCTTTCCGTTGGTATCATCACCTCCATGTTTACCGCCATCGTGGGTACCCGTGCGCTGGTTAATTTGTACTACGGTGGGCGTCGGGTCAAGAAACTGTCCATAGGGGGGAAGGGAGCATGAAAGTGATTAATTTTATGGGACAGCGCCGGTTGGCGATGATCTTCTCCGCGTTGCTGCTGCTCGCCTCAATAGGGTCCCTGGCCACCCGGCAACTCAATTGGGGCCTTGATTTTACCGGCGGTACCCTGGTGGAAGTTCACTACAGTGCATCTGCCGACCTCAACGGCATAAGGGCGACACTGGACAGTGAGGGCTACAGCGGGGCGACGGTGGTCAGTTTTGGCACCGATAAGGACGTTCTGATCCGCCTGGGTAAAGGGTATTCCGATGAACAGGGGGCTGAGTTATTGGTCGTGCTGCAGCAGGCATTTGCCGGCGGCGTGGAACTGCGCCGCATAGAATTTATCGGGCCGCAGGTGGGCGATGAGCTGCGTGAACAGGGCGGTTTGGCCATGTTGCTGGCGCTGGGCCTGGTCATGCTCTATATCGCATTTCGCTTTCAAATGAAATTTGCCGTGGGGGCCGTGGTCGCCCTGGTTCACGATGTCATCATCACCCTGGGTTTCTTCTCGGCAACGGGAATGGAATTTGATTTGACCGTGCTGGCCGCTATTCTTGCGGTCATTGGCTATTCGCTCAATGACACGATTGTTGTATCCGATCGGATAAGGGAGAATTTTCGCAAGTTGCGTCGGGTCGATTCGCAGGAGATCGTCAATATCTCTCTCACCGAAACCCTGGGCCGCACAGTGGTCACTTCATTGACGACGCTATTAGTGCTGGTTGCGCTGGCATTGTTTGGCGGCGAGATGATCCACGGCTTCGCCATTGCGTTGATTGTGGGTGTGGTGGTGGGCACCTATTCGTCAATTTATGTCGCCGCCTCCACGTTGATGCTGATGGGTGTGCGCAAGGAAGATTTGATGATTCCGGTGAAAGAGGGTGCCGATCAGGATAGTTTGACGCCCTGACCCAGTGGTCTTTGGGCCCGAAAGGCTCGTCCAGGGTCTGGTTCTTGCAATATTAATACATGTGTATTATAAATAGCAGGACAGATTTCTGGAGATGATGTATGCAAGACGCTATTGGTGAACAACTGGAGCTGGGCCCCTGCGATCAAATTGGTTTTGTCTTTGCCGATCTCGAGGCGGCGATAAAGCGCTATGAGCCGATTTTTGGCCACTTTGAAGTACAGGAATTCGGTTCCTTTGAGTACGATTATCGCGGCGAGAAAGACCATTGTGAGCTGAAGATTGCCTTCGGTAAAAGTGGCGACCTCGAAATCGAGCTGATTGAATGGGTGTCGGGTGGCAGCCCCCACAAGGAATTTTTAGAGCGCGGTCGCGAGGGCATGCACCATATGCGTTTTCGGGTCGATGATCTCGATGCCAAGGTCAGGGAGGCCGAGGCGTTTGGCTACCGGGCGATCTGGGGCACCCGCTTCGCCGAGGGTCTGGCGGTAGCCTACCTGGAGCGCGACGGCGACCCTCTATTGGTCGAGTTGTTTGAGAACTTGCACGGCTAAACAGGGCGTAAACCACCGCTGGCGGCCCGGGCGGGGAGTGTCTTGGCAAATCGGGGGAAGGGCGATGGCTAGCAACAAGTATAACGATGATTTTCTGGGCAAGAGAGCGGCCAATTTTACGCCGCTCACCCCCATTAGCTTTATTGAGCGAACCGCTCGCGTCCACCCGCACCACACGGCAATTATTGACGGCGACCTGCGCCAGAGCTGGGGTGACACCTATCGCCGCTGTCGTAAGGCCGCGGACGCCCTGATCAAACGCGGTGTGTGCAAAGATGACACCATCGCCGTACTTTGCCCCAACACGGCCGCCGCGGTGGAAGTCGCCTTCAGCGTGCCCCTGTCCGGCGGCGTGTTAAACATGATCAATACTCGCCTCGATGCCGCCAGCCTCGCCTTTATCCTGGACCACGGAGAAGCCACGGTCTTTATGGTTGACCAGGGGTTGAGCGACCTCGCCGCGGCCGCGCTGGAACTGGCTGACGTGAAGCCATTGGTCATTGATATTGAAGATTCCACACTGGGCGAACCCGGCGCTGCCATAGGTTCGCTAACCTACGAAGATCTCATCGCCGAGGGAGACGCCTGTGGTCAACGGCGTCTGCCCGAGGACGAGTGGGATGCCATTGCGCTCAACTACACCTCCGGTACCACTGGCAACCCCAAAGGGGTTGTCTATCACCATCGCGGGGCCTATCTCAATGGCCTCGGCGAAGGCGTGGAATGGGCACTACCCCATCATCCGGTTTATCTGTGGACCCTGCCGCTGTTTCACTGCAATGGTTGGTGCTTCCCCTGGACCGTAGCCGCCTACGCGGGGACTAACGTTTGTCTTCGCGCCCCGGAAGCGGGCGCCATTCTCGACAGCATCAAGGCCAACAATATCAGCCATATGTGCGGGGCACCCATAATTTTGAATATGGTGACCACGGAAGCGGAGAGTCGTGGCGAGAAACTGCCCTGGCCGGTGAAAATGATGACCGCAGGGGCTGCCCCGCCCGCCGCTGTGCTGGCCCGTAGCGAGGCGATCGGCTTTGATGTTATTCATGTGTACGGTCTGACCGAAGTGTATGGGCCCACCGGCGTCTGTGCCTGGAAGCAGCAATGGAACGAATTGCCGGCAGATCAGCAGGCGGAATTAAAATCCCGTCAGGGCGTGCCCTACGTGGTGCAAGAAGAGATGGTGGTACTGGATTCGGACACCCTGCAAGCTACCGCGATGGATGGCCAGACCATGGGTGAAATCATGTTTCGTGGCAATGCGGTTATGAAGGGCTATCTGAAAAATCCCGAGGCCACCGAAAAGGCCTTTGCCGGCGGCTATTTCCATTCTGAAGATCTGGCGGTGGTTCACCCCGACAACTACGCCGAGATTAAGGATAGATCCAAGGATATCATTATATCCGGCGGCGAAAATATTTCCTCTATAGAGGTGGAGGGCGTGCTCTACCGGCTTCCCTGCGTTGCCACCGCCGCGGTGGTTGCCGCCCCGGACGAGAAGTGGGGCGAGACGCCCTGGGCCTTTATCGAATTGGCCGAGGGGCAATCTGCCACCTGCGACGAGGTGATTGCATTTTGTCGCGAACATCTGGCGCGCTTTAAGTGCCCCTCACATGTGGTGTTTGGCGATATACCCAAAACCTCCACCGGCAAAATTCAAAAGTTTGAACTCAGAAAGAAAATTGCCGAACAACTGCGCGACTAATCACTGTAGACCCGGCTATGGCGGTGTCTCAGGGCGACTCAGGGCTAAGTTTTCGCCTGGCCGAGCAGCGGTTTGGTCACCTGTAACACGGCTTTGAAGCACTTGGGGTTACCGGCCACTATGTTGCCCGAGGTCATGAAGTTCTCGGAGCTGTCAATATCGGCCACCAGCCCGCCGGCTTCGCGAATGAGCAGCGCCCCGGCGGCAATATCCCACGGTGCCAGGCCTATTTCCCAAAATGCATCCAGGCGCCCGGCGGCAACATAGGCCAGATCCAGTGAGGCGGCACCGGCGCGACGAATGCCCGCGCACTGTGCCGCCAGTGTTTCGACGGTTTTAAGGTAGGGAGCCAGTTTGTCATCACAGTGGTCCTTGAAGGGAATGCCGGTGCCTAGCAGAGCGCCGTGCAAGTTGGTCAACTTGCTCACCCGGATGCGGCGACCATTGAGCTGAGCGCCGCGACCACGCGAGGCGGTAAATTCCTCTCTGCGCACCGGGTCGAGTACCACTGCGTGTTCCAGCGTGCCCCGGTAGAGGCAGGCGATGGATACGGCGTAGTGTGGAATGCCACGGACAAAATTGGTGGTGCCGTCCAGTGGGTCGATGATCCATTGGTATTCGGCGTCTTCACTGCCGATCAACCCGGATTCTTCACCCAGGATGGCGTGATCCGGATAAGCCTTGTGCAGGTGGTAGATAATCTCCTGCTCAGCGTTAATGTCCACCTCGGACACGAAATCATTGACGCTCTTCTCCATGACCTCGATACGGTCCAGATCATCGGAGGCGCGCACGATATTTTCTCCTGCCTTGCGGGCGGCGCGCAACGCGATATTGATCATGGGTTCCATAGTGGCTTCCTGGAGGGTAGGTGTCGGCGCGCGATTATAGCAGCACAATTACAGGATATCACTGCGAAATCTGCTAGACTTGCGCGCCATTTCAAAGTGATTAGTCGGTAATCTGGCCTATGCAGCTGGACAATATTCGTGTCGTGTTGGTGCACACCAGTCATCCTGGCAATATCGGGGCGGTGGCGCGCGCGATGAAAAATATGGGAATAGGGAAACTGCATCTGGTTGCGCCCAGGCAGTACCCGGATGAGCAGGCCAATTGGCGAGCGGCGTCAGCGGGCGATGTGCTGGAGCGCGCCGTGGTCACCGAAACCCTGGAGGAAGCCATTGCTGATTGCCAGTTCGTGGTGGGCACGAGTGCCAGAGGGCGGCGCATACCGTGGCCGTTGCTGGATCCCCGGCAGTGCGCGCCACGCATGGACACCGCTTCGCACCATGGCGAGGTCGCTGTGGTATTTGGGCGCGAAGATCGCGGCCTGACCAATGATGAGCTACAACTGTGTAATTTACATCTGAATATTCCCACCTCCGATGCCTACAGCTCGCTCAATCTGGCCATGGCGGTGCAAATTGTCTGCTATGAGCTGCGCTTATTGATGGTTTCACCGACCCTCCCCAGTACTGAGAATGAGCAGTGGGATACCGCATTTTCGTCCAGCGAAAATATGGAGCGCTTTTATATCCATTTGGAGCAAACCCTGGTGGATCTCGAATTTCTGGACCGCGCCGCGCCGCGTCAACTTATGTCGCGGTTACGGCGCCTGTACAGCCGGGTGCGACTGGATGACATGGAGTTGAATATTCTCCGGGGCATTCTCACCGAGACCCGAAAATGGATCTCCCTGGCCCGTAAACCCTGAGGCCAGCGGCGACGCTTAATACTTGACTAAAACACTAGGGTATTGGATAATTGCACCCTGGTAAACACGGTGAACTTATGCGCCTGACAACAAAGGGAAGATACGCGGTTACCGCCATGCTTGACCTCGCTTTACACGCGGGAGACAAGCCGGTGAGTCTCGCAGACATCTCCAGTCGACAAGATATTTCGCTGTCTTATCTAGAGCAACTTTTCGCCAAACTGCGTCGCCAAAGCCTGGTGCAGAGTGTACGCGGTCCGGGTGGCGGTTATTGCCTGAGTCGGGGTGCGCATGAGGTATTTGTCGCCCAGATAATCGATGCGGTAAACGAATCGGTAGATGCCACCGGCTGCGGTGGTAGCACTGATTGTCAAAATGGCGAAGTGTGCCTTACCCACCATTTATGGTGTGACCTGAGCGAGCAGATACATGGCTTTCTCAGCCAGATCAGCCTCGCTAATTTGGTAGCGCGAGAGGAAGTGCAATACATATCAGCGCGACAGGAGAACCGCCCTGCCGTACTGGTATTGAAAGAGGCCTGATTCTCGCCGCGCTGGCTGAGGATTCAAGCGCTTGGACTGTTTTTTTGAGTGTTGGTAGTTTGGAGTTTTAATGATGCAAAAACCGATTTACTTCGATTATTTCGCGACCACCCCGGTAGATCCCCGGGTGGCGGAGAAAATGATGGAGTGCCTGTCCATAGAAGGCAATTTTGGCAACGCCGCCTCCCGGTCCCACGTCTATGGTTGGAAAGCGGAAGAGGCAGTTGAAAATGCACGGCGCCAGGTTGCAGACCTGGTCAACGCTGACCCGCGAGAAATTGCCTGGACCTCGGGCGCGACCGAATCCGATAACCTGGCGTTAAAAGGCGTCGCCCATTTCTATCAGAAAAGGGGCAAGCACATCATCACCTCTAAAATCGAGCACAAAGCCGTGCTGGACAGCTGTCGGCAGTTGGAGAGAGAGGGCTTTGAAGTGACCTACCTCGACCCCGAGAGCAATGGCCTCACCACCCCGCAAGCGATTGCCAAAGCCCTGCGCGACGATACCATCCTGGTGAGCATCATGCATGCCAACAACGAGATTGGCATCGTCAACGATATTGCCGCAATTGGTGAAGTTACGCGTAACGCGGGTGTGTTGTTTCACGTGGACGCGGCTCAGAGTGCGGGGAAAATACCCATAGACCTGAGCGAAATGAAAGTCGACTTGATGTCATTTTCAGCCCATAAGATGTACGGGCCCAAAGGCATGGGTGCCCTGTTTGTACGGCGTAAGCCGAGGGTTCGCCTGGAGGCCCAGATTCACGGTGGTGGCCATGAACGGGGCATGCGCTCCGGCACTTTGGCGACCCATCAAATCGTCGGCATGGGGGAGGCAGCCCATATTGCCAGTGAAGAAATGCCGCTGGAGGCCGTGCGTTTGAAGGCCTTGCGCCAGCGCTTCTGGGATGGCATCAGCGATATCGAAGAAGTGCACCTCAACGGTGACGCCGAGGCACGTCTGCCGGGCGCCATGAATGTGAGCATCGCCTATGTGGAAGGTGAATCCCTTATTATGTCCCTGAAAGACCTGGCGGTATCCAGCGGGTCCGCTTGCACCTCGGCGAGTCTGGAGCCCTCCTATGTGCTGCGAGCGCTGGGGCTGAGTGACGAACTGGCTCACAGCTCCCTGCGTTTCAGTTTTGGGCGTTTTACCAGCCAGGCCGATGTGGACGCGGCGGTAGAGCAATTGCGCCATGCGGTGGTTAAATTGCGTGACCTGTCGCCCCTGTGGGACATGTATAAAGACGGAGTTGATCTGGACAGTGTTAAGTGGGCTGCCCATTAATCGAATTGAGTGTAATTAGGGCCAGCAGTTTGGCCGGGAGAAAATATCATGGCATATAGCGATAAAGTACTGGATCACTACGAAAACCCTCGCAATGTCGGCAAGATGGATGCCGCTGACAAGAACGTGGGCACCGGCATGGTCGGTGCCCCCGCCTGTGGCGACGTTATGCGTCTGCAAATCAGGGTGAATGACGAGGGCATCATTGAAGATGCCAAGTTTAAAACCTACGGTTGTGGTTCCGCCATTGCCTCCAGCTCACTGCTGACCGAGTGGGTAAAGGGTAAAAACCTGGAGGAAGCGGCACAGATAAAAAATACGGATATTGTGGAAGAGTTGGCCCTGCCGCCGGTAAAAATTCACTGCTCGGTATTGGCCGAAGATGCGATCAAGGCAGCGTTAGAAGACCTGCGCGCAAAACGAGAAGAAGCATAGGAACGAGATAAGTATGGCAATCACCGTGACACAAGCTGCGGCAACACACGTGGCATCGCAGCTGGACGGCCGGGGTAAAGGCCTGGGCATTCGCCTGGGAGTGAAGACTTCCGGCTGCTCCGGTATGGCTTACGTCATTGAATTTGTTGACGCCGAAGAACCGCAAGATCTGGTCTTTGAACAGCGCGGGGTGAAAATATATGTCGATCCCAAGAGTCTTGCCTATCTCGATGGAACGGAACTGGATTTTGTTAAGGAGGGCCTGAACGAAGGCCTTCAGTTCCGCAATCCGAATGTTGCCGGGGAATGTGGCTGTGGAGAAAGTTTCACCGTATAAGCAGCGGTGTACTCTCCAATGCATGGCCCTGCCTGACTTGCAACAGAACTATTTCCAATTATTCAAGCTACCAGAGCAATTCGCCCTAAATGGGGCTGATTTGGGGGAGCGCTTCCGCCAGATGCAAAGTCAGTCGCACCCCGATCGCTTTGCCAGTAAGTCGCCCCATGAACAGCGCGTAGCGGTTCAGTACTCCGCGCTGGTCAATCAGGCCTATAGCATTTTGCGCAAGCCGCTGCCGCGAGCCCTCTATTTGCTCGAGCTGGCGGGCATGGACAAGGAACAGGTCGCCGCCCAGAAAATGGATGGTGGATTTCTCATTGAGCAGATGGATTTGCGCGAGAAGCTGGAATCTATTCACGATTTGGTAGACCCGGATGCCTTCCTGGAACACTTGATAATCGAAATTGCAGCCGACATCAAATCGCATGAACAGGAGTTTAGCAGCGCGTTTACCGATCGGGATTTGAACGGCGCCGCCAGCGCCTGCGTTAAAATACAATATCTGGAAAAACTGTTACAGGAGGCCGAGCAAATTGAGTCCGGCCTGCTCGGCTAGGCGAAGGGGAAGCTATGGCACTGTTACAAATTGCGGAACCGGGACAGGCCGCAGCTGCACCGGAAGCCAGGCGCGCGATAGGCATTGACCTGGGAACCACCAACTCCCTGGTGGCTACACTGCGCGAGAGCAAGCCCGACGTTTTAGTCGATGCCGCTGGCAGTGTCAGTTTACCCTCGGTGGTGAATTATTCGAGTCCCGGCCGGGTGAGCGTGGGTGCAGATGCGCTTGCGTTGGCAGTTCAATACCCCGCAGACACGCTGGCGTCGGTCAAACGTTTTATGGGTAGAGGGCAGCAGGACGCCAGAGACGAGGCGCGGCGCTCACACTATATCCTCGCCGAGGGCGAGGCGGGGATGGTTGAATTTGTCACGTCCTCCGGACGGATCAGCCCGGTGCAGGCCTCTGCGGAAATTCTGAATACCTTGCGTAAGCGCGCTGAAAGCGTCCTGGGTGGGGACATTGACGGCGCCGTTATCACGGTGCCCGCCTATTTCGATGAAGCGCAGCGCCAGGCCACCAAGGACGCCGCCACCCTGGCCGGCCTTCCCGTTTTACGCCTGCTAAACGAACCCACTGCCGCGGCGGTGGCCTATGGTCTGGAGTCAGCCCAACAGGGGATGATCGCGGTCTATGATTTAGGTGGCGGTACCTTTGATATATCAATTTTGCGCCTGCACCGGGATGTCTTTGAAGTCCGCTCTACCGGTGGTGATACCGCGCTGGGGGGAGATGATTTTGACAATGTCATCGCCGACTGGGTGCTCGGTGAAATCAATTGCGGGCCGCTGGACGCGGGGCAACATCGGCAACTGCAGGCCCTGGCACGCGCTGCGAAAGAGACTTTGTCGGAGGATGAAGTCGCGATCATTCCGCTGGATGAGATTGCTGATAAGGGCGCCCAGCTTACGCTTTCGCGGACAACCTTCGAAGGGCTTATCCAGCCCTGGGTGAAGCGCACCTTGCACGCCTGTCGCAGGGCGTTGCGCGACGCGGAACTGGCTCCTGGCGATATCGACAGTATCGTGCTGGTGGGCGGATCCACCCGAATACCCCTGGTGCGCAATGCTGTGGCGGACTTTTTTCAGCGCGAGCCATTGGCCGGCATTAACCCCGATGAAGTGGTCGCCATAGGTGCGGCCCTGCAGGCGGATATCCTGGTGGGCAATCGCCCCGAGGGGGAGTTGCTGTTACTGGATGTCATTCCCCTGTCACTGGGAATCGAAACCATGGGCGGCCTGGTGGAGAAAATTATCCAGCGCAACACCACCATACCGGTGACACGCGCCCAGCAATTTACCACTTACCAGGATGGGCAGACCGCATTGGCGCTGCATATTGTGCAGGGAGAGCGTGAACTGGTGGCTGATTCCCGTTCTCTTGCGCGCTTTGAGCTGAAAGGTATCCCGCCCATGGTCGCCGGAGCGGCTCGGATTTTGGTGAGTTTTCAGGTCGATGCCGACGGTTTGCTCAGTGTGTCGGCCCATGAAGAGACCACCGGTGCGCGCAGCAGTATCGTTGTGAAGCCCTCTTTTGGTTTGAGTGATGAGCAGATAAGCACCATGTTAGAAGCCTCTTTCAGCCACGCTGAAGAAGATAAAACCGCCAGGGTATTGGCGGAATTGTGTGTGTCGGCCAGGGCGCTTATCGCCGGGCTGGAAATTGCGCTCGCCGCCGATGGCGAGGAACTGTTAGATAGCGAGGAACGCGCAGCGTTGAACGAACAGATGGAGCGCTTGCGCGCTCAGCTCAGCGGTGGCGAAGTCGAGCCTTTGCGAGCGGCATCAGATGAGTTGGGCCGCGCCAGCGAGGCGTTCGCCGCCCGGCGTATGGATAAGAGTATTCGCCAGGCATTGGCCGGTGTCTCCGTGGATGATATTGCTCAGGAGATTAACAAGTGACCCGGATTATCGTACTGCCGCAGGAGGCCCTGTGCCCGGATGGCGCGGCCATAGAAGTCGAGCCCGGGGAGAGCATATGCCGGGCCCTGCTGCGCAGTGACATCGAAATTGAGCACGCCTGTGAATTGTCCTGCGCCTGTACCACCTGCCATGTCCTGGTACGGGAGGGCTACGATTCCCTGGAGGAGGCCGATGAACTGGAAGATGATTACCTCGATATGGCATGGGGTTTGGAACCCGATTCGCGCTTGAGTTGCCAGGCCATTGTGGGCGAGGAAGATCTTGTCATCGAAATACCGCGGTACACCATTAATATGGTGTCAGAGCCGAATTAGGACGGGCTAAAGAGGCGACAAGCATGCAGTGGGCAGACATAATAGACATCGCGATAGAATTACAGGAATCCCACCCGGATACCGACCCCCTGACGATTAATTTTGTCGATTTACGGCAGTGGATACTGGATCTACCGGAGTTTGAAGGCGACCCCGATCACTGTGGGGAAAAGCTGCTGGAAGCTATTCAGGCGGCCTGGATAGATGAGCTGGATTAGTTACTTTTTCTCCTTTGTAGCGGGTGAAACCTGAGGGCAAAATCCGTATAATTGCGCGGCTTTCAACGCGTGCAAGTGTGCGCGATCTAGAATCCTGCCATTTGGAGAATTTTCATGGCTATAGAACGTACCTTTTCCATTATTAAGCCCGATGCCGTTGCCAAGAATATTGTCGGTAAAATCTACTCCCGTTTCGAATCCAATGGCCTGCAAGTTCTGGCCTCTAAAATGGTGAGACTCAGCGAGGACGTTGCCGGTGGTTTCTATGGCGAACACCGCGAGCGCCCATTTTTTCCTGCTCTTATTGAGTTCATGACCTCTGGCCCCGTCATGGTTCAGGTACTTGAGGGCGAGGGTGCGATTGCATTGAACCGGGAATTGATGGGGGCAACCAACCCACAGGAAGCCGCAGCGGGTACTATCCGCGCCGATTTCGCCGAATCCATTGACGCCAACGCCGTGCACGGTTCCGACTCACCGGAGTCCGCCGCCTGGGAAATAGCCTATTTTTTCGCCGCCAGCGATCTTTGCGAACGCGGCTAGAAACTAAGCGCACAGTAAAAGTAGACGAGAACCTCATGCCAACCACACAGCAGGGAGATGAGCAAACCAGGGTAAACCTTCTGGGGCTGACCAAGGCGCAGATGGAGCAATTCTTTGTCCAGATCGGCGAGAAGAAGTTTCGCGCCCAGCAAGTGCTCAAGTGGATTCATCACTCCGGTGTGACGGACATCGCGGCTATGACCAACCTGGGGGTGGCCCTGCGCGAAAAATTGCAGGCCATCGCCGAAGTGCGACCCCCGGAAATAGTGAGCGAGCACAATTCGTCCGACGGCACACGCAAGTGGGCGATTCGGGTGGATGGCGGTGGACTGGTCGAGTCGGTACTCATCCCCGAAGCTAAACGCGCCACGCTGTGCGTGTCATCACAGGTGGGTTGCTCGCTGGATTGCAGCTTTTGTTCCACCGGCAAACAGGGCTTTCAGCGTGATCTCACCGCCGCGGAAATTATTGGTCAGGTTTGGTTGGCGATCAACTCTTACGGCGCTTTTGCGCCCGGCGCCAAGCGTGTGGTGAGCAATGTGGTAATGATGGGCATGGGAGAACCACTGCTCAACTTCGACAATGTTGTCTCTGCGATGGACTTGATGATGGAGGACCTGGCCTACGGCCTCTCCAAACGACGGGTCACGCTAAGCACGTCCGGCGTGGTACCGGCACTGGATAAATTGGCAAAAGTGAGTGAAGTGTCTCTGGCGGTATCACTGCATGCGGCCAACGACGCCCTGCGTAGTCAACTGGTGCCCATCAATCGCAAATACCCAATCCACATGTTGCTGGAAAGCTGCAGAAACTATATCGCCGCACAAAGCGATAAAAAGCGCGTGGTGACCATTGAATATACCCTGATCGCCGGGGTGAATGACCAGGTGGAGCACGCCAGGGAGCTGGCCGAGCTGCTGGTGGATTTTCCCTGTAAGGTGAATTTGATTCCGTTTAATACCTTCGCGCAATCGCACTACGAACGCCCCAGCGGCAATGCGGTATCAAGGTTCTGGCAAGTGTTGGTCGATGCAGGCTATATTGTCACAATTCGGACCACCCGCGGCGATGATATCAACGCGGCCTGCGGACAATTAGTGGGGCAGGTCGTCGATAAAACACGCCGCAGTGAGCGCTACCGGTTGGCCGCCGAGACCCAGCATATTCAGGTGAGGTGAACGTGAATTCTATGACAGCGAAATGTTTTCGAATAGTTGCCACCACAATCTTTGTGGGTATCTTGTTCCCGGGGCTGGCCGCATGCGTTACCACCACCGAGAGTGTCTTCACCGAGGAGCCATCACCGGAGAAAACGCTGGAGCGGCGCGTGGGTCTCGCCCGCCAATATATTGGCGAGGGAAATTGGAAGGATGCCAAGCGCAACTTGAAATTGGCCGTAGAAATCGACCCTGATAATGCTGAGGTTCACGAGGCTTTTGCCTTGGTATACCAGAGTACAGGTGAGTATGAACTGGCGGAACAGAGTTTTGAAACCGCCATCAAATTGCGCAAGAATTTCTCCCGGGCACGGAATAATTATGCGGCCTTTCTATTCTCCCAGGGCCGGTATCAGGAGGCAGAAGCGCAACTCGAACGCGTTGTAGCAGACGTGCTGTATTCCTCTCGCCCCTCGGCCTTTATTAATCTGGGTCTGTGCAGATTGCAGTTGTTTGACCCGGTGGGCGCGGAGCAGGCCTTTGTCAGGGCGCTGTCTATGGATCGCACCAATGTCATAGCGCTGCTCGAAACAGCCCAGCTGAGATTTGACGCCGATGACATTCCCTCGGCTTCGCACTATTACGCGACCTACCGGCAGAACGTTCGTCAGCAGTCCTCCCGCGCGCTCTGGCTGGGAATTCGGATAGCCCAAAAAGAGGGCGACCGCAATGCGGAGGGCAGTTACTTGCTTGCCCTGCGCAATTTGCACCCGAAATCGGTTGAATACCAGGCATATTTGCGGGCAACAAAAAATGACGGCTGAGGTGGCACAGGCAGCGGGCGATCTGGAGACCCCCGGCGCAATGCTCAAAGCGGCGCGGCAAAGCCTGGAATTGTCCGAAAGAGAGACGGCGGATCGGCTGAACTGGATGCCGGGGTATGTGGCAATAGTCGAGCGGGACGATTACGCGGCCCTGCGCCGCCCGTCGTTTGCGCGAGGATATGTCAAAGCCTTCGGCAAACTGTTAGCCCTGGATGAAAAGCGGTTGATGACCGCTTTCGATGCGCTGAACATACCAAACGCCGTCACAGCGAGTGCAAGCGCGCCGTCTCGCAGACCGCTACAGCTGCAAAAAACCGGGCTGGGTGTGATCGTGGGGCTAAGCCTGTTGTGTTTGCTTATTGCCGCTTTGTGGTGGTGGCAAGGAGATGTATTATGAATAGTGATTCTCCCATTAAGCGTCGCCGCACTCGGCAAATCCATATTGGCTCTGTCGCAGTGGGCGGAGACGCGCCTATCAGCGTACAGAGTATGACCAATACCGAAACCTGTGATGTGGAGGCGACGGTGGCCCAGGTGCAGGCCATAGCCGATGCGGGGGCGGATATCGTGCGTATATCCGTGCCCAGTATGGACGCCGCGGAAGCGTTTAAGAAAATTCGCGCTCAGGTAACCGTGCCGCTGGTCGCCGACATCCATTTCGACCATAAAATTGCCCTCAAGGTAGCCGAGTACGGGGTGGATTGTCTGCGCATCAACCCGGGGAACATTGGCCGTGACGATAAAGTGCGGGAAGTCATCAGCAGTGCCAGAGACAAGGGTATCCCTATCCGTATAGGGGTGAATGCAGGGTCCCTGGGCAAGGACCTGCAGCGCAAATATGGCGAACCCAACGCCGCGGCACTGGTTGAGTCGGCCCTGCGACACGTGGATATCCTGGACAAATTTGATTTTCAGGATTTCAAGGTAAGCGTTAAGGCATCGCAAATATTTATGGCGGTGGAAGCCTATCGCCTGTTGTCCGCGCAGATTGATCAGCCTTTACACCTTGGCATAACCGAGGCCGGTGGCCTGCGTGGTGGCACGGTGAAATCGGCAGTGGGCATCGGCATGCTCTTGATGGATGGCATCGGTGATACCCTGCGTGTTTCCCTGGCGGCCGATCCCGTCGAGGAAGTAAAAGTGGGATTTGAGATTCTCAAAAGCCTCAAGTTGCGCTCCAACGGGATAAACTTTATTGCCTGCCCCAGTTGCTCGCGCCAGAATTTCGATGTTATCGGTACCATGAATATCCTTGAACAGCGGTTGGAGGACATCCGGACGCCCATGGATGTCGCTGTAATCGGCTGTATCGTCAATGGGCCGGGCGAGGCCAGGGAGGCAGATGTCGGCCTCACGGGTGCCACTCCCAGCAACTTGATCTACGTGGACGGCGAGCCCGATCACAAAATCAGCAATGAAGATTTTGTCGATCATCTGGAGCAGGTTATTCGCCAGCGCGCCGCGGAAATGGAACGCGCCCGTGAGATCGAGGAAAACACGTGAACAAACTCAGATCGGTTCGGGGAATGGTAGATATCTTTCCGGGCGAATCCACCTTATGGCAATTTCTTGAAACCACCGTGAGCGAAGTGCTCGCCAGCTACGGTTATGGCGAAATCCGCCTGCCAATTGTAGAACACAGCGAGCTCTTCAGGCGCTCCATCGGGGAAGTGACCGATATTGTTGAAAAGGAGATGTACAGCTTTGACGATCGCAATGGCGAGAGCCTGAGCCTGCGACCTGAGGGCACTGCCGGTTGTGTGCGCGCCGCGATACAAGGGGGCGTACTCAATACGCCGCAGCGCTATTGGTATGCGGGCCCGATGTTCCGCTACGAGCGGCCCCAAAAGGGCCGACAGCGCCAGTTTCATCAAGTCGGGGCGGAGGCCTTCGGCGTGGCCAGCCCGGACATGGACGCTGAACTGATCTTGATGAGTGCCAGGTTGTGGGCGCAGCTGGGTATTTCCGCCGAGCTTGAGTTGCAGCTTAATTCCATTGGCAGTCTCGACAGTCGGCGTCGGTATCGCAGTGCCCTGGTTGAATATCTGAGTCAGCATGTGGCGCAATTGGACGAGGACAGCCAGCGCCGCCTCGAAAGCAATCCGCTGCGTATTCTCGACAGTAAGCATCCCGCCACTCAGGCGCTGCTCGATAGCGCCCCGGTGATGTCCGACTATCTCGATTCGGAGTCGAAGGAAGATTTCACCACCCTGTGTGACCTGCTGAGCGCGGCCGGGTTGAGTTACACCATAAACCCTCGATTGGTTCGCGGGCTGGACTACTACAACAAGACGGTCTTCGAGTGGGTGACAGACAAGTTGGGCGCCCAGGGTACCGTCTGTGCGGGGGGCCGCTACGACTCCCTGGTGGAGCAATTGGGCGGCAAGGCAACGGCCGGAGTCGGTTTTGCGATGGGCATGGAACGCCTGGTCTTACTGCTGTCAGAATTGGAGCTTGGCGATAGTCCAGTGTCCAATAGAGCAGATGTCTATGTGGTGGCGGTTGGGAATGGCGCATACCGGGAAGCCCTGTGCGCCGTCGAATCGATACGCAGTGCAGTGTCGCCCTGTAAAATTGTCCAGCACACCGGTGGTGGCAGTTTCAAAAGCCAGATGAAGAAGGCGGATAAAAGCGGCGCGCGCGTGGCGTTAATCTGGGGCGAGGACGAAGTGGCCGCGGGCACAGTGACAATAAAACACCTGCGCGTGCAGGCTGACAGCGGGAAGCGGCTGAGCCAACAATTATGCCCTCTGGCTGAATTACCGGCCGTGCTGAGCGCAGCGCTTGCTATCAATGAGTGAGTAAAGAGGCATATGGAATCCTATAGGACAGAAGAAGAACAGGTAGAGGCGATACGCCGTTGGTGGAGCGAAAATGGTACCTCCACTATCATTGCGGTCGTGCTGGCCCTGGCGACGGGCTTCGGCTGGCAGGCCTGGCAGGACTACGATAAAAAGCGGACTGAAAACGCTTCCTATGTCTACCAGAGTTTGCTGGAAAATCTCAATGGCGATGCCGTCAGGGGAGGTGAGCTTGCCGCAGCCAGGGAGCTGGCGGAACAGCTTAAAAATGACTATGCCAGCACCAGTTATGCCCAGTTTGCCGCACTACATCTCGCCAAGTTAGCCGTCACCGAGAATGATCCAGTGGAAGCGCAGGCGCAGTTGCGCTGGGTATTGGCCAAAGCACCCGGTCAATCGGATATCGCGGATATCGCCCAGCTGCGCCTGGCGCGAATTCTGGCCTCATCGGGAGATGTCGACCAGGCACTGGATATTCTTGAGCAGGGTAAAGATGGCCCCTATGCAGCCTCCTACGCCATCTCAATGGGCGATATTTATATGCAGTCACAGCGTTACGAGGAGGCTCGAAGGGCGTATGCCCGGGCCAAACTCACGCTGTCCCAGAGCCCCGTGGACGGCAGAATAGCCACTTTGGAGTATAAAATTCAGAGCCTGAACCCCGTGCCGGCTCGCGCTATCTCGGTGGAGACCCCGGCGGTCAGCCCGGACACTGAAGCGACTTCAGAGGAGCAGGAAGACTAGTCATGAATATCCCTTATGTACTGCGCAACATAGGCGCACTCGCCCTGGTGTTGACCCTGGGTGCGTGTAGCACGATCTCTGGCTGGTTTGACGCCGACGATGAAGACCCCACGGCGCCGGTGGACCTGATAGATTTCGATCAAACAGTCGCCATTAAAAAACTCTGGTCCGTGGGTATCGGTGACGGCCAGGGCGAAGGCTATTATAAAATTCAACCGGCCATCGCCGGCGAGATCATCTTTATCGCCTCCGCCGAAGGTGAGGTAGCGGCGGTTAATCGCCACAGCGGGAAAGTGCAGTGGAAGGTAGATCTTGAAGTCAGCCTATCCGGTGGGGTGGGCGTCTTTGAAAACGTACTGTTAGTGGGCAGCAGTGATGGCTTGGTATTGCAGCTCGATGCAAGTGATGGCTCCCTGATCTGGTCTAGCCGCCTGCGCGGAGAGGTGCTGGCAGCACCCCAGGCGAATGGCAAGGTGGTGGTCGCCCAAACCTACGACGGCAAAATACAGGCCCTGGATTTTGCCAGCGGAGATATACTCTGGGTATTCGACAGCAATGTGCCAGTGTTAACTGTGCGCGGCACGAGTACGCCGATATTGAGCAGCAACGTGGTCTACGCCGGCTTTGCCAATGGCAGAGTGTTGGCGCTGGATGCAAACACCGGGGCGATCGTGTGGGAAGTGCGGGTTGCCATTTCCCAGGGACGTTCCGAGATAGAAAGAATCGTTGATGTGGATGGTTCTATGGCCCTCGCTGGCAGTGAGCTGTATGCCGCAAGCTATCAGGGCAGGATAGTGGCTATTGATATCGCTTCAGGGCGCAAACTATGGCAGCACAACGTGTCGTCTTTCGCCGGTGTCTCGCAGGGTTTTGGCAATGTCTATGTGACTGACGAAGACGGCACTGTGACCGCCTACCTGCGCACCGGTCAGGGTGAGCGCTGGTCTCAGACCGCCCTGGGTTATCGCGAATTATCGCGACCGACACCGGTGAGCAGTTACCTCGCAGTGGCGGACTTCGAGGGTTATGTGCATCTGCTTTCCCAGGTAGACGGAGAGTTTGTTGGCCGCATCAAGGCGGACGGCGATGGTGCCCGGGCCGATATGCTGAGCGATGGAAACCTGCTCTATGTCTACGGCAATAGCGGTAAACTCATTGCCTACCGAATTACGGCCAAGGATTAAGGGGACGTTGCATGCTTCCCGTCATCGCCCTCGTTGGGCGACCCAATGTTGGTAAGTCGACCCTGTTTAACCAGCTCACTCGGAGTCGGGATGCATTGGTGGCAAATTTCCCGGGTTTGACCCGAGACCGCAAGTACGGCGAAGCGAAACTGGGTAATCGGCCTTTTATTGCAATTGATACGGGGGGCATCAGCGGCGATGATGAGGAGGGTATTGACATCCGGATGGCTGGCCAGTCCCTGTTGGCAATTGAAGAGGCCGATGCCGTTTTATTTATGGTAGATGCCCGCGAGGGACTCAATCCCGTTGATGAATCCCTGGCCAGGCATTTGCGTCAACGCAATAAGTCCTTTCACCTGGTGATCAATAAAATTGACGGCCTGAACGAGCAGCTCGCCGTCGGCGATTTTTACTCGCTGGGGATCGAGTCCATGCACGCCATCGCCGCCTCCCATGGGCGTGGTGTGCGGTCGATGATCGATAAGATACTGGCAGATTTTCCTCTACCTGAGGCCGAGCAGTCAGCTGAGCGTGAAAACAGCACCCGTGTAGCCATCGTAGGCCGACCCAATGTCGGTAAATCTACTCTGGTTAATCGCATGCTGGGGGAGGAGCGGGTCGTTGTTTACGACCAGCCAGGGACCACCAGAGACAGTATATATATAGATTTCGAGAGAGATGATCGGCGCTATACCCTGATTGATACCGCCGGTGTGCGGCGCAGGAAAAACATTAAACTTACCGTGGAAAAGTTTTCCATCGTCAAGACACTTAAAGCAATCGATGACGCCCATGTGGTGGTGCTCCTGATGGATGCCCACGAGGGTATCGTGGATCAGGACCTGCATTTGTTGGGGCATTGCATAGAGGCAGGGCGCGGCCTGGTGTTGGCCATCAACAAATGGGACGGGCTGGACGCCTATGATAAAAGTCGAATAAAAACCGAGCTGTCTCGCCGTCTGCAATTTGCCAGCTACGCCGATAGCCACTTCATTTCCGCATTACACGGCACCGGGGTGGGTCATCTGTACGCCTCCATTGACGCCGCGTTTCAATCGGCCACCCGCAAGCTCAATACCAATGTGCTCACTCGAATTTTGGAAGGTGCAGTGTTCGATCACCCGCCGCCCATGGTGGGCGGCCGGCGTATTAAGCTGCGTTACGCCCATGCCGGCGGTAGAAATCCGCCGCTGATCGTTATCCATGGCAACCAGAGCGGCAAGGTGCCGGTCAGTTATCAGCGCTATCTGGAAAAAATATATCGCCGGGAGCTGGATCTTGTTGGCACCCCGGTTAGAATTGAATTTCGGGCAAGTGAAAACCCCTATTCGGAAAAGCGGAGTAAACAAACCGTGCGGCAGGTGTCGCGCAAGCGCCGTTTAGATTCCCATGTCAACAAAAGTAAAAAATCCAGAAAGCGGTAGCGATCATGCCTAGGCCGGATCTCGATACTCGGCAGAACATTGAATCCTTCGTCGATCGGTTCTACCAGCGGATGCTGGCCGACCCGCAACTGGCCCCGATTTTCGTCGATGTCGCCGAGATCGATTTATCGGTACATCTTCCCCATATCAAGAACTACTGGTGCAAATTGCTGCTGGGCGATACCGGCTATCGACGCCATACCATGAATATTCACCGACAGTTGCACAGTAAGCGCGCCCTGCATTCTCAGGACTTTCAGCGCTGGCTGGAGATGTTCGAGTTGACCGTGGATGAGTCCTTCGCGGGCGAGCAGGCCGAACGGGCCAAAAAAGTCGCTCGATCTATTGCCAAAAACATGGCCGCCGCCTTACTCATTCCCCCGAAGTAGGATATTGGATGATCTAAAGCGTTGATATAAAAAAGAAAAATGTTGAATGCGAAAAAAGCTTGCGTTGAAAAATTTAGGTGATATAGTCACATATAACACCATATCAACGAGGCTGGGCAGATGTTTTCTAAACCGTATTTAAAACAGAGGAAAAGCGTGTTGGGGCACGGCGGTAAAAGCAGTAATAACCGCGTGGTCATATACTCGTCACTTTTTCTTTTGTGCGCGCTGCTCCTGTCTCTGCCCAGCCGGGCGGAGACAGTGCAGGTCCATGGTCTGGACTTTGGCCGTATCCTGGTGCACGGCAGCGTGGACGTTGAAGTAAGCCAGGGCGACGAACCCGAATTAGTGATCCGGGGCAAAAACTCCGATTTGGAACAACATCCCTTCTTTACAGACGGTGACACCCTGGTGCTGGGGCGCAATCAACAGCACCACAGTAATTTTGGCAACTTGAAGTTCAAGGTCACGGTTGTGAATCTTGAGCAACTGCAGCTGCATGGTTCCGGAGACGTCTATGTAAAGCCACTGGTAGTCGAAGACCTCTACGTCTCAGTCGACGGCTCTGGTGATATAAAACTCTTTGGAGTTAGAGGACGTAGCCTGATATTAAAAGTGAGCGGC
>Ga0114950_10000355_pt1 | contig 30498 bp, 22 predicted proteins | sample N075metaG_FD_83503 | JGI IMG/M metagenome (GOLD analysis project Ga0114950, IMG submission 83503) | Deep subsurface microbial communities from Kermadec Trench to uncover new lineages of life (NeLLi) - N075 metaG | ecosystem: Environmental > Aquatic > Marine > Ocean trench > Sediment | place...
CCTCCACGGAACGATGTTTCTTACGTGAGAGATCGAATCTGGCTGATCTGCGCTACTTGTGGCGCGGGCCTCGTGATGGATCGGCCTAAAACGCCTCCAGGCTGACCGATGGGACGGCGCCGGACCACCTGAAGGCTGTTGAAGGAGTACAGGGAGCCGCGTTGGGGGGCCGCGTTGGGGATGCCTTCTGCTCTGGACTCGATCGGGCTCTTTCGGGATTATGTGGTTCACGGCTGAAGAATGTTCGACCTCGGGCCGACACCTCAACCCATAGGATCACCATGGCAAACCGACTCGCGCACTTCACGACTAGCCTCGGCGATTTCCAGGTCGAGCTCTTCGAGGGCCGTGCCCCCGCTACGACGAAGAACTTCATCGACCTGGTCGAGAAGGGATATTACGACGGAATCGTCTTCCACCGTGTGATTGCGGGTTTCATGCTCCAGGGGGGTTGTCCCAACGGAGACGGACGAGGTGGACCGGGCTACACGATTCCCGATGAGTTTCACGCCGATCTGACGCACGATTCGGAGGGTGTTCTTTCGATGGCGAATTCCGGACCGAATACCGGCGGCTCCCAGTTCTTCGTGACGCTCGCGGCCACGGCCTGGCTGGATGGTAAACACGCGGTTTTCGGCAAGGTGACCGAGGGTATGGAGACGGTCCACACGATCGCGGCGACGCCGACCGGTCCTGGGGACCGCCCGCTGGAGCCGGTGGTCATGGAGACCGTGCGCATCACAAGCGCCGAATAACAAAAACCGCTCCCCGGTAGACCGACCGAGCCGTCCGCCCAAGGTGCTACCGATACCCCGCGGCCTGGAGCGTGAACAGCTCCGCGTAGCGGCCGGAAAGCATGAGCAGCTCGTCGTGCGTCCCGTCTTCGGTTACGGTGCCGTCCTCCAACACCACGATGCGGTCCGCCATCCTTACGGTCGAGAACCGGTGGCTGATGAGCACGGCCATCTTCCCTTCGGTGAGCTCCGCAAACCTCTCGAACACCTGGTATTCAGCCCTGGCATCGAGGGCGGCCGTCGGCTCGTCGAGAATGAGGATCTCGGCGTCGCGCATGTACGCCCGGGCCAGGCCCACCTTCTGCCACTCGCCCCCGGAGAGGTTGGCCCCCCCCTTGAAGCGACGCCCGAGCATGTGATCCAGGCCACCTTCCAAACCGGCGATAACGCTGTCGGCAAGACTCATCTCCGCGGCTCGTACGATGCGGGATCGATCGCCGATAGCGTCGATCTGCCCCACCGCGATGTTCTCACGCACATTTAGATCGTATCGCACGAAGTCCTGAAAGATGACGCCGATCACCCGGCGGAGCTCATCGACGTCGTATTCGCGGAGGTCGATACCATCCAACAGGATCCGCCCCTCGGTCGGATCGTACAGGCGGGCCAGAAGCTTGATCAGTGTTGTCTTGCCGGCGCCATTCTCACCCACGAGCGCAACACGCTCGCCCGCGCCGATCCTCAGCGAGACGTTTCGGAGGGCCCAGCTCTCTTTGTCCGGATAGCGGAAGCCCACGCTCTCGAAAACCACGCCGTCCCGGATCGGCCGGGGCACCGGCATGGGACGTTCAGGGCTCGCCGTCCCGGGCTTCATCTCGAGGAATGAGAACAGATCTCTCAAGAACAGGCTCTGCTGATACATGTCGGCGGACCGAAGCAGGATCCCACTGATCAGGCCGCGGCTCCGTTGGAACGATCCAACCAAGAACGTGAGATCGCCCAGTGTGAGGATTCCGCGTACCGTGTCGACGATGATAAAAACGTTTGCCGCGTAATACCCCAAGGTGGATACGGCCGTGAGCCCTCCTGAGGTGACGGCACGCTTGATGGAGAGTGCACGGTTGGCCTCGTAGAATTCGTCCGCGAGTCTCTTGTACTTGCGAGTGAAGTAGTCGGCAAGCCCGAAGAGCTTCACTTCCTTGGCTGTCACGTCGCTGGTCGCGACATAACGTAGATAATCGAGCTCCCTGCGCTCCGGCGTCCACTTGTAGAGCAGCGAGTAGGAGAGACCTGCGAAGTGCGTTTCCCCGATGAACGACGGCAGTACGGCGAACACAAGCAGCAACAGGAGCCAACCGTTGAAGGCGATGAGCGCCGCAAGGAGAGAAATCAAGGTCAGACCGCTCTGCCCCATGCCGAGCAGTACCGCCAACAGCCCGATCCGCCCGGCGGTCTGCCGGCGGGCTCGCTCCAGCGAATCGTAAAACTCGGGGTCCTCGAAGTTCTCCAGGTCCAGGGTGGCCGCGTGCTCCATGATCCGCACCGACAAACGATTGCCGAACAGATCGCCCAGAAGGCTCTCGAGGAGATTCGACGTACGCTGTAGCACGTCCGAGGCGAGCGCCACCACCAGCTCCAATGCGACCAAGCGAAAAATGCCGGTCCAGTCAGGAGCAGCCACCCCGATGTTCGCCAGAACCCCGTCGATGATGAGCTTTCCGATCCAAAGCTGGACCACGGGCGAGAAAGCCAGCAGGACCCGGAACGAAACGATGGCGGCGGCATAGACGGGCTGAGCCCTCCACACCATACCCAGAAACCTCGGTATGAGGCGGAGCGCGATCATGCGCTCCTTAAAGGGTGGCAGATCGACAGAACGGGCCCTTGGCGACACTACATTAGGCGGCATCTACAACATTAGGCGGCGTCTACAACTCCTCCGCTCACTTCGCCGCTCCCGGGTGGGGTGAATCAGGAGGGTCCCGCTAGATCAGGCTTGTCCAGGATCTTCAGTACGGCTCCCAAACTGTTGATCCAACATGAGCAGAGCGGCCTGGTCGTCACCGGCCATGCGCAGCTGGTCCCGAGCAGTCGCAGCAGTGTCCTCCTCTTCGACCTGTTCGGCGATGAACCACTGGAGTTCCTGTTGTGCCGCCCAATCGCCCTCCTTTCCGGAAAGCTCGAACAGCCCGTGAATCAGCCCGGTCACCGCCCGCTCATGTTCCAGCACACTCTCGAAGAGGGTGAGTGGCGGTCCGAAGTCGGTCGCCGGGGCGTCGATGGCGTGGAGTTCGACCCGCCCTCCCCTTCGGAGCACGTAGCCGAACAAGCGCATCGCGTGTGCAAGCTCCTCCTGGGCTTGAAGCCTCATCCAGTGCGCGAACCCCGGCAGGTTTTCGTGATCAAAGTGAGCCGACATAGAGAGATATAGGTAGCCGGAAAACAGCTCGTTCTTGATCTGTTCGTTGAAGGCATCCCGTACCACATCGTTCATGGCGTGACCTCAGAAGGCGGTTTGAAAGGGTACCGTGGGCCCATAAACCCGTAAGCTTATGCTACAAATGGTGGTGGGCACAGGGCGTGTGCAGGCACCCGCGGCGTTTCCTTTGGTTACATCGGAGACCAGAGTACCGCACCTGGGGGGGATCGATCCAGGCCGGGTGTGTCAAGCGGATCCCGACTACATCAAACGGGTCGGCGACGATCCAATGTGGGCACGCGCAGCCGATTCGCTTTTCGTTGGAGGCGGTTCATCGCCGCCTCGAACGAGCTGCTCGACCTGGCCCAGCAATGTGTCGCTTCCCGCCTTGCTCGTTCCGAAGAGGCCATCTGGATTCTCGTCGGCCTCCTCCGCAGCACCATGCAGGTTGAGCCAGAGGTCGAACCTCTCACTGGCCCTCATCATTTTGTAGAAAAACCGCCGCCGCCCATGGCGTCGGAAGACAAGGTCTATCCCGAACGCCACGAACGACATCGCGAAAACGGCGCCGTCCTTAAACCCATCGATCAGCAACTTGAGCTGGAAGATGATAAAATCCCGGATCGAGACCTTCGTCAAGGGATCCATATCCATACCTCGTTGCAGAAGTGCATCTTGCTCCGTCATTGCGGTATACCCTACGAAGCTATTACGTCTTTTGCTTCACCGGACGCGGCCACAAGTTCGAGGCCGCGCGTGAGGAACCTTTCCCCTTACGTGAGGAACCTTTCTCTTTAGAGGGACGTACCGATATGCCGGCTTGGTCAGGGCATCGCGGCTACCCGTTCGGCCCGGTACGCTGGAAGTAAGTATCATCGACGAGAGACTGGAGCGTATCGTGCGGGTACTATTACCAACGCTGGGTGCTGCCGCAATGATCATTCTACTCGGCTCCCCACCAGCGGTGACAAACGCCACCGCCCCGTCCGACGCCACGAACCTCGAAAGCTCCGCCTCGTTCCCCAAGAGCCAGGCCCGCTTCTTGAGCTCGACGGCCATGTTGGAAGCTCTAGGCAACCCTCGGGCCCCCTTCGAAACAGGGGTCCGGCCAGAGAGCCGAGCCGACGTCGCTCAAATTCGAACCACGGGGGTGCCGCATGAGTTCTATTTCTCCCGTGTCGCCTATCGTGGGTTCGGTGGGTACTATGGCCGAGGGAGATCCTGGGCGACGGATTACCCCAAGGCAGATCAGATCTTCCTCTCGTTCATTGATCGGCTCCTCCCCAACCTCGACGCCTACCTCCGGGAATTCGTAGTCACGCTCGATGACCCCGACATACGCCGATTTCCTTTCTTGTACGCACTCGAGGTGGGACGGATGTCGCTCTCCCAGCCCGAAGTCGAGGGCCTTCGCAGCTACTTGCTCGCTGGCGGGTTCTTGGTCATCGACGACTTCTGGGGCACCCAGGAGTGGGCGAATTTCGAGTATGAGATCCGACAGGTTCTGCCCGGATACGAGATCGTAGACCTGCCGATCGAGCATAACATTTTCACCACGTTCTACGAGATCGACGAAATTATCCAGGTGCCGAACGTGGGCAACGGGGTTCGTGGAGGCCCGACCTGGGAACGCGACGGGTTCATCCCCATGGTCAAGGGGATCCATGACGATGACGGTCGCCTCATGGTCGTCATCAACTGGAATACCGACCTGGGCGACGCCTGGGAGTGGGCGGACGACCCCTACTACCCGCTCAAATACTCGTTGTACGCTTACGAGATGGGTGTCAATTTTATCGTCTACGCGATGAGTCATTGATGCCCCGGGGAACACGCTGATGGAGACGATCTTCGAGTTCCTTTTTAAGTACAGGCCACTCTTTTTCCAGGAGGGGGATTTCACGTTCGCCTCGCCTTGGCCAGCCTTCCTCGTTCTGGGCGGGGTGGCGGTGGTTGCGGTGCCCGCCCTCTTGACGTATGGAGCGGCGAGGGGAGACACCCGCCGATTGGACCGGGTTGTGATGGCGGGGCTGAGGCTCGGGTTGGTCGCGATCCTCGTCTTTATTCTCTTCCGGCCCACGCTGATACTCACTTCGGTCGTCCCACAGCGGAACTTCGTCGGCATTCTGATCGACGATTCGCAGAGTATGCGCATCACCGACCGGGACGGCGTGGCCAGAAGCGACTTCGTCCAGTCGACCTTCGGCAGTGAGGGCAGCGAGCTTCTGACAGCTCTGTCCGAGAAGTTCACGCTCCGCTTCTTCCGTTTCAGCCGCGACGCGAGCCGGCTCAACGACATGGCCGATCTATCCTACTCGGGCACGGCGACGGACCTCGGCAACGCTATGGTGCGGGCTCAGGAGGAATTGGCCGGCGTTCCGATCTCGGGCTTGGTTGTCATTTCGGACGGTGCCGACAATTCCGGCGAAGCCCTGGCCGCGTCGCTCCTCCCGCTCCAGGCCGCCAACATTCCCGTCTACACGGTAGGCCTCGGTGAGGAGGAACTTTCGCCGGACGTGCAAGTCAGCCGCGTGGAGATGCCGAGGACGGTTCTCGTGGGAACGTCGTTGGTCGTAGACGTCATCGTGTCCCACCGCGGGTATTCAGGGCGGACGGTCCAACTCGTGGTCGAGGACACGGGTCAGCTTCTGGCCTCGGAGGACGTGACTTTCGCGCGCGACGGTGAACCCGTGGTGGTCAGGGTCCGGATCGAGGCCCAGGACGCCGGACCCCGCATACTTCGATTCCGAGTCTCACCACAGGAAGGGGAGCGCGTAACGGAGAACAACGTTCGGGACGTGCTCGTGAACGTCGTGAACGACGCCGAAAAGATCCTCTATTTCGAGGGGGAGCCTCGCTGGGAGTTGAAGTTCCTGCGCCGTGCCGTGTACGGTGACGAGAACCTCCAAGTCGTGGTTCTTCAACGCACGGCCGAAGGCAAATTCCTCCGCCTGGAGGTCGACGACGCCGAGGAGCTCGCGGCCGGTTTTCCGAAGACCCGGGAGGAATTGTTTCACTACCGGGCGCTGATCCTCGGGAGTGTGGAGGCGAGTTTCTTCACACACGATCAACTCGATATGATCGCGGACTTCGTGTCCCGGCGGGGTGGTGGTCTCCTGTTCCTCGGCGGCCGGAACTCGTTCGCGGAGGGAGGCTACCAAGGCACCCGCTTGGCGGAGGTCCTACCCGTCTTTCTGGATGACGAACTGAGCACTGGGGCCGGGCCCTACTTCGACGAACTCTTCATCACGCCTACGCGAGCGGGTCTCACTCACCCCGCTACGCAACTCGGAGCGGACAACAGCGACGAGGTCGTTGAACGGTGGGAAGCCCTCCCGGCCGTCACGACCCTGAATCCCATCACACGCCTCAAACCCGGTGCCACCGGCCTCCTGACCGGTGGTCCGGAGGGGGATCGGGAACGCCAGGTCGTCCTCGCCTTTCATCGTTATGGCCGCGGCAAGGTGATCGTGCTGCCGATCCAGGACTCGTGGATCTGGCAAATGCACGCTGACATCCCGCTCGAAGACCAGACCCACGAGACGTTCTGGCGGCAGCTTCTCCGTTGGCTCACAGACGGTGTGCCCGACCAGGTCGGGGCCCAGAGCGAGCGTGAAGTAGTGGAGCCGGGGCAACCCGTGAATCTCACGGTCGAGGTTGGGGACTCGGCGTATGCGGACGTAAACAACGCGAACGTCGTCGCCGTCGTACGCGATCCATCCGGCGACTCCATCACGATCTCCCTAGATTGGGATGTAGAACAAGACGGGCACTACGACGGTAGTTTTCCGACCGCTGCACCGGGGCTCTACGAGGTCTTCGTACACGCCATGCGGGGCGCAGACACGATCGGGACCGCCGTCACCTACGTGGACGTGGCGCCCTCCGCTGAAGAGTACTTCGACGCGAGTATGCGGGGCACCACCTTGCGCCGCATTGCGGACCAGACCGGGGGGCTGTTTTACACGCCGGAGAGCGTATCGAACCTTCCGGAGGACATCAGCCTCACCGGAGCCGGGGTTACACTCACCGAGGAGCGAGATCTCTGGGACATGCCCATCCTGCTGCTTCTCGTCTTGGGCTTGATGGGCGGCGAGTGGGGCTATCGGAGGAAGAGGGGTCTCATTTGATCTCCCCGGTGATCTGTAGGGGCACCCTTGCCATCGTCCTGCTCTTCGTGACGGCTGCGGCCCCACCGGCAATGGGTCAGGACACCCACATCCTCGTCATCACGGGCCTGGGCGGCGACCCGGCGTACAGTGAGCGATTTATGGAGTGGGGCAGCGCTCTCGTCGCCGCTGCGGGCGAGAAGTTCGGCCTACCCGCCGACCACATCACCTATCTGGGTGAGGATCCGGCCGCCGATCCGCGCATCCAGGACCGCTCGACACGAGAGAACGTAGACCGGGCTTTCACCAAGCTCGTCTCCAACTCCCAGCCCGGCGATCACATCTTCGTCGTGCTGATCGGGCACGGCAGCTACACCGCCGGACGATCTCGCTTCAACCTTCCAGGGCCCGACCTCTCCGCAGAGGACTTCGCCCTTTACCTCGATCAGCTCTCAGATCGGCGGGTGGCATTCATGAACCTCGCCAGTGCGAGTGGAGAATTCGTGAAGGTGCTCTCCGGAGACGGTCGCACGATCGTCACGGCCACGAGGACCGGGAGGGAGAGAAACGAGACGATCTTCGGGGGCTACTTCATCGATGCGTTCACCGGAGAACTCGCCGATCTCAACAAGGATGGACGCGTATCGGTTTGGGAGGCATTCGAGTTCGCCCGCACCGAGGTCACACGGGAGTATGAGACGTCGAACCGGATCGCCACCGAACACCCCGTGCTCGACGACAACGGCGATGGAGAGGGTAGCACCGAATTGGTCGACGCGGCAGACGGTGAGCTCGCACGAACGATGTTCTTGGCCGCCGATCCCACCCTGGCCGCAGCGCGCGCCACCGACGATCCCGAGCTGAGGGCCCTCTTGGAGCAGAAAGCGGACGTGGAGCGCCGCATCGAGGGGCTCCTCGCCCTGAGGGATCAGATCGACCAGGATCGCTACGAAAACGAACTGGAGGAGTTGCTCGTCGAGCTGGCTCTCACCAATAGGGAGGTTGAGGCTCGGACGGGTGGGAACGAATGAAGCGCGGGTTTCTCCTGCCCGCGCTCGTCGCTCTCGGTCTGTCCACGGGTGGAGCGGCACAGACGCTGGACGAAGCCATCTCCGAACTTCGCGCGGGGGCCTATGAGACGGCCATCGAAGCCCTCGGAGAGATCTCCCGATCGGACCCAGGGCCGGATCTGAGCCCGGACGATCGCCGAAGAGCGTATGTGGCGTATCTCGCCGCCCTGGCCGAGGTCGGCCGATACGAGGATGCGCTCGAAGCCCTGACTGAGGCCCCGCCGGTCCTCGCGACCGAACTCGCCAACACAGCCGGCGAAATTTATTACGGGTTGGGACAGATCGATCGAGCCCGTGAACAGTTCGATCGAGCGGTCCAGGGTGGCGCGGTCGACCGGCACTCCGCCCGCTTGAACCTCGCCATCATCGAATGGACGTACGGAGATCGGGACGCCGCGTTCACAGCTTTCGACTCCTTCATCGACCTCTACAACGGGTCGACGCCCCTCTCCTCGACCGACCTCACCGCCGTGGCAACAGCGGTTCGGTACCTGGGCATTCGGGAGCACGAACTCTTCCAGGATGCTCTCAGAGCCTACGATGAGGCCGTCGCTGCCGATCCGGGTAACCTGGAACCGCGTATTCTGATCGGGGAGTTGTTTCTCGACAAGTACAATGGACCGGAAGCCGACGCGGAGTTGAAGGAGGTGCTCCAGAGGAATCCGAACCACCCACGCGCGCTCTTGGGTTTAGCCCGTGCAATGGAATTCAACGGCACGGTCGGATTGATGGATCAGGTAGACAAGGCCCTGGAGCAAAACAAAAATCTGGTCGAAGCGAGGATCTTCAAGGCCAGACTTCTCCTCAAGGTGGAGAACCACGAAGAGGCCCGATCCGAACTTCGGAGGGCGCTCGAGGTGAACCCCACCTCCTTGGAGGCGTTGAGCGTCCTCGCAGCGAGTCATTACCTGCGTGGTGAGACCGAGGAGTACGACAGGATCCGTGACCAGGTTACCGCGCTCAGCCCAACCTACGCCGAACTGTACAACGACATCGCGGATCTGAGCGTCCAGAGCCGAAAGTACTTCGAGGCGACTATCGTGGCGGAGGAGGCCATCAGAATAGACTCCCTCTCCTGGAGAGCGTACGGAATTCTCGGCATGAACCAGCTGCGACTCGGCCTGATCGAGGAAGGCCGAGCCAACCTCGAGACGGCCTTCGCGGGAGATCCTCACAGCGTGTGGTTCTTCAACACCCTCATGCTTTTGGACACCTTCGAGTACTACGACGTCAATGACGAAGACCCCCGCTTCCTCTTTGTTCTGCACGGACGCGAGTCGGCGCTACTCCAACCGTACATTGAACAGATCGCGGGGGAGGCGTTCGAGGCTCTGGTGGAACGTTACGGCGGGTATGAGCCACCGCTGCCCATCCGAATCGAGGTCTATCCGAATTCCGGCGACTTCTCCGTTCGGGCTTTCGGGTTGAGCGGCATGGGCGCCCTCGGCGTCGCCTTCGGAAGCCTTCTCGCCATGGACTCGCCAGCTGCCCGAACTCTCGGAGACTTCAACTGGGCCTCTGTCCTCTGGCACGAACTCGCCCACGTGTTCCACCTCGGGCTCACGGAGCATGAGGTCCCGCGTTGGTTCTCCGAGGGTCTCGCCGTCCACGAACAGCGCCGGGCCCGTGAGGGTTGGGGCCACCAGCCCGCACCCGGATTTCTCAACCGATACCGCGAGGGAATGTTGCTGCCCGTAAGCGAGTTGAATTCCGGTTTCGTGCAGCCGTCCTACCCGGAACAGGTCATCGATTCCTATCTTCAAGCGTCGCTCGTGTTCGACTTCATCGAAACGAGATGGGGACTGCAAGCCATTCGGGACATGCTCCATGGGTATCGGGACGGGCGGGCGACGCCCGAGCTGATGGAAAACCTTCTGGACACGAGCATGGACGAGCTCGACCGGGATTTCGACGCATATTTCCGGCAGCGCTTCGCCGGTCCTTTGAAGGCCCTGGAGCCGCCCGTCAACAGCCCAGGCATCCCTTCGAACCCAGAGACGATCGAAGATTGGACCAGGGTAGTGCGGGAGAACCCGGGCAATTTTCCGGCGCGGCTGGCCCTCGGGATCATGTTGTTCCAGGCTCAGCGCTTGGAGGAGGCCGAGGAGCATCTCCGCGCCGCAGTCGGTCTCTTCCCGGAATATGGAGGAATGGACAGTCCATATTGGTTCCTCGCCCAGCTTCATCAGCAACGTGAGGAGACGGAACTGGCCGCGGACGCGCTCGCGCGCCTGACGTCGCTGAACGAGAGCCATTACAACGCGTTCCTCCAACTCGCCGAGCTTCGGACCGAACTGGGCGACGCCGAGGGCGCTGCCGAGGCGATGGACGCAGCTGTTCTCATCTACCCCTACGAAATCGAACTTCACGACCGCCTGGCGCAGGCTCACGAGGCACGAGGTGACTCGATCGGTGCCGTGCGGGAGCGGAGAGCCATTGTCGCGCTGGCGCCGGCGGATCTGGCGGGAGCGTATTACGACCTTGCTGTCGCTTACGTGGCTGCCGGCGATCCGGCTCGAGCTCGGCGGGCGGTTCTCAGGGCCCTCGAGATCGCACCGAACTTCAGCGCGGGCCTGGAGCTACTTCTCGACCTCAGAAGCGGTGCGGGCTCGGATCGTCCGGATGGACGGGTATCCCCTGCCGGCGCACCCTCGAGGTGAGCGGACCGCTCCCTCTACCCCTGCTGGGTTTCGTCACGGCTTCGGTGCTGACCGGGTCGGCCGCAGTGGTACATTCCGGGCTCCACCGCGGAGATCTACCCGAGATTGGAGCAGTCGCAGAGCGGTCAGCCGCAGGGCGAGCAGCTCCCGTCGACGCACGTTTTTTTGTCCGCAGTGGCCGCAATACACAAGAGGGCAACGTGCCCTACGATGGCCGTTTCACGTTCGTACGTATCCGCTTCGGCGTAGCTCTCAACGCGGGGAGCTTCGGGGGAGGCCGGGGGAGAGGACTGCCTCCGTGGGCTCATGACTACCCCCGGGCGGAACGGAACTTCATGAACATCCTTCGGGAGACGACCTTCCTCCAACCCTATATGGATGGCGGGAATATTTTTACGACGGACGACCCGGAATTGACCCGCTTCCCTCTTGCCTACATCTCCGAACCAGGGTATTGGCATCCGACACAATCTGAAGTCGAAGGGCTCAGAAACTACCTGCTCAAAGGCGGCTTTCTGATCGTCGACGACTTTCGTGATGCCGATTGGTTCAACTTCGACGCCCAGATGAAACGAGTGATCCCGGGCGCCGAATTCGTCGAACTTGACGAAACCCACACGATCTTCAACTCTTTTTTCCGGATCGAGTCGCTGGAGAGCCTGCTGTCTCCTACCTACCGGGTCGTGCCTGTGTATTTAGGGCTCCACGAAGACAACGACCCGGAGCGGCGCCTGATGGCGATCGCCAACTATAACAATGACATTGGAGAATACTGGGAGTTTTCAGACGTAGGGTGGTATCCGATCGATCTGTCGAACGAAGCGTACAAACTGGGCGTGAACTATGTCATCTATGCGATGACACATTGAGTGGCACCCTGATCGACCCGGGTAGCGTCGTAATTGACCCGGACAGCAACAGACCTCAACAATGAGCCGACAGCCGCGCGGCGGCCTCGACGGAGCACGAAATGTCATTCAAAGAAAAACCGGAAGTCGCCGAAACTGAAGCCGAAGTTGCGGTTGAAGTTGAAGCCGAGGCAGACGACGCGCCCGAAGCGGGTGCTCTCGAGGGCGCGGACGATATAGACCTCGCCGATCGAATGAAAGCGGGACGCGAGCAGATCATATTCGAGGTACGGAAGCTCATAATCGGGCAGGAAGAGGTCATCGAGCAGATGCTTCTTTCTCTCTTCGTCGGTGGCAACAGCCTGCTACTCGGTGTTCCCGGGCTGGCCAAGACCTTGTTGATCCACACCGTCGCTGAAGTCCTCGATCTCAAGTTCTCACGGATCCAGTTCACTCCGGACTTGATGCCGTCGGACATCACGGGCACCGACATTATCCAGGAAGACCCGAAGACCGGTCGGCGCAGCATGGTGTTCGCCCCGGGACCCATCTTCGCGAACATTCTGCTCGCGGATGAGATCAACCGCACACCCCCCAAGACCCAGTCGGCGCTTCTGGAGGCGATGCAAGAGCACCGCGTTACCGTTCAGGGAACGACCTATGTGCTCGAAGAGCCCTTCTACGTGTTCGCGACCCAGAATCCCATCGAACTCGAAGGCACCTACCCTCTGCCAGAGGCGCAGCTCGACCGCTTCATGTTCAAGATTATCATGGACCATCTCGAGGTAGACGATGAGTTGGAGGTGGTGCGCACGACCACGGGCATCCAGGACCCTGAGTTCAAGCACGCGGTTACGGGTCCGGATCTCATCGCGTTCCAGAGGCTGGTACGAAAGGTCCCTGTACCGGACGCGGTCCTGCGCTATGCCGTTAACCTCGTTCGGACCACACGGCCGAGCCCCGACGGAGGTACGCCGGACTTCATCAACAAGTGGGTCGCCTACGGGGCGAGCGTCCGAGCCGCCCAGTATCTCATTCTTGGAGGGAAGGCGCGGGCGCTCACCCAGGGGCGTTACAACGTGAGCTTCGAAGACATCCGAGCGCTCGCCCACCCGGTCCTTAGGCACAGGATTCTCACCAACTTCCACGCCGAATCCGAAGGCGTGACCACCGCCGAACTGGTCGATCAGCTTCTCGAGGCCGTGCCGGTACCGTCCTCGGGCCTCTAGGCAGATTTCCCAATGGCTGTCAGAGAGCGGTCAAGCATTCAGGGCGCCGATACACGGTTCCTCGATCCGGCCGTATTGAGTCGCATTAACGGTCTGGATCTGTTGGCCCGCACCGTCGTAGACGGATTCCTCCAGGGCCTTCACAGGTCACCGCACCTGGGGATGTCGCTCGACTTCGCAGAACACCGCGAATACATGCCGGGCGACGACATCCGGCGCATCGATTGGAAGCTCTACGGTCGCACGGACCGTTTCTACGTCAAACTGTTCGAGGCGGAGACCAGCGCCAACTTCATGGTCGCGCTCGACATCTCCAAGTCCATGAACTTCGGTACGCACACCATCACCAAGCTGGACTACGCACGTTACCTGGCAGCCTCGCTCTCTTATTTCTCACAAAAGCAGAGAGACCGGGTGGGCCTCGCGACCTTCGACCACGAGATCGTGGAATACGTTCCCCCCTCCACACGCCACCTGCAGCGTATCCTTCACGCGCTGGCGCGCGCCGAGCCGGGACGGCCCGGCGTGCTGCGTGACCCGCTCATGCGACTGGGCGACAACCTCTACCACCGGGGGATCATCCTCGTTCTTTCGGATTTTTACGAGGAGCCCGAGCAGGTGCTCGACTCCATTCGGCATCTCAGGGCTCGAGGCCACGACGTGATCGTGTTTCATCTGCTCGACCCCGCCGAACTCGAGTTCCCATTCGAGAGTGCGGCGAGTTTTCGGGATATGGAGAGTGAGACGATGATCCCCATCGTACCCGATGAACTCGTAGACGAATATCGTGCTCTCATCGGCCAACACACCGAGGAGTTGGCCCGCCTGTTCACGGGGAGCAGGATCGACTACACGGTGCTCGACACGTCGAAGCCGCTGGATCATGCCCTCTTCCGGTACCTATCGAGCCGCGAGAAAATGGCCAGGGTGCGCTGATGGGTCTTCTCGCCCCTCTCTTCCTGCTGGGCCTCGTGGGTCTGGTGGTGCCGATCGTCGTCCACCTGACGGAGAAACAGCGCCGTCAAGTGGTGGACTTCCCATCCTTGATGTTCCTCAGGAAGATCCCCTTTCGCTCGAGCCGGCGTAAAAAGATTCACCACTGGGCACTGTTGTCGATCCGGGCTCTGGCCTTGGTGCTACTCGTGGCCGCGTTCAGCCGTCCATTCTTCGAGAACGATGTAGTAGGGATCGGCTCGACCCTCGGACCTCGCGAAGTCGTCGTAGTATTGGACCGATCGTACTCGATGGGTTATGGCGACCGCTGGGAGCGGGCCAAGACTCAGGCTCGAGAGGTCTTCGAGGGCCTGGAAGCTTCCGATCGAGCAAGCCTCGTCTTCATGTCGAGGGGCGCTGAGGCACTCCTTCGGGCGACTTCGGATCGCGATCGCCTGCTTGCCGCCCTAGACGAAGCCAGTCTGAGCGCAGACGGGACTCTGTACGGCCCGGCCCTGAAGTTGGCCCAGACGATCCTGGAAGAGTCCGAGTACCCGAACCGGGAAGCCGTCATCATCAGCGACTTCCAACGCACCGGGTGGAAGGGCGACGAGGGTGTGACGTTTCCCCCTGGAACGGTGGTGACCCCCGTGATGATTTCCGATGAAGCGACTCCGAATGCCACCGTGGCGTCGGTGACGCTCCGGCGAGATTTCTTCTCCGGCCAGGAACGCATGACGGCGGTGGCCCGTGTGGTCCACCGTCAGGGGGAAGCACCGGTAGAGCGAACCATCGTGCTCGAATTGGATGGGCAGGAGATTCAGACCCTGACCGTGCTCCTCGATCCGACCGGCTCGGCCACGGTCACGTTCGAGCCCTTCACGCTGTCCAACCTGTACACCCGTGGTTCGATCCGGCTCGACCCCGATGCGCTTCCCCAAGACGATGAACTCCACTTCGTGCTTTCGCCGGGAAGGGCGATGCGTACGCTCGTGCTGGAGGGCACCAGTCCGCGGCCCGATGTCAGCCTGTACCTCCAAACCTCGCTTGAGATCAGCGAGGAGGCGTCCTTCCAGGTCGACGTGAGGCGTTCGTCCTCCCTCTCGGCAGCCGACTTAGAGGCGACGGACGTAGTCGTTCTTAATGACATTCGATTCCCACAGGGTGCTACTGCAGATCGCCTGCGCGGGTTCGTGGAGGGGGGCGGTGGACTGTTGCTCATCCTCGGAGAACGGAGCGCATGGCAAACTGGGCTCGAAGAGATACTTCCGGGACGATTCGGCCCAGCCAGGGACCACACGAGGGGAGCGGCTCGACTGGGCTACCTCGATTACACCCATCCGGTGTTCGAGTTGTTCGCTGGACCCCGGGGCGGCGACTTCACCCGGGCGCGGTTCTTCCGGTCCCGGGATATGGAGGTAGGTCCGGAGGGACGGGTGCTCGCACGCTTCGACGACGGGTCGGTCGCGCTGGCCGAGCGGCGCCTGGGTGAGGGCCATGTGCTCGTCTGGACCAGCACGATGGACGCTTTTTGGAACGATCTGGCGGTGCAGCCAGTATTTCTCCCATTCATCCACCAGATGATTCGTCACCTTTCCGGGTATCGGGAACGTGTGCCCTGGTTCACCGCCGGACAGGTCCTCGACCTCGCCGATCCCGCCGGCATGGTGTTCGTTGCGGACCGAGAAAGCGAGCTAGCGCCTGACGTGGATCAGGTCGCACTGACGCCGGGAGGTGGTAGTGTTACCTTGCCGGCGACGGACGGCCCTCGTTTCTTAGAACTCAAGGAGCAAGGATTTTACGAAGTCCGGCCGCCGGGTACGAATCCGGATCGCCCCTTCACGGTAGCGGTGAACGTGGACGTAACGGAGTCCGAGCTGGAAACCATGGATCCCGCCGAGCTGGCCGCGGCCGTTGCTCCTCGGGAGACGGGCGTACAGCTAGGTATCGGTGGAGAGACTCTTTCGGCCGAAATGCAGGCGAGGAACCAGGAGCGGCGCCAGTCCCTGTGGCGCTTCCTGATGGTGGCCGCCCTGGTGCTTTTGTTGACGGAGACAGCGATTTCCAACTGGATTTCTCGGGCGGCGACAATGAGATTTGAGGATGGGAGGAGTTATGTACCGAGCAACACGTGAGGGCACTAACCGGATCCTCGCCATGGTGCGCCAGATTCGCAGGCGGTGGCGTGCACGCATCGCGATCCGGGGAATGGCCATCGTGCTCGGGGCCGGTTTACTGGCGTTCCTCCTTTCGGTCTATGGACTCGAAGTCGCACGTTTCAGCGCCTCGTCGGTCATGTGGTTCCGGGGGATCCTTTGGTTCGTCGTGGCCGCACTGACGGCCCGTTTCCTCATCTGGCCTCTAGCCCGTAGAGTCTCCGACGAGCAGGCGGCCCTTTATCTGGAAGAGAACGAGCCCTCCCTGGAGGCCTCGGTGCTGGGAGCACTCGAGACAGCGTCCGGTTCGGACCAAGCCTCCGAGGCCCTCGCACGAAAGGTCATCGAGAGTGCGCTCCGGCGCGCAGAAGATATCGAATTCGGGCGCCGAATCGAGCAAAAGGGTCTTTACCGATCGTCCGGAGCGCTGGCTACGGTGGCACTCGGCTCACTCGCCTTGCTGCTCCTGGGACCCGTTCAACTCCGCAACGGGGCAGCCGCCCTCCTGTTCCCGACACGGGACGCCGGAACGGTGAATCCCTATTCGATTTCCGTGAGTCCCGGCGACGTAACGATTGCCCGAGGATCCGATCAACTCGTCACAGCCATACTCCAGGGATTTGAGACGGAGGACGTGCAGATCTTCTTCCGTGGGGAGTCCTCGGACGCATACGACCAGCTTTCTATGATCACGGACGGAGCCGAGGGTTTCGAGCTCCTCCTTCTCGGTCTGGACGAGCCCACGGATTACTTCGTGGAATCCACCGGCATCCGCTCGGCCACACACCGAATCGACGTGGCCGACCTCCCGTATGTGGAGCATCTCGAGTTGGAATATCACTTTCCCGCATACACAGGGCTCCCTTCCCGCACGGTGGAATTCGGAGGTGACATCGCCGCGGTCCGAGGGACCGTAGTGAGGCTGAGAGTCTTCCCCACGATGCTCACCCCGGGCGGGCAGCTCCTGGTCGACGGTGAGGCGGTGGCACTCACGGACGAAGAGGATGGCACGTGGACAGCAAGCCTGACCGTCGAGCGCCAAGGGTATTACGAAGTCAATTTGGAGAGGGCGGAAGGAGGACTCGTTCCGGCCTCTCCTCAATACACGATCGACGTCCTGAGGGATCAGCCCCCGTCTGTGTCGTTTTCCAAGCCCGGGCGCGATGAAAACGCGAGTCCGATCGAGGAATTCTATCTAGAGGTAAAGGCCGACGACGACTACGGCGTCTCTGAGTTGCTTCTCATCTACTCGGTCAACGGTGGCCCCGAGGACACGGTTCGGTTGTTCGACGGCCGCCCGACACGGGAAGTTACCGCTGCGCACACGCTCTTTCTCGAGGATTTCGGCCTCGAGTCCGGTGACCTCGTTTCTTACTACGCCCAGGTTGAGGACAGCAACCAGGGGCCGGATAGCCGCGGCGCCAAGAGCGACATCTATTTCCTGAAGATCCGTCCCTTCCGTGTGGATTTCCGCCAGGCCGACCAAGGTGGCGGCGGAGGCGGGGGCGGCGGTGCGGACGACGGTGCTCTTTCCGAGCTCCAAGAGCAGGTGGTCGCAGCCACGTACAACCTGTTGCGAGACCGCGAGAGTTATAGTGAAACGGAGTTCCGGGAAAACCTACGCAGCGTGAGCCTGGCCCAGGGCGCCGCGAGGGATCAGGTGGCCGGAATTTTGGAACGCCTGACGGCTCGTGGCCTAGGGAACGATCCCCAGTTCCAGGACATTTCCGAGTCGATGCGCAAGGCCATCGTCGAGATGGAGGTCGCGGAGAAGCTCCTCGAGGAAGGGGACCTACAGGACGCGATCTCACCTGAACTGAAAGCACTTCGGAATCTCCAGAAGGCCGAGGAGAGTTACGAGGTAGAGGTCAGTCAAGGACAGCAGGGAGGCGGCGGGGGCGGGGGCGGTGCGAGAGCGGATGACCTGGCCGATATCTTCGAGCTCGAACTCGATAAGCTCCAGAACCAGTACGAGACCGTCCAACGAGGTGAGCGCCGACAGGCCGGTGACCAGCTCGAGGAGGAGATGGAGGCGCTGAAGGAGCTTGCCAGGCGGCAGCAGCAGCAGGCAGAGCGGCAGCGCCGGGCAGCCGCCCAGCAAGGAGGCGCGTCGGGCGGCGCCAGTGACCAGGCTCAACGTCAACTCGCTGACGATACTGAAGAGGCGGCCCGTCGCCTCGAACGCCTGGCCCGCGAGACCAACGACCAGCAGTTGATGGACGCCTCTCGGCGACTTCAGGACGCGGCCGCGGACATGCGCCGCGCGGCGGCCGCATCCGGGAGCGCCGCTACCGCTGACGCCAACTCGGCCCTAGACCGGTTAGAAGAGGCGACGCGACGCCTTGAACGAGATCGCCAGGACCGGCTCACCACCGATATCGAGGGGGTCCAGGCGAGAGCCGAAGAGCTGGCCCGCGAACAACGTGATGTCGAGGCGGCCATGGACCGCCTCGCAGAGGCGAAGGGTGGGCCGGGCTCGGAAGCCGGAAGACGCCTATTCGAGCGCAAGGTAGAGATGGTCGAAGAAATCGGAGACCTGCGGCAAGAGATCAACCGGGTGAGGGGAGAGGCCCGCGCGAACCAGAGGGAGGCGTCGGACCGGTTGGATGACGCCGCGAGGACGATCGAGGACGACAAGCTCTGGGAACGTGTCCGTTATTCCCAGGTGCTCATCGGCACCCAGGATCGTGAGTACACGAGAGAGTTCGAGGCCGAAACCACCCGAATCCTAGAAGAGGTCCAGGAGGAGTTGGAGAGAGCGGTTGACGCGATAGGCGAGAGTCAGTCTGACCGCCGTGCGGAGGCACTCGACCGGGCGAGGGCCCTCTCGCGGGGTGTCGAGTCACTCTCACGCAGGCTCGGTGAGCGGGGCCAACAGGGTCAGCAGGGCGACCAAGGTCAGCAGGGCCAACAGGGCGACCAAGGTCAGCAGGGTCAGGGTCAACAGGGCGGCCAGCAGGGTCAGGGGCAACAAGGCCAGCAAGGAGGCCAACAGGGAGGTCAGGACGGCCAGATCGGCGGAGATCGGGGAGGCTTCGGTACACGCGGCGGCGCATATGCCGGCTCAAGACTCGGTCGTCTCTCGACGGGGGACATCCGACAATTCCGCAGCGAGGCTCGGCAACGCATCCAGGAGGCGCTCGAGCTGCAGCGCCTCCTCGAGGAAGTGGACCTGAACCAGCAGCAACTCGGCGAGGTGATCAGGGCTCTGAGGCAGTTGGACCGTGAGGATGTCTACCTGGACCTGGCTGAGTTGAACCGGCTCCAGTCGCAGATCGTCGAGGGATTGAAGCAACTCGAGTTCGGCCTGCGGCGAGAGCTGGAGGGAGAGGGGCAAGATCGCGTCTTCGTCTCCGGCTCTGATGAAGTGCCCACGGGCTTCCGGCGCTTGGTCGAGGAGTACTACCGGGCCTTGTCGAGGAGCCCTAGTAACTAAGCCGATTGTCCGACATTGAAGCGGATCGTTGATCGATGAAGATTGGCGTTCTGATGCTCAATTTCGGCGAACCCGAAAATCCCACGCTCGAAGAGGTCACCCCCTTCCTGGAGCGTATCTTTGCCCGCAACGCATCCCTCGAGTCCGAAAAGGGCAGTGGTCGTGCCCGAAAGCTCGCTAAAGCGCGAGCCCCCGGGCTGATCGAGGAATACAAGCGGATCGGCGGATCTCCGCTGAGCGGGCAGGCCCGAAAGCAGGCCCGCATGGTCGAGCGCGTTCTTCGCCGGCGGGGTTTGAACCTGCGGTGCTACTCGGGCATGCAATTTACGGAACCCTCAGTCGCTGCAGCCGTGGCTGAGGCGCAAGCCGAGGGCGTCGAGCAGTTGATAGCCCTCCCCGTCTACCCTCTGTGCGGTAAGTCCACCACGATTGCGGCTCTGGAGGACGTTCGGACCGCCGTGAGCGAGCTCTCGTGGGATGTGCCCCTCCGTGAGATCACAGGCTGGCATCGGCACCCGGCGTATCAACGACTCCGCGCGGACGCCATTCTCGACTACGTGAAACGGGAGGGAGTGGACCTCCACGCGTCGGACACCACGCTCGTCTTTTCGGCTCACGGTACGCCGCTCAAGTACTTGGACGACGGTCCACGGTACGTGGTATATGTCGAGGAGGTGTGCCGTATGGTGGCTCGGGAACTCGGCATCAGCAACTACGCGCTCGGATACCAGAACCATACGAACCGTGACATTGCATGGACGGCTCCCGAAGTCGAAACTGTAATTCGGGGGGTCGATGCCGCTCGGGTCATCGTCGATGCGGTCAGTTTCATGCATGAGCAGTCCGAGACGTTGGTGGAGTTGGATGGCGAACTCCGTGAAATTGCGGAAGACGCGGGCCTCGAGTTCCACCGCATACCCATTCCCCATGATGATGCCGTTTTCCCGGCGCTTCTCGCGGATCTCGTGGAGGACGTGCTTCGGCCCGAGCCGATCATGGGCGAGCTGGGTCTGCGCCGCTGCCTCTGTCGCGCCTCGCCAACCACTTTCTGCCTCAACGCCGCCGACTGATCGATCATTCCGGCGGGTACTCCGTCGCTAGAGTGACGGCCAAACGTTTAGCCTCGGTGATCCTGCCCAAGATCCCCGGACGGGCCGTGTAGTTCGAGCAAATGTGTAGGTCCGGCGGCCACTCAACCCCCTCGAGAGCATCCCACGTATCGTCCCATGCAGGGATCCGAGTTCTAGAAACGTGAAGCGCCTCCGCCCGGTATCCGGTGGCGACTTCGAACTCTTTACGAGCGATTTCCGTAATCCGGCCATCATCCCAGTCGGGCAGTTCGGGGTTCTTCATTCCGCCGAGGTAGGCGGTATACAGGCCGGGGCGCTCGAAAAGACTGTCGTTCCAAGTCACACCCCTCGTCTCGAGAGACTCCCCGAAGGCTACCTGGAAACCGAGGCCACGGAGTCTCGTTTCAGACCTGAGGTGTACGAGGGCGAGAGGGTTATACCGAAGGGCCGACAGCCGGGCCGCCTCTTCCGGATACGCGCCCCCCAGGAGGCCTGCGGCCGCATCGGAGGGGCATGCCAGAACAACGGCATCCACGGGCACGATTCCGGCGCCGTCCACGGTGACCTCCCACCCGTCCGTCCTTCTCCGCAGCATGCGCACCGGCGACTCCAGCCGGACACTCCCCTCCAGCTTTCTTGTGATCGCCAGCGGAAGCGCTCCCAACCCTCCCTGGAAGGAGCACAGCGCGGATTCAGCGGCTCGCCCCGCACCACGGAACATCCGCCATAGGATACTCCTCCGGACGCCAAGCTCCGTCAGGGTCCTCTGGAGCGCGTGTTTCACGGGCATGTGGTCAGGATCGGAAGCATAGAGGCCGCCATAGAGGGGTCCCAGCAGGGCTCGATACGCGGCCCTGCCGAACTTCCTCCGCAAGAACGGGCCCACGTGTTCGCCTGCTCTGGGACCGCTAGTGAACGGCTCGGCCAGCACGCGTACCTTGGCCCACCATGGAAGAAGATCTGTGGTCACAGCCTGCGAGAACGAGAGGGGAGCCCGTCGAAGTCGGCCTCGATGATACACATAAAGAGGAAGATCCGTGGGTGCCGTGACCAACTCCTCCATCAGACCCACGCTCTCGACGAGCTGACGGAAGGGAGCAGTCAGCCGCGCTCTCTGAGGGCCCAACTCCAGCACGAGGTCCCCATGGAGCTGGGATCGCATGACCCCGCCCGGAACACTCGCCGCCTCCCAGACGGTGACGTCGACACCTAAACGGCGAAGCTCGTAGGCGAGGACCAAGCCTGAGATTCCGCCCCCAACGATCCCGATCATAAAAGGCCTGTTGAATGAAGTAAGGCGAGCCGTGTTAGGACTGATCCACCCCCTATTTCGGCCCGCCTCCGGTCGAGTCTACATCGATTTGCCCCACTTTCAATGAGACACCCTTGACAAAGAGCTCGTTTAGGTGAAAATTAGGCAAGGCTAATTTTCACATTGGGGCTCTTTCAACCAGGACATTCGCATGGGAGACAAACAGGACAAAAAGCGTGGCCAGGCCCACGCCGGAATCTCACGTCGCGACCTTCTGAGATCGGGAGTGGCCGGAGCCGTAGGCCTGGCTGCCGCGGCGGGAGCACTCGCCGGATCCAAACCGGGGGACGCCGAGCCGAAGCTCGGCGGGGCCGGCGGCGCCCACGCCCAAGGGCTCGCGGGAGCCAACGGTGACGTGAGTCCGGACGGTTTCGATGCCACCAAATTCCTCAAGACTTTCGACTACGGCCGCGTATCGACGCTCCCAGACGGCCAGATTCAGCGGGAATACGAAATCACCGCAGTGGATCGGGAGATCGAGGTCGCGCCGGGCGTATACTTCGCTGCGTGGACCTACAATGGGACGGTTCCCGGACCGACGATCCGTTGCACCGAAGGCGATCGACTGAAGGTGAACTTCACCAACGGGGGAAGTCACCCGCACACGATCCACTTCCACGGTGTCCACGCCGCAGAGATGGACGGCGTTTTCGAAATAGTCGGGCCTGGGGAGACCTTCGTATACGAGTTCGACGCGACCCCGATGGGGTTCCACCTCTATCACTGCCACGCCATCCCCTTGAAGCGCCATGTGCACAAAGGCCTATACGGTGCATTCATCGTAGATCCAAAGGAGGGAAGACCAGAAGCCAACGAATTGCTGATGCTGATGAACGGCTTCGACACCAACTTCGACGGTGCCAACGAGGTCTACGCCGTCAACACGGTGGCCCACCACTACCAGAGACATCCCATCGAAATCGAGCAGGGGGAGTTGGTGCGTGTTTACCTCGGCAACATGACCGAGTTCGATCTGCTGAACTCGTTCCATCTGCACGGAAACTTCTTTCGCCTCTATCGCACCGGAACAGATCTCGAACGCTACGAATGGACCGACACCGTGATGTTATGTCAGGGCGAACGCGCCGTCCTCGAGTTCACGTACGATTATCCCGGGAAGTACATGTTCCATGCCCACCAGAGCGAATTTGCCGAGCTCGGCTGGATGGGGATCTTCGACGTCAAGCCGCGGACCCTGGTTTGACGTCCGCCAGGGAATTTATAGAAGCCACTGACTTACTTCACGAAACCGAGCACTGCCTAGAATGAACCCGCACGACCACGAAGACGACGACGGCGCCGAGGCTTCCTCCGCGAGCATCACGTATGCGAGCGACGCTCCGCCGGCCGGCGGAGCGCCGTCGGATGGGGCTGCGCGCTCGGCTCTCCAAGGGCGTATGGCCCTGGCAGCCAAGGGCTTGTTCCCACTGCTTTTGCTGGCCGGCTTATTGGCCGTGTTCGTTCGCGTCGGGCCCATCGGTGTATTCCGGGCCGCGTTTCCGCCGATCGAGGAACTTACCTTCGAGCGGATCGCCTTCCCGGAGCCCGGCCTGGTCCGTGTTCATCTGGTCAACGGCGGCCCTGAGCCCGTCACGGTCGCGCAGGTGATCGTGGACGTCGCCTACTGGGAGCACACCGTCGTACCAGACCGCGAGGTCGGTCGTCTTGACGACATCGTGATAGACATCCCCTACCCGTGGGTCGATGGCGACCCGCTGATCGTGACGATCGTCAGCTCGACCGGAGTCACCTTTACGCAGGAAGTGGCCGTTGCCACCCAATCACCGCAGGTCAACCGGTCCTACGTCCTCACCTTCGCCCTTCTGGGCGTGTACGTGGGCGTCATCCCTGTGTTTCTGGGGCTGTTGTGGCTTCCGTTTCTCGCTGATGTGAGCCAGCGCTGGATCGACTTCTTCCTGAGCTTCACCGTGGGTCTGTTGCTCTTCCTCGGGGTGGACGCGCTGGAGGGGGCTTTTGCGTTGACGGGCCAGGTGGCCTCGGCCTTTCAGGGGGTCGGACTCATCGTCCTGGGAGTGGTCGGAACGCCCCTTGTCATTCACGCCGTGGGCCGGGTAGCCCGTGGTGACTCCGCGATCACTCCTCTGGGCATATCCATCCTGATCGCCATCGGGATCGGGCTTCACAACTTGGGAGAGGGGCTCGCGATCGGCTCCTCATATGCGGTCGGCGAAGTGGCGCTGGGGACGAGCTTGGTCTTCGGGTTTCTGCTCCACAACACGACAGAGGGCCTCGGTATCGTGGCGCCGCTGGCGCGTTCGAGGCCGTCGTACGCGATGCTGGCGGCTCTTGGCCTCATCGCGGGGGTTCCCACGATCTTCGGCACTTGGATCGGAGGATTCTCTTATTCGCCGACGGCCAGCGTCCTCTTCCTGGCGATCGGCGCCGGAGCCATTGTGCAGGTCATCTTGGTTCTCGGCCGGAGTATGGGATCTCATGGGCGAGAGGGCTTGAGGGGCCCGCTGAACGCAGCGGGGCTGGTGGCGGGGCTGATCGTCATGTACGCCACGGGGCTGTTTGTAGCCGCTTAGTACTAATCGCATAGACATTGGGGGGGGCGCGCATATGAGCGCGGTTGGAATCGTGACCATTACGTTGGGGGTCCTCATAATGTGCGGCCGGGTACCCTTACTCGTCGCCCCTGAGGCGACCCTGCGTTGGTTCAAGGAGACGATCGCAAGCAACGCTCGCCTCCGAACGTTAGGCGCATTCCCGGTTACCCTCGGGGCGGCTATGGTTTGGGCGGGCCCCTCAGAGGACAGTGGATTAGGGACCTTCCTGACGGTAGTCGGCTGGGGATTCCTCGGGGCTAGCGCGTTGCTGGTGCTGTTCCCGGGCGTCTACCGTGCCATGGCCGACCGGGTCTTTCCCTCCGACATGAGCGGGAGTCTGTTCTTGTGGCGCTTCCGAGGGCTGGCGGGCACCCTCGTCGGGGTGCTCATAGTCTACTTCGGCGCACTCGCGCTCTGACCTACTGTCCTCGAACCGCCGCCTAGTACCGCTTCAACAGCCTTCTGGGCTCGTCTCAGGGCCAACTCCAGTCCCTGAAAAGCCTCTTCATGGGGTGGAGTGCGGCCAGCGGCCGGTTTCGTCGTTAGATTGTCCAGCCGGACGTCACTTGCCGTATTACCCTGTCCTTGGCGCTCCTGACGCAGCTCGCCGGACTTCTTCAACACCCCTCATATGACCGATCAACAGTTCATCTATGTGATGAAGGGCCTCCGGAAGATCGTCCCGCCCAAGCGAGAAATCCTGAAGGGCATTTGGCTGTCTTTTTTTCACGGTGCCAAGATCGGCGTGGTCGGAGCAAACGGATCGGGCAAGAGCACTCTACTCAAGATCATGGCTGGCCTGGACGAAGACTTCCTCGGTGAGGCCTGGGCAGCCAAAGGAACAAGAATCGGCTACCTGCCACAGGAGCCCGAGCTCGACTCGGAGCTCGACGTCCGGGGCAACGTCGAGGAAGCCGTCCGAGAGACACGCAATCTCCTCAAGGATTTCGAGGAGATCAGCATAAGATTCGCCGAACCGATGACAGACGAGGAGATGGAGGCGCTCATCGAGAAGCAGGCCCGACTTCAAGACCGGATCGACGCGTCTAACGCGTGGGACTTGGACCGCCGGGTCGAGATCGCGATGGATGCCCTTCGCCTCCCGGCTCCGGACGCGGACGTGAACACGCTGTCCGGCGGAGAGCTGAAGAGAGTTGCCCTCTGTAAACTTCTCCTCGAAGAACCCGACATGCTTCTGCTCGACGAGCCGACCAACCACCTCGACGCCGAATCGGTCGCTTGGCTCGAGCGATATCTGAGTGAGTTCTCCGGGACCATCGTCGCGATCACCCATGATCGATATTTCCTCGACAACGTGGCCGAGTGGATTCTGGAGCTGGATCGTGGAGAAGGGGTCCCATGGAAGGGGAACTACTCTTCCTGGCTTGAGCAGAAGAGCGAACGGCTACGGGTCGAGGAGAAACAGGTGTCCGCGCGCCAGAGCTCGCTCGCTCGCGAGTTGGAGTGGATCCGCATGGCCCCTCGGGCACGCCACGCCAAGGGCAAAGCTCGAATCGGCGCGTACGAGGAGCTTCTCGCGCAGGATGAGCGGGAACAGATCCGCACCGCCGAGATCCTCATCCCGAAGGGGCCTCGGTTGGGGAACGACGTCGTAGTGTGTGAAGCGGTCAAGAAAGGCTTCGGCGATCACCTGCTCATGGATGGTCTTTCGTTCGTCCTTCCCCCGGGCGCCATCGTCGGCATCATCGGCCCCAATGGTGCGGGAAAGACCACACTCTTCCGGATGATCACCGGACAGGAGAAGCCCGACGCGGGCACCGTTCGGCTCGGACAAACGGTCGAGCTGGCGTACGTCGACCAGTCGAGATCCGCCTTGGATCCGGATAAATCCGTCTTCGAGGAGGTGGCAGAGGGACGGGAAATCCTGCAGTTCGGCCGTGTCGAGGTGAACCCGAGAGCCTACCTGTCCTGGTTCAACTTTCGGGGAGCAGAGCAACAGAAGAAGGTAGGCATCCTCTCCGGTGGAGAGCGGAATCGGCTCCACCTAGCCAAGCTGTTGAAGGAGGGGGGCAATCTCATGCTTCTGGATGAGCCGACGAACGATCTCGACGTCGACACGCTCCGTGCACTTGAAGAGGCCCTGCTCTCGTTTGCGGGATCGGTCATGGTCATTTCACACGACCGCTGGTTCCTGGATAGGATCGCGACCCACATTTTGGCCTTCGAGGGAGAGAGCCAGGCTGTCTGGTTCGAAGGGAACTATCAGGAGTATGAGGAGGATCGGCGGAGAAGGCTCGGAGCCGAGGCCGATCAACCTCATCGGATCAAGTACAAGAGACTGGTGCGGTAGCTCCGGCTCAGGGATACCGAGTTGACGTCCGAGCCAAACTGAGTGCGTTCGGGAATTTCAAGGAGTATCTTTACAAGAGCTTTCCCCAGGGGTTGGTCCTGGTGAAAGGGACGCCGATTCCAGTGATTTGATGAGCGATTTAATAGATCCGGCCCCACCTCCCGAGCCTTCGGAGGTGGAGGTCAGTCAGGCCAGTGAGCGAGATTCTGCCCTTGCGGCTGTTCTTCGCCACCAGGGCGAGAAAGCAGAGGTCGAGGCGCATGCTCGAGAGGTACGCGTCCGTCGTCAGGGACTCGGTTTACGGCATATAGCACTCAGCCTCGCTGTGGCCACCGCTATATGGATCTGGATTTGGCCTCCCGGCGTCCTTCGGATCGACCCTCCCGGTCCGCCCGCCATGTGGCAGGAGGAATCGGCCCTCCGTCTTGTCATGTACTTCCAGGCTCAGAAAATTGAGCAGTACCGAATCGATACCGGGCGCGTGCCCCTCGCTCTCGATGACGCAGGTCCCGTTTTTCGGGGGATGGAATACGTCCGGCTCACGAATAGGGACTACCGCATACTCGGGCGAACCGGGCGTGTGACGTTGTCGTACTCGTCGGTCGAACCGCTCGATGTCTTCGTGGGCACCGGCGCGAACATGCTCGACCTGGTGGCGTTCAATTGAGCGGCCCTCCACCCGCCGACGCTCCAGCCGGCGGTGCGAAGAAGCGGGGCGGCACGACGATCGTGGAAGTGGTTACCGTGATGCTGGTCGTAAGCATCATTACCCGCATCGTCATCCCACAGATGCAGGATATCTTGACCCGAGCCCGCGCGACGGAGATCAGAGCCTCGTTCAGCGTAGTCGAGGAGGCGGCGACTCGCTTGTTCGTTGAGAACAACCGTTGGCCCGAGGACGCGGACGCGGGGGTCGTGCCCCCGGAACTATTGGAAAGCCTGCCGCCGGGATTCTCGTTCGAGCGTGATCGCTACCAGTTGGACTGGCAGAATTGGGTCCTTCCCGAGGGGATGCCGGGTGACTCCACGGTGCGGAGACTGATCGGGATTTCCGTCACGACGTCCGATAGATCCCTCGGTCTGGCACTCATGGGTCTGATCCCACTGAACTCCAAGTTCACACTCGGCGAAACCTACACGTTCATTTTCGCCACGCAGTAGACGCGGCTGTACCTTCAGGCGCCCCAGCCACTCCCGCCGCTCCACTCCGGGCGCCCCAGCCACTCCCGCCACTTCGGCCATTTTGCCGCCCCGGCCACCTTCGGCCACTTCGCATAATTCGCCAGAATTTGCGGTGGCGACCGGCCCGCTTATCTTTCTTGTGAACCGCCAGGGGTACCCGGAACACGGGGTTGAGAGAGTCCCTTGGAACCTGACCCGGCTGACACCGGCGTAGGGAGCGCGGCATGAAGCCATTCGACAACAACGAAAAAGCCGCCCGGCCCCACACCGCGGCGGCTTTCCTATAGGAATCCACCAAAGACTTTCCCGTCAAGGAGAACATCGTGCCCCACCAGAACGGTGCCAAGCGTAACGGCGATCGCGACATGAACGACCCTTCGGAGGGTGATTACGGCCCTGCCTTCCCGAAATCGAGGAAAGTCTTCGTGGAGGGCCGCCACGGAGTCCGCGTGCCGATGAGAGAGATCTCGCTCACTGGTGGGGAGCCCCCGTTACGCGTGAACGACACCAGCGGCCCGCTGGGCGTCGATCCTCACTCCGGGCTGCCGAAGCTACGGGCCGCGTGGATCGAGGGGCGGAGCGGTGTGATCGAGGGCGACACGACCTATAGGCCCGTCGACCCCAGTTCGGCGGTCGCGGTCCCCGAAGCGCTCCAGAATCGCCCTCTCCGCTCAACCGGCGGAACCGTTACGCAGATGTACTACGCGCGCCGAGGCGACGTCACCGAGGAAATGGAGTTTGTCGCAGTTCGCGAAGGGATGGACGCCGAGTTCGTCCGCGATGAAGTCGCACAGGGGCGGGCGATCATCCCCGCCAACATCAACCATCCCGAGTCCGAGCCGATGATCATCGGACGCGCCTTCCGCGTGAAGATCAACGCCAACATCGGCAACTCGGCCGTGGGGTCTTCGATCGAGGAGGAGGTCGAAAAACTGAGGTGGGCCGCACTTTGGGGCGCCGACACCGTGATGGACCTCTCGACCGGCAAGAATATCCACGAGACCCGTCAGTGGATTATCCGGAACTCTCCCGTACCCATCGGGACGGTGCCGATCTATCAGGCACTCGAGAAGGTGAGTGGAGTCCCCGAGGATCTCACCTGGGAAGTCTACCGCGACACGCTCATCGAGCAGTGCGAGCAAGGAGTCGATTATTTCACCGTGCACGCCGGGGTGCTCCTCCGCTACGTCCCGATGACGGCGAACCGTATGACGGGCATCGTGTCCCGGGGTGGCTCGATCATGGCCAAGTGGTGTCTAGCCCACCATCAAGAGAGCTTCCTCTACACCCGTTTCCGTGACATCTGCGAGATCATGGCCGAGTACGACGTATCCTTCTCACTCGGGGACGGACTGCGGCCCGGATGTCTCGCGGACGCCAACGACGAGGCCCAGTTTGCTGAACTGTACACGCAGGGGGAGCTCACCCGGATCGCTTGGGAGTACGACGTCCAGGTCATGTGCGAAGGGCCGGGGCATGTGCCGATGCACATGATCAAGGAAAACATGGACAAACAGTTGGACTGGTGCTCCGAAGCCCCCTTCTATACGCTAGGGCCGCTGACGACCGACATCGCTCCAGGGTACGACCATATCACGAGCGCCATCGGCGCCGCGCAGATCGGATGGTACGGCACAGCGTTACTCTGCTACGTGACTCCGAAGGAACACCTGGGCCTGCCAAACCGAGACGATGTGAAGGCGGGCGTGATCGCCTACCGGATCGCCGCGCATGCGGCCGACCTGGCGAAAGGGCATCCCAGAGCCCGGGAATGGGACGACGCTATCTCGAAGGCCAGGTTCGACTTCCGCTGGGAGGATCAGTTCAATCTGGCACTCGATCCAGTAACGGCACTGGAGTACCACGATGAAACGCTGCCCGCGGAGGGGGCGAAAGTCGCCCACTTCTGCTCGATGTGCGGACCCAAGTTCTGCTCGATGAAGATCACGCAGGACATCCGCGACTACGTTGCTGCCGGGGAAGCGAGCAAAGACTTCATCCGGAGCGGGTTGGAAGCGAAGTCGGCCGAATTTCGAGAGAAAGGTGGGAAAATCTACGTGGACGTGAGCGGGGACTAGAGGCCTGTTGAATGGAGTGGGGCGAAGCTCTCTACCCAGTTTCCTCCCAGCGGACTTCGTCACCCACGGCGATGGTCGCGTCGTTCACCACGCTCCCGTGGGCCCGCTTGAGCCAGATCGCCTCCAGCACTGCCTGTCTCCTCTAGCAGGGTGATCGGAAACGGGGGCTGGTCCCACACCCGTGCTAACGCACGGTACCCGGGATGCCACGGCTCATGTGTCCGTGGGCATGGTCAACGCCAGCGAGCCTGGAGCTCCGCCAGCGCTCCACTCCCGGGGCACAGCTTCTCGAACGGCACATCGACGAGGGGCTGATCCACCGTATTCTCGAACGCGTGTAAGTCCATGCTCGTGGGCTCGATGAAAAGGAGGCCCGTCGCG
>Ga0114950_10000356_pt1 | contig 30467 bp, 29 predicted proteins | sample N075metaG_FD_83503 | JGI IMG/M metagenome (GOLD analysis project Ga0114950, IMG submission 83503) | Deep subsurface microbial communities from Kermadec Trench to uncover new lineages of life (NeLLi) - N075 metaG | ecosystem: Environmental > Aquatic > Marine > Ocean trench > Sediment | place...
AGTGATCTGGCAGCGATGCTGGCCTCGGAACATCCTCAGATTGAGTTCAACATAGAAGGTAATCCCAGTGCCGGGGCAAACGATGGCGGCTACCCGGGCTTCGATTCATTTATCGAAACTACCCATCCAGCACAGGCCACGCTGGTGCCCGACAGCGACGACCAATTGACCTCGGATCACGGCTGGGACCTGCTGACATTCAATCGACAACTCGCCACCCAGATCAAGCGGTACCAGGACTGGGGTGCCCGGGTCAGCTTGTTTATGGACCCGGATGCAGATCAGATCGAACAGGCCAAAGCACATGGTGCTGACCGCATCGAGTTATATACCGGACCCTACGCAATGCTTTTCCGGGCCCACGGCGTTGACCATGCAGCCACCCGGGAAAGCTTCGTCACCTACCAGAATGCCGCGCAGTACGCGAGCCAACTCGGCATGGCTGTCAACGCCGGACACGATCTGGATCTGCAGAATCTTGGCGCGTTTTGTCAAATAAAAGAAATCGCGGAAGTGTCTATCGGCCACGCGTTGATCTCGGACGCCTTAGAACGCGGTCTGCATGCATCGGTTAGCGCCTACGCCGAAATATTGAACGTGGATCACGCCTGAGCTGGGCACATTTTAGATCCACCTGGCAATCCAACTGGCAAACCGGCTGGTACGTCAGCTAACATAGCCGACATGAAAAAAAATCAATGGTTACGCACCTTCATAGCAACCCTCGCCGCGGTTGTCGCTCTCACGAGCACAAATTTAAGCTTTGCCGACAATCCCAGGGTTGCCTTGGTTACCCATTTTGGCACCATTGAGCTGGAGCTTTTGCCTGATCTTGCACCACGCACGGTCAGCAATTTCTTAACTTTAGTTGACGAGAAATTTTACGACGGTCTGGTTTTTCATCGTGTGATCGCTAATTTTATGATTCAAGGTGGTGGCTATACGCCAGACCTGCAATATAAGCCCCTTGAACATTCAGTACCGAATGAATCTTTCAATGGCGTTAAAAACAAGCGTGGCACCGTTGCCATGGCACGCCTGTCTGATCCCGACTCCGCTGATTCCCAGTTTTTCATCAACGTGCGTGACAATACAAACCTCGACGCCGATGGCAACAAGGCCGGTTATACCGTGTTCGGTCGCGTCAGCGCTGGTATGGAAGTGGTCGACAAAATTGAGCTGGTAAACACCCACCTGAAGAAAGGCATGGCAGCGGTACCTGAAGAGCCAGTCATTATCGTCAGAATCGAACGCCTCTAAAAAGTAGCTCCTATATGATGTAGAATGCGGCGCTTTTTCCACTCTTAAGATGTCATCATGCCCACGCTGTTAATTGCTACGGCCAGCGCCTTACTGCTTGCCGCCCTCGTTACCGAAGCCACGTCGCGCTTCTGGCCCGACAACTATCTCGCCTTGTTGTTCATTGCCTTTGTCGCATTACTGATAAACGGCCTGTTCAATGCGCGCCTCAAACAAAGTTCCGCACCAGTACAAGCTGACAGGCCAGGCAATCGCCAACGTGATAGCAAGCCTGACGCAACGGGCCAGCGCCAGAAGAACAACCGCGGCCAGCGCGACAACCGTGAAAAATCTGCCAGACAGAAACCCGCAGAGACCAACCAGCAAGAAAACGCCCCTCGTGGTCCCCAGGAAACCGGCAGCGTGAAATGGTTCAACCGTTCCAAGGGCTACGGCTTCATCATTCGCGAGAACGGCGAAGAAATATTCGTCCACCAACGATCAATCGTGAGCCAGGGAGATCGCAATCAGCGCCCGGTTTTACACGATGGTCAGAAAGTCAGCTTTGTTGTCGCCCATCTGGACAAGGGCGCACAAGCAGAACAAGTTTCTGGCCTGGATTAACTTTAAAAAAATACGCGATGAACATTCGGCAGACACTCAGCGCTCGCATTGAGGCGGCGTTCGCGAGCCTCGGCTACGAGGCTCAAGCGCTGGTGAAAAGTTCAACGCGCCCTGAATTCGGTGACTACCAGGCAAACGGCGTCATGTCCGCCGCCAAGCGTGCTGGCGAGAACCCCCGCGAACTGGCAACCAGACTTGTGCAGGTCCTCGAACTGGACGATGTAGCCAGCCACATTGAAATCGCTGGACCCGGCTTCCTGAATATCACCCTCAAGCCCGAATATCTCGCCCAGGTCGCTGCCGCGGTGGTCGCGCAAAGTGAACCCTCAATAACTGTGGTGGTGGACTATTCCGCTCCAAATCTGGCAAAGGAAATGCACATCGGGCACCTGCGCAGCAGCGTCATCGGCGACTGCATTGTTCGAGTGTTGGAAGCCCAAGGGCACAATGTAATCCGCCAGAACCATGTCGGCGATTGGGGCACACAATTCGGCATGTTGCTCACCTACTTATCCGACAGCGGCAAGGATTCCGATCAACTTTCAGACCTGGAAGACTTTTACCGAGCAGCAAAACAAAAATTCGACGCGGACGAAGACTTTCGGCGACGCAGCCGCCAAGCAGTTGTTGAATTGCAGGCGGGCGACGAACACGCGTTGCAGGTGTGGCGCAAGTTTATCGACATTTCCCTCGCACACTGCGTGGCAAACTATCAGCGGCTGGGGCTGACCCTGGGGCTTGAACACACCATGGGTGAAAGCGCCTACAACGACGACCTCGCCGGCGTCGTCCGCCAGCTCGATGAAAAAGGTTTGCTGCGTGAATCCGATGGCGCTCAATGCGTCTTCTTAGAGGAATTCAAATCCAAGAAGGGTGATATTCTGCCGGTTATCGTGCAGAAGTCCGACGGTGGCTACCTCTACGCAACCTCAGATCTGGCCGCGGTTATTCATAGAACCAGACGTTTAAAAGCGACTCGTGTGCTTTATTTCACCGATGCACGCCAGTCCCTGCATTTCAAGCAGATCTTCGCCGTGGCCAATCGAGCCGGGTTCAACAAAGGACCAGCAAGCCTCGAGCACATGCCCTTCGGCACCATCCTCGGCGCCGACGGCAAACCTTTCAAAACCCGTACTGGCGGGGTGGTAAAGCTGGCTGAAGTTCTGGACGAAGCAGAAGCGCGCGCAACGGCGCTGGTGAAAGAAAAGAACCCCTCCCTGGGCGATGAACAGGCGAGCGAGCTAGGTCACATCATCGGCATTGGTGCCGTCAAATATGGCGAGCTATCGAAGAACCGGACCAGCGATTATGCCTTTGATTGGGCGCAGATAATCAGCTTTGAAGGCAATACCTCACCGTACCTGCAGTACGCCTACACACGCATTCAAAGTATTTTCACCCGGGGTGAAGTCGATGCGGCCACGCTACCCGCCCAAACCATCGCCGTGGACGAACCGGAGCGTCGACTTGCGGTAACCATCGCCGGTTTCAATGATATCTTGAAGCTGGTGGCTGACGAAGGCATGCCGCACTACCTGTGCGGGTATCTCTACGAGCTGGCTACTCGATTCACGCAATTTTATGAGGCGTGCCCTATCTTGTCGAGTGAAGAAAAGGTGCGCCAACGACGTCTGGTGTTGGCTAATCAGACAGCCAACACGCTTAAACAAGGGCTGGAGTTTTTAGGTATCAGCGTCCCTGCGCGCATGTAGCGAACCACATGCGGGTATCAGGCGGTTGACGCCTGAGGTGTTGCATAAGACTTTAAGGTGTCGGCAAAGTCGTGCAATGCATGCATGCCGGATTCTTCCGCGGCTTTGCACCAATCAGCAAGTGCGTTAATGACTTCTTCCATATTGCCCCCGCGCTTGGCCCAAATATCCAGCAAGCCCTGCTGAAGCTCATAGATCAAGGCAATGTCAGCGCTCTTTGAGACCACCGCAGTGATGCGATCGCGGCCATGTTCATCCACTAAACTGGACGCTCGGCACAGCACTTTACGCGCGCGCTTGATAAGTTTGCGTGAGGCTTGGTCCGCTTTGCGATATTCGGTTTCGATGACCGGCGCGACCACCTCTTTCGAATAACGCGCCATAACGCGGAAACGATCGTTGAGTAGCGCCCATGCTGCATCTTTATCGAGAATATCTTTACCCTGCACCCTTTCAACCACTGGTCCGGTGCTGATGACCTTGGCCATGCCTAACATTTGAAACAGGCGAATCCACGCCCAGCCAATGTCAAATTCATAGGGTTTAACCGAGAGTTTGGCAGAATTCGGGTAGGTGTGATGATTGTTATGTAACTCTTCACCACCAATCAATATTCCCCAGGGCAGGACATTGCGAGCAGCATCCGGGCACTCAAAATTGCGGTACCCCCACCAATGACCAATGCCGTTGATCACACCGGCTGCGAACAGCGGTATCCAGATCATTTGCACCGCCCACACGGTAAGCCCGAGCGCGCCAAACAGTGAAATGTTGATGATCAGCAGAGCAGTGATACCACCTGTGGTGCAACGCGTATAGACGTTGCGTTCCATCCAATCCTCAGGACAACCACGGCCATATTTTTTCAAGGTTTCTTCGTTCTCTGCCTGGATGCGATAAACCTCGACTCCGCGCCAGAATATTTCACCAATGCCCATGATGACCGGACTGTGCGGGTCTTCTATGGTTTCACATTTGGCGTGATGCTTGCGATGAACAGCCGTCCAACCCTGGGTGCCCAGGCCGGTAGTCATCCACAACCAGAAGCGGAAGAAGTGTTGCAGTGCGGGGTGCAGTTGCAACGATCTATGCGCCGAATATCGATGCAGGTAAACAGTCACGGCGACGATAGTGACGTGTGTCACGATCAACGTGTAAACGACCAGTTCCAGCACGGAAAAGTCTAAGATACCGTGGCTAAGCCAATCCAATATGCCCAAAGCCTGCGCTCCTTTGTAGCTGTAGCAAATGACGAGCGGCGCATTGTAGGCTTGGCACCATCGTTAAGCCAGCTTGCTATATCCATTGACGTTAGTGTAGTAATTCAGTCTGGATGCAACTGTGCTCCAGTACATTATTGGGGCAGTTCAGAAAATCTCAACTAACGGTCAAACCCTGACCTGGTTCCTACAAGAAGTATTTATGAAAGCCTATACGAACATTATTCCCGCAAAAGATCTGGCAACGTGCTTGCCTAATTGCGTCCTGCTCGACTGCCGCGCCAAACTAGGCGATGTTGCATGGGGCAAGGCAGCTTATCTAGCTGGCCATATTCCCGGCGCTGTGCATGCTGATCTGGATAAAGATCTGGCCGCACCGCCCGGACGACAAGGCCGACACCCATTGCCTGACCGGCAAGTGTGGGCCACCACAGTAGCCAAATGGGGCATTGGACCCGATTCTCAGGTGGTGATGTATGACGATGCAGGGGGTCCCTATGCCGCCCGCGCCTGGTGGATGCTGCGTTGGTTGGGGCACCCGGCGGTGGCGGTACTCGACGGTGGACTGCAACAGTGGCAGGGGCCATTGAATACGGCAGAAGAATCCACTGCCGCTGCACCAGACTACCCCACACGCGAGCCGCTGACAAAAATGATCGCCACCGAGCAGTTGCTGGAGTTGGTTGATGCGGGGACCACGCCGACGCTCATCGATGCGCGGGCAGAGGCGCGCTGGGCAGGTCTTGAAGAACCGATAGACCCCGTCGCCGGACATATTCCTGGCGCGCTTTGCCAGCCATTTCAGAACAACCTGGATGCGACGAACTGCTTCAAGAGCAGCGCCGAATTGCAGCAACTGTTCAAGGCCACCGGCGCCGACAGCGAGGAAACCATCAGCTATTGCGGGTCCGGAGTCACCGCCACACACAACATCCTGGCCATGCATATTGCCGGTCTGCCTGAAGCAACACTCTTTGCAGAATCCTGGAGCGGCTGGATCACGGATTCTAACCGGCCCATCGCGCGCGAACTCTGATGCCGCTGAGATCCGCCAACATCTCCTGGCAGGCAGGACAACCGCGCTCGGCTGATTTTGGCGACATTTATTTCAGTGAAGATGGGATCGCCGAAACGCTACGCGTATTTATCGAACCTTCGGACATCCTGGCCATGGTGCGCGAACAGCCTCAGCTATGTATCGGCGAACTGGGTTTCGGCACTGGCCTGAACTTCGCCGTCTGCGCCCGTGAAGTCATGCAACGCAGTTCGGTCCAATTGCATTTCGTGGCCTTCGAAAAGTACCCGTTAACGCAACAGGACTGGCAACGGGTGTTTGCCTGGCGAGGCTCTGCGTTGCCGGTCTATGCAGAGCTGTGCAGAAACCCCCTGCCGGTTTTACCGGGTTGGCACCAACGCACCCTCGCCGCTGGTCGCATTGTGCTCAGTGTGTATCACGGCGACGTGGCCAGCGGTCTGGCAGATCTCACGGCTCGTCAGCGCAATCCTGTTGACGCCTGGTTTCTGGATGGCTTCGCACCGGCGAAAAACCCTTCCATGTGGCGCCCGGAAAACTTTCACCTGCTTGCCCGAATGTCTCGCCAGGGCACCACAATATCGACGTTTACCGCAGCCGGTGCTGTGCGCCGCGGCCTGCAGGCCGCAGGATTCACCATGCGCCGGGTAGACCAGCAACCTTACAAGCGGGAAAGCCTGGCCGGGGTCTTTGCTCGATCGACCACACGCAAGCCGCAGATGCCGCCGACGGTCGTGAAGATTCACGGCGCCGGTATCGGTGGTGCATGTATGGCCCGGCACCTGGCAGAACAGAATACACCGGTACAGGTATATGACCCTGCGGGTGTGGCCCGCGGAGCTTCCGTGATTGATGCCGCCGTCATGCATTGTCGCTTGCTGGGCGATTCAAGTACCGATGCCGAACTGCGGGTCAGTGCCTTTCACTATGCCTCAAATTATCTGCAGCGCTTCGAAGGCTTGCTGTCTGAGGGTGTTTTGCAGGTGCAGGGTCCCAACCTGGATGCGCGCAAGCTTGCTCGTATCGCTCGCGCCTACGATGCCGGCCACAGTGATCAGAGCTATTGGATACAGCACCTGGATCAAACCCGGGCCCGGCAGCTATCGGCAATCCAGGTTCAAGGCGATGCGCTGTTATTCCCCACAGCGGGTGTCATTGACCTGCCTTTACTGTGCGCAAGGTTGCTGGAACACCCGCAGATCGAGGTCATCCGCGAGCGGGCTGATTTCGCGCTGGATCAATGCAACGTTGTCTGCAGTGGCAGCAGCGCTCGGCAGTTTAACGGCTGCGATTGGCTTGAAATAACAGATGTGCATGGCCAGCTGGATTGGTTCGCGACACCGCCGCTAGCCAAGCTCCCGGTCATCGGCAATGGTTACCTGGTTCCCACTGATGAAGGTTGCGCCCTGGGTGCTACCTACGAAAACACACCATGGCCTGCGGCAGACGCTACCGCCCACAACTTGAAGCTTCACGCACATTATCTGGCCGACGCTGGCCTCGAGACTACCGACTTGCGATGGCTGCGAAGAGCACGCGGGGCACGCGCGGTTACCAGTGACAGGGTTCCGCTCATCGGCAAGTTTGAGATGGTCGGTGCGCAACAACAGCAGTGGATAGCGACGGCATTCGGCTCTATGGGGACGAGTGTGGCACCGCTGGCGGCGGCAATGGTGACCAATGAGATTCTCGGTTGGATGTCGCCGGTTTCTGCTGAAGTGCAGGCTGCTGTACTTGCGGAGCGGTTTAGAGAGCGTCAGGCTCGGCGTGGTGTGCGGGGTGGTTAGTTATTTTTTTAGGACCGGAATTTTTCAGTTTCTGGTCGTGCTTAGCTATCCCCGCTGAGTACACGTACATTGATCACCGATTCAATGGCACAGATGGCGTCCAGTAATCCTTGCGTCGGTGCTTCGGCTAGATCTATCAGGTTGTAGGCGACGTCATCACGGCTTTTGTTGAACAGATCGATGACGTTGATATTTCTTTCTGCCAGCACGGCGGTCATTTGACCCAACATGCCGGGAACATTCCGGTTGGTGACCGCCAGACGATAGCCGGCAACGCGCTCCAGGCTAACCGCCGGAAAGTTCACCGAGTTTTGAATGCTACCGGTCTCGAGGAATCGCATTAACTGATCTGCCGCCATGACCGCGCAGTTTTCTTCCGCCTCGGCGGTGCTTGCGCCGAGATGCGGGGTCAACATGACATTGTCGTGGTCGATCAAGCCGGGTACCGGGAAGTCCGCGATATATTTACCCACCCTGCCATCGGCCAGAGCTGCAGCCAATGCCGGCGTATCGACGATGGGCTGGCGGGCGAAATTCAGCAACACGGTACCGGGTTTAAACGCACTGAGACTCTCTTGGTTAATCATGCCCTGGGTGGCGGGTAACAACGGTACATGCAGGGTGACGAAATCGGCTTTAGCAAACAGGCTCGGTAAATCTTCCATGCGTTCAACGTCAGCGGGTATGCGCCACGCCGCTTCAACGGAAAGTGCCGGGTCATAGCCGAGCACACGCATGCCCATATCCAGGCCCGCCTTTGCGACCAGTGAGCCAATCGCGCCAAGACCGACCACACCGAGGCTCTTGCCGACCAACTCACGGCCTTTGAAGCGCTTCTTCTCCGCCTCTACCAAGGCATTAAGTTCAGTTTCATCTGTTATATCAGCCAGTGAACGGACATAGCTGATACCACCGTAAACGTCCCGGGAAGCCAACAATAACGCCGTCAACACCAGTTCTTTGACCGAGTTTGCATTCGCTCCTGGTGTGTTAAAAACCACTATGCCACGCTCTGAACAAGCCCCTACAGGCACATTGTTGACCCCTGCGCCTGCTCGAGCGATGGCGCGAAGACCTTCGTTCAGATCATCCGTCGTCAGCTTCTGGCTGCGAATCAACAGGACATCCGGGCACTCAAGATCCTCGGCGACGTTGTACTGGCCGGCGCTAAATCGCGCCAATCCAACAGGAGCAATGGCGTTGTAGGTTCGAACTTTATACATGATTGTGCGGGTATTTTTGCGAGCCCGGGAAGGTAGGGTTGAGACAGGCGAATGTCAAGGCGTACGCCTTCAATCCATCAAATTTTTGATGGCACCAGACGCAAAAGCTCTGCAGTAATTGCCGCGGTTGCATCGGGCACCACAAAGGTGGCGAGGGCATCTTGATATTGCTGACGATGCGCCAATAGCGTCTCGAGTGCCACCATCAGGCTTTTCGTGTCCAAGGCTTGTTCCGCCACAACCACGCTGTACCCGGATTCTTCTGCAAACGCGGCATTGGCAACCTGATCGCCACGGGAAGCCTGTGCCGACAAAGGTACCAGAAGATTGAGCTTGCGCAAGGCCAGCAGCTCGAATAACGCATTGGCGCCAGCACGGGAAAGCACGATATCTGCAGCGGCCAGCATATCGCCCCAACCTTCGTCGACATATTCAAATTGCAGGTAGCCTGCCGCCTCGATGGATTTCAACTTGCCGCGGCCGCAGACATGCACGACGACAAAATGTTCAGCCAATTCTGGCAACGCATCGCGAACGACAGCGTTAAGGCTGTCGGCCCCCAAGCTACCACCGGTAACGATCAGCAGAGGGCGACTGGTATCAACATCGAGTAACTGACGGCCACGCTCGGCATCTCCCTGCAGGATCGAGGTTCGCAAGGGTGTACCCGTGTGTACGACGCGCGCACCTCCAGCAGCAACTTTTGTTTGTGCAAAGCTAACGCATAACGTGTCGACAAAAGGTAAAACCAGTCGGTTGGCCAAGCCTGGCGTGAGATCGGACTCATGGGCGACCACGGGCACTCTGCGCAACCAACTGGCGAAGGCGATCGGGAATGAAACAAAACCGCCTTTGGAAAACACCACGTCGGGTTTACAACGTCCGATAAAGAAAAAAGCCTGCACAACACCCACACCTATACGGAACAGGTCGGTGAAGTTCTGCCAGGAAAAATATCGTCTGAGCTTACCGGCGGATATGGCGTGAAATGTCACCCCTGCCGAGGCCACCAGTTCCTCTTCAAGACCTGAATGCGTGCCAACGAAGGTGACTTCGGCACCGGCCTGCTGCATCGCTGCGATGACCGGCAACGCCGGAATAACATGGCCTGCAGACCCACCACCAACAACCAGCAACTGCATCAGTAACCCAACACCTGTTTAAGTAACGGTATAGTGACCTGCTGCTTTCGCGCCAATGAGGCTTGATCGAGCAAATCCAGATCACTCAGCAACGCACCGAGATCTCTCGGCCCACGCACCAACCAATAGTCCAATACCGAGTGCGACAGTTCATAACCCCGGTTCTGGGCTCGCCGGCGTAGCAACTCGACTTTGTCAGCATCCTGCAGGGGTTGAATCTGGAAGTGCTGCAGACTCTTCATGCGCGAAGCCAAATCTGGCGTGACAAATTCCAATACCTGGGCAGGATGGGAATGGGCTACCAACAGGCGTCCTCGTTCCTGCAGCAGGCGTTGATAAATCGTCATCAACAACTCTTCGTGCCCGGCGTGCCCCGCAATGAGCGCCACATCATCCACAGCCACTACCTGACCGTGCTTGCTCGCATTTTCAAGCGCTGCAGTAAGCCCTCCGGCATCTCCGCTGAAATCGACGCAGCCGATATAATTGGTGCTGGCAGACTGGTCCTGAGCAAGCAAACAACAACCTCTTAACAGGTGGCTGCGGCCGCTGCTCAGATCACCAAAAATCCAATATCCAGCAAACGTTGTCTGCTGGCTTTCGAGTATTGCCAGCAACTCGTCATTGGCGCCGACAACAAAGTTTTGCAGCCGTTGTTCGTGGGGGCGTTGGATGGCCAGCGTGAACTGTTGTGGCACTACTAGTGAACCTCTGATTAAGTCTCATGTGCTCAGCGCGTCACACGGGCTCTGTGGGGAGGCGGACTGCGCAGGTCCTCTTTTTACCAAGCAAGGGGCCACCTTGGCAAGCAGTGCAACGAAGTCCACAGAGCCCGTGTGACGCGCCCTTCGGGAGGGTCTGGCTCCCACGCTGACCGCGTTGCCAGCCTGCGAGCCAGATCCTCTGAGCTTTTGAGACTTAATCAGAGGTTCCCTAACTAATCCAATCGCCTGAATCCACGCGGCGCATGTTTGTAGAGCTTACGTTTCTTGTCTTCCCGATAAGCCTTCGAGCCCCAGGTGAGCACATAGTCGATGCCGGAGCCGACACCGAGCACAGCGAGGAGATAAAAACACGGGGTGATCACTTGTGCTGCGATCTGAGTAATTATGCCCAGTGGCAGCAAGCTCGCCATGAGCAAGCACAGAGTGACGATCTGCAGCGCCGTATTGGCTTTACTCACAAGTGTGGGCGATATTTCCACCTCTTCATAAAGCAACTTGTAGACGCCAGCCCCGGCGACGATGGTGAAATCCCGCACCAGAACAATGATCGCAACCCACAGGGGTATGTGGCCTTGCACGGTAAATACAACAAAAACAGCGGCGACTAAAAACTTGTCTGCAAGCGGATCCAGCGTTGCGCCGAGCCTGCTCTTCCAGTTAAAACGTCTCGCCAGAAAACCATCAAGCGCGTCTGAAATACCAGCAATTAACATCAGCACAAATGCTTCAAAAAAGCGTTCCTGCCACATTAACCCTGCAATGGGAAATACCAGCATGATACGAAATACAGTGATTATGTTAGGTAAGTTGGACACCACTAGCCTTGCCAGATCAATTGTACGTCCAGCCCACGATGCAGCTTATCTTCGACTAGTCGTCCTTCGACGGTGAGCAACATCATTAACTGCTCTAATTGCGCTCGGCTGGCAAGGGAAATATGGAGGGTGGCCGCGTCAATGGCGGTGACATCAACATGATCGACGAATTCCAAACCTTGCAGATAGTGCATAAAGTCAGCATAACTACCGGGGTCGTTCAATCCAGTAATCGCTAACCGTTGCTGGCGCAGCTGCCGCGGTAACACTGCAAACCTTTCTGCTAAACGGTTGGCTACCAGGTCCACGCCGATGTTAGCAGCTTCCGCGGCGCTGGCGGCGTTGAAATTTTCCACCAACGGCTCACCATTGAGCCAGATTTCCCAATCACCGCGATACGCGCGGCTGTCCATAAAAGTGGTCTGCACCCGCGCCACTCTACCAATCAACACCAGTTCTGCATCATAACGCTCGGCACTTGCGTCAAGGGATTCACCCAACTTGCCCCAAACATCTGCCGGCGTAACCTGTAACTGGTCATGCAGATCCATGAGCGGCAAAGTCATCGGCAGACCGCGCAAGCGGGCCCGTGACTGCAGCGCCGAAATCATGGGATGTTGGCTCGAACTACTTAGAATTTCTCTTTCACCCCCAACGTCCAGCACCACCCAGGTCAAAATCCGCGGTCGTTTCGCCCACCACACGGGTAACCCCGCAGAATTGATAAGCGTTTGCACCGCATCGGCTTGAAAGGTTATGCGCACATAACCCTGATCCTGGTCGTCATTGGCGCCGGTGAAGAAGACGAATTGATTGTAGTAGTCACCGGCACGGGCCAATGCCTGCGTTATCTGCGCGCTGCGCGGCACCGAACTGAGCCCGGTGAGCCGTGACAGAACAATTAACAAACCTTCGCCCGCCGCACGAGCACGTTCCACATCTGATTGTGCGTTCACGGGCAATTCCACCGCGTACAACCAATCGGCGTCCGCGCGCGCCCAGCCCGCCAGACTCAGCAGCCCGCACAGCACCAACACCATCGTGCACGTATGGCGCTTCTCAACAAACTTCAAGACCAGACACCTTGCTGCCACCACCTCGCTAGTACCACTTTCCAATTTCCGCTGCAAATTCTTCGCTACCGCTGGAGAGTTTAGCGAAAATCTGGAATCGGTGAGAGCCCTTGTCTGCTAAACTTGCACTTCATGGCAAAATCATTGTGGAGGCCTGCAGTTGGCCGATGACCGTCCGACAACCCCGAGTGTCGCGCTGAGTTATAAAGACGCGGGCGTCGACATAGAAGCCGGGGCAGAACTGGTGCGCCGCATTGGTCCTGCCTGCAAAGCCACTCATCGTCCAGAAATGCTTTCGTCCCTCGGTGGCTTTGCGGCCATGACCGAAATACCCTCAGGCTATCAGCAACCCGTTCTGGTATCTGGCACCGATGGTGTCGGCACCAAGCTGAAACTGGCAATAGACCATGACCGCCACGACGGCGTCGGCCAGGACCTGGTGGCTATGTGCGTCAACGACGTATTGGTGGCCGGTGCTGAACCGTTTCTGTTTCTCGACTACTACGCCACCGGTGCGCTGGACGTCGATACTGCAACCCGAGTCATAAACGGCATTGCCCACGGTTGCAGCCTGGCCGGGTGTTCTTTAGCCGGCGGCGAAACCGCGGAAATGCCCGGGTTTTACGAAGGCGAAGACTACGACCTGGCAGGTTTCTGTGTCGGTGTGGTGGAAAAAAGTCGCATCATCTCCGGCGACGCGGTTGAGCTTGACGATGTCATCATCGGACTGCCGAGTTCAGGACCACACAGCAACGGCTACTCGCTGATTCGTAAGGTTTTGGACAACCAGGCGTTGCAACCCAACTCAGACCTGCTCGACGATTTACTGGCACCCACCAGAATATACGTCAAATCTGTCCTGGCTCTGCTCGCCGAGGTGGCAGTCCACGGCATGGTGCATATCACCGGCGGCGGCTTTTACGAAAATGTACCGCGGGTGTTGAACAACCCGGCGCACGCTGCCCTCATCGACATAGACGCTTGGCGGTGGCCAGACGTATTTTCCTGGCTGCAACAGGCCGGCAACATCGCCGAACGCGAAATGTTAACCACTTTCAACTGCGGCATCGGCTTTCTGCTCATCGTATCTGCAGAACAAGCGTCTGCCGCAATGGACAAACTTGCCAGTCTCGGCGAAGCACCCATAACCATCGGCAAGATCGTGCCGCTGGATACTCATGCCAGTAAAAGCCAAATGCTGATCCGCTGACGAGCAAAAATGCGGTCAGGTTTTTGGCAAAGTAACGCCAGTCTGGCCTTGGTATTTGCCGCCACGATCTTTGTAGGTGATCTGGCAGCGCTCGTCGGATTGAAAAAACAGCATCTGCGCGACCCCTTCGTTGGCGTATATCTTTGCCGGCAGAGTGGTTGTATTGGAAAACTCCAAAGTCACGTGTCCTTCCCATTCCGGTTCAAGTGGTGTGACGTTGACGATAATACCGCACCGTGCATAAGTTGATTTTCCCAGGCAAATCGTCAATACATCTTCTGGAATGCGAAAATATTCGATAGTGCTGGCTAACGCAAACGAGTTTGGTGGAATGATGCAGACATCCCCTTCGACATCGACGAAGCTGCGCTCATCAAATGCCTTCGGGTCCACGGTGGCCGAATGAATATTGGTAAATACTTTGAACAGGGGCGCGCAACGTACGTCGTAGCCATAACTTGAAGTGCCATAGGAAATCACTTTGCAACCATTCATCGAGCGCACCTGGCCGGCTTCAAACGGTTCGATCATGCCTTTGCTGGCTTGTTCAATGATCCAACGATCAGACTTTATTGTCATACTTATCTATTCCAGAGAATTATCTACAAAGCAGGGGCCGGGATAGTAGCCTGGGTATCAATCGTCCACCATCGAAATGGTCGTAGCAGGTTGTTTTGCATCTTTGGCCCACAATCGTGCCACCATGTGACGTGCTGCGTTGCGATACATCTGACTCAGTTCAGAATCGGGTTCCGCTCGCACCGTTGGCTCACCACCGTCTGCCTGCTCGCGAATACTCATCGCCAATGGCATCTGCACCAACAGCGGTACACCTAAATCCCGCGCCACCTTCGCTCCCCCACCTTCCCCGAAGGGATAGCTTGTGTGCCCGCATTGTGAGCATTGATGTACGCTCATGTTTTCCACGATGCCCAACACAGGAATATCGACTTTGGCAAACATCTCAATACCTTTTACAGCGTCAAGCAACGCGATGTCCTGGGGCGTGGTGACAATCACCGCTCCGGCCACCGGCACTTTTTGCGACAACGTCAACTGTATGTCGCCGGTCCCGGGAGGCATATCGACGATCAGGTAGTCGAGGTCTTCCCAGAGTGTCTGGGTTAAAATCTGTTGCAGGGCGCCAGATGCCATCGGTCCCCGCCACACCACTGGCGTGCCTTCATCGACGATGAAGCTCATGGACATGGCCTTCAATCCATGGGCTTTGATGGGTTCAAAAAAGTTTCCTTCCTTCACTACTGGACGGTGCCCGTCCGCTACGCCAAGCATCATACCTTGGCTGGGACCGTAAATATCAGCATCCAACAGCCCGACTTTGGCACCTTCCACATCCAGCGCCAGCGCCAGATTAACCGCCGTAGTCGATTTACCAACGCCGCCTTTACCAGACGCGACTGCAATTACGTGCTTTACATCGCCGAAATTACGTCCGCGCGGTGCAGCAAACCGCAGTTCCAGCTCTATATCATCGCTACCGAGAAAATCTTTGAGTTTCTTGCACAGCTCATCGTGCATGCCGTTAGCCGGATAGCCAAGCGTGACGGAGATTCGATTACCACTGGTCAAAATTCGGGCACCCAGTTCACCCCACGACTTTCCAAGGTATGGATCAATAAACTCTTCGACCTTCATGACGGAATCCGCAGACAACTCAAGGGTCGCTAGTATAGGCACCAACCGCAGGTATAGGTAGAATTGGCGCCCATTTTTACGCCCACGGAGACAGACAGGTCCATGGCACGTCGAATATTAGTGACTAGCGCATTGCCCAACGCCAATGGTCCCATTCACCTGGGTCATATGTTGGAGCATATCCAAACGGACATCTGGGTTCGTTTTCAGCGTATGCGCGGCAACGAAGTGATCTATGTCTGCGCCGACGATACCCACGGTACGGCTACGATGATCCGCGCAGAAGAAGAAGGCGTTACACCTGAGGTTCTGATAAAGAGCATGCGCGAGGATCACCTGCGCGACTTTCGCGGTTTCGGCATCAGCTACGATAACTATTATTCGACCCATTCGGACGAGAACCGATTTTTCTCGGAACTGATATTCGAACGCTTAACCGCACGCGACCTCATCTTCACCAAGGAAGTCGAGCAACTTTACGACCCCGAAAAAGAACTGTTCCTGGCCGACCGCTATGTCATCGGCGAATGCCCGAACTGCGGGGCCCCGGACCAGTATGGTGACAACTGTGAAGTTTGTTCAGCTACCTACGAATCCACCGAGCTGAAAAATCCTCGCTCCGTGTATTCCGGCGCCACACCGGAGCTGCGCACATCAGTACATTATTTTTTCGATCTGCCCCAGTACACGGAATTTCTGAAAGAGTGGACTCGTTCCGGTGCCGTGCAACCGGAAGTTGCCAACAAACTATCTGAGTGGCTCGATGCCGGCCTGAAGGCCTGGGATATTTCCCGCGACGCACCCTACTTCGGCTTCGTTATTCCTGGCACCACCGACAAGTATTTCTATGTGTGGATGGATGCACCCATTGGCTACATGGCCAGTTTCAAGAACTTCTGCGAGACCACCAATCAGGTTGCCTTTGATGACTTCTGGGCACCGCAGAACGATAGCGAAGTGCACCACTTTATCGGCAAGGACATTATCAATTTCCATGCGCTGTTCTGGCCGGCGGTGCTGGATGGGGCAGACTTTCGCAAACCCACACGCATACATACGCACGGCTTCATCACCGTCAACGGCACAAAAATGTCGAAGTCTCGCGGCACTTTCATTAACGCCGCGGCTTATCTCAATTTTCTAGACCCGGAATACCTGCGCTACTACTACGCCGCCAAGTCGAACGGCTCGATAGACGATATCGATATCAACCTCGAAGACTTTGTAGCGCGGGTCAACTCCGACCTGGTCGGCAAGGTAGTAAACATCGCCAGCCGCTGTGCGGGGTTTATTCAAAAGCAGTTCAATGGTCGGCTTGCAAACCAGGTTCACGAAGCGGAACTCTGGCAAAATTTCGTTGACGCGGCAGAGCCGATTGCCGGCCTATTTGAAAACGACGATACCAGCCGCGCCGTGCGCGAAATTTCTGCTTTAGCAGACCTCGCCAATCAATATATCGCCAAACACGAGCCGTGGAATCTCAACAAGGATCCCACCCACCGTGACGACCTGCAGTTAGTCTGCAGCCAGGCAATCAACATGTTTCGCGTGTTGGCCACATACCTGAAGCCGATCCTGCCGCAGATGGCGATAAAGGCAGAGGCTTTTTTGCAGGTGGAACCACTACGGTGGTCGGATGCGGCACAGCCGTTACTCGATCACGAGATTGCAAAATTCAAGCCCATGATCACGCGCATGGAGATGAAAGTCGTCGACAAGCTTGTCGCTGCATCCGCTGAATCTGACCCTGTATCGACCAGCGAGGACAGCGCAGCGGGCGTTTCACAACCTCGGCAGACCGCCGACCCGGATGTTACCCAAGCGACAGAAACCTATATAAGCATCGATGATTTCACCAAGGTGGAGTTAAAAATCGCGAAGATTATTGCCGCAGAGCATGTACAAGGCGCCGACAAGTTGTTGCAACTCACACTGGACGTCGGCGACCATCAACGGCAGGTTTTTTCCGGCATCAAACAAGCCTACGACCCGGCCGAGTTAATTGGTCGGTTGACGGTTGTGGTGGCAAACCTGGCACCACGCAAAATGCGCTTTGGCATTTCCGAAGGCATGGTGCTGGCCGCCGGTCCTGGGGGTGAAGATATTTTTCTGCTCGCACCGGACCAGGGTGCCACACCCGGCATGGACGTCAAGTAAGGCGGCTCGCGAGCGGTTATGACAGATCTTGCACTCCTGCTTATCGGTGCGCTGCTGGTCAACAATTTCGTGTTAGCCCAGTTTTTGGGGCTGTGCCCATTCATGGGCATCACCCGGGGCTATGACACGGCACTGGCAACCGGCATCGCAACCACCTTCGTGCTGACCCTCGCTGCGGTAACAAGCTATCTGCTTTATCACGGCATATTGGTGCCTTTGGGTCTGGAATATCTGCGTATCATTCTATTTATCGTGGTGATCGCCGGTATCGTGCAGTTGGTCCAGTACTACTTGCATGCCACCTCGCCAGTGCTGTACCAGCTGTTGGGCATCTATCTGCCGTTGATCACCAGCAACTGCGCGGTCCTCGGCGTCACGTTGTTGGCGATCAATCAACAACTCACACTGTTAGAAACCCTGGTATTCAGCATCGGCGCCGCAGGCGGCTTTACGCTGGTGATGGTGCTGTTTGGCGCCATGCGTGAGTCGCTTGACCATGAAGACATGCCTGCACCGTTTCGCGGCACTGCCATCACCTTGATCAGCGCAGGCCTAATGAGCCTTGCTTTCATGGGTTTCCAGGGATTGAGCGGCTAGCTTATGTGGTTTACACCGCTAGTTCTGGTGGTCGCCCTGCTGTCGTTTGCGTTTGCGCATTGGGCGTTACGCAGAAAATATCCTCAGGACCCAACGACTCTGATCGACTTGATCGATGAAATGTTGCCACAAACTCAGTGCGCGCAATGTGGCTATCCGGGCTGCCGCCCATATGCAGCGGCTATCATCACCGGCGAAGCACTCAATTTGTGTCCTCCCGGTGGCCAGACGTTGTATCTGGACCTGGTTGAACTCATGGGCGAGGCGCAATCTGCTCAACCACCTGTGCAGCCACCGGAAGTGGTGGCTGTTATCGATGAAAGCCAATGCATTGGTTGTGCCCTGTGCCTGGCACCTTGTCCGGTTGATGCGATCGTTGGCAGCATGAACAAAATGCACACGGTGATCGAGAATCTATGTACAGGCTGCGAGCTTTGTGTGCCTGTTTGTCCCGTCGACTGCATTACCCTCCAGCCGCTGCCGATAGCAGTCACCGCGACATTGCATGCCGACCCGCAACAGGCAACCCACAACTGTATCAACTGCGGTTTATGCAACCCTGCGTGCCCTGTTGGCTTACCCGCTCAGGAGCTTCTGCACGCACTGCAGCAGGATAAGTCAGCTCTCGCCAACAGCCAGGGTCTGATGCAGTGCATCGAGTGTGGATTGTGTGACCGCGTCTGTCCCAGCAACATCGGCATGGCAGAGTTGTTCGCCGCCGGTAAGCGGGCACAGCGTGAACAAACCGCCGTGAATGCTACCCGTGACAACTACAAAAAACGCTTCTCCGCCCATCAGGCACGCCACCAACAACGCCAATCCACCGCCGCCGAAAAGCGAGCGAAGCGTTTAGCTGGTAGCAGGCAGTTCTCGTGAATACCTCACGCATCATGTTGTGGGTACTCGTCATGCTGGTGCCGGGTATCACGGCCATGACCTACGCATGGGGCGTTGGCGTGTTGTGGAATGTGGTCGTGCTGAGTGTGGCTTGCATAGGCACTGAAGCCATCGCGCTATGGCTCAAAGGCGCTCGCCGCTGGTCTGAAATGAGCTTTCATTTGAGCGACTATTCTGCGTTGTTAAGCGCCTGGCTTATGGCCATTTGCCTGCCACCGTTCACCGACGCGCTGCTGCTGTTACTCGCCGCCCTAGCAGCCATTGGCTTGGCAAAACACGCCTATGGCGGGCTGGGCCGCAACATCTTTAACCCCGCCATGGTCGGCTACGCTGTCATTCTGGTTTCGTTCCCACAGCATCTAGCGCACTGGCCGGCTATCGCCGGAAGCAGTGTGGACGCCCTGAGTGGTGCGACCTTACTGACGGAATTTCGCTATCGGCAAGGTCTGACCACAGCAGAGTTTGCACAGCTGTTTGCTCAGGTGATCAGCACCCAGCAACTGGTTGCTTTCAGCTTTTTCTTACCTGGGCTGATGCTGGCGTACAAACACCTCCTCGCATGGCGTGTCCCGGCATCCATGTTTGCCGCCATCGCTGGTTGTGTTCTGCTGGGCTATGATCAAGGTTCATCCGTGAGCCTGGGTTCCGCCTGGTTTCACTGGTTCAGCGGGGGCTTCGTCGCCGCTGCTTTTTTCGTCGCCACAGATCCAGTGACCCATCCACGCCAGCCGAAGCAACAGATTCTTTTCGGCGGGGTGGTCGGTATCTTTGTCTATACCATACGAGCCTATGGCGCATTCCCCGATGGTATTGCCTTCGCAATCTTGTTTGCCAATTGTCTTACCCCGCTGTTGAACCGCATGGCCGCACACGCTCCGACCCGCGAGGCAAGCCATGGTTAGAGTTATTCTGTCACTGCTCCTCATCGGCGGCATCTGCGGCACCCTGCTTGTCAGCATCGACAAATCCACTGCGGCAACAATCGCTGCCAACCGGGAAGCGCGTGCACGAACACTCATGCTGGACATGTTGGGTGCAAGCAACGAAACAAATCTGGAATTTCACAGCGAGGTTTTCGGTGACTGCCAGGATTGGGTATTCCAACGCGTCCAGGCGAGCGGCTACGCTGGTTTGATCGATGTGCTGGTGCTGTGGCGCGCAGCTACCGGGGGCCTGCAGATGCGCGTCACTGCACACCGGGAAACGCCCGGCATTGGCGATTTCATCGACCACGCGCGTAATCCGTGGATCACTACTTTGGACAACCAACCGCCAGTCCATTACGCCAACCTGGACAATGTCAGTGGCGCCACCATCACTACCGCCGCCATTCGCCGCGCAGCCCAACTCGCGAGCCAACAAGTCGAGGACTACTGTGCCAGGTAACGCGCGCATTTTCAGTTCCGCCGCCATAGCCCGCAATCCAGCATGGGCACAGTTGTTAGGCTTGTGTCCACTGTTAGCGGTAAGCAACACCGTCGTCAACGCTTTAGGTCTGGCGATGGCGAGTGCCTGCGTTGTGATCGGTAGCAATGTTTCTATTTCTGCAGTCCGTCGCATCATTCCCGACGAGGCAAGACTACCGTGCTTCGTGCTCATCATCTCCACCTTCACCACGGCTACCAGCATGTTGCTGGAGGCCTTTTCTTACCCGCTCTATTTGAAAATAGCTCTGTTTGTGCAGATCATCGTAACCAACTGCATGATCCTCGCTCGGGCAGAGTCCTTCGCCGCCAGGCAGAGTGTTGGTCGCGCATTTCTGGATGCGGCAGGCACCGCCATAGGCTTTGCGCTGGCTTTAATCATCCTCGGCCTGACGCGGGAACTGTTAGCCTACGCATCGATTCTGCGGGACGCAGAACTGTTGTTTGGCGCCGCCGCCAGCGATCTGCAGATTAATTTCGGCGCCATTGACGCGAGCGGGCCACTGCCGCTGGCTGCATACCCACCCGGGGCATTCCTGGTTGCGGGTTTACTGTACGCGTTGGTGAACGCTACCCTGAGGCGGCGACAACCGGCACAGACGCCAACCCCTAAGGCCATGCAATGAACGCAGAAAAACGCGCCAAAATCTTCGCCACGTTACGACGCGACGACCCCTCGCCAACCACAGAACTCAACTACGCCTCGCCTTTTGAACTGTTGATCGCGGTGATCCTGTCGGCCCAGGCCACCGACGTCGGAGTTAACAAAGCCATCGGCCCATTGTTCGCCGTCGCCAATACCCCAGCCGCCATACACGCCCTGGGACTGCGCAAACTCAAGGGATACATCAAAACTATTGGTCTATATAACACCAAAGCGGCCAACATCCTTAAGACTTGTAAAATGCTGATAGCCGAACACGGCTCCGAAGTGCCGCAAGATCGCGAAAGTCTGGAAAAGTTAGCCGGCGTTGGCCGCAAAACTGCCAACGTCGTACTCAATACCGCCTTCGGCCATCCCACCATTGCGGTGGACACACATATTTTCCGGGTCTCCAACCGTACCGGTCTCGCGCCTGGAAAAAATGTCCTGCAGGTAGAACAAAAACTTCTCAAGTTTGTGCCGGACGAGTTTAAAAAGGACGCGCATCATTGGCTTATCCTGCACGGGCGTTATGTTTGCGTCGCGCGAAAACCTCGCTGCGGGGCCTGTGCTATAGAAGACTTGTGCGAGTTCAAAGACAAAACCGATATCGATTGATCGAGGTTTAAAGATCAACCAATTCCACGTCCGAGATCTCGTTGCCTAGAAAATGCCTACCTACCTGAGCAAAACGGGCCGCACCGTCGGTTGCAAGATAGACGTTGCTTGCGCCGGTTCGTTTTTCGCACAATAGTCCGAGCGCTGCCATTTCTTGCGCGACCACCGCCGCAGTCGTCGCTGCTGAGTCAACAATCTGCACATCAGGATCTAACAAGTTTTCTAACTCATCTCGAAATACCGGGAAGTGGGTACAACCCAACAGCACCGTACGCGGACCCTGCTCGACAAACCCGCGCAGATAATGGCTGAGTAAGGTGCGGGTTAAATTGGCGTCTTGTGGACCCTGTTCAGCAAGCGTGACCCACAACGGACAAGCCCGGCCATAAACAGGTACATGCGGCGCCATTTGCGTCAGTGCGCGCTGATAGGCGCCACCGGCGATGGTGCTTTGCGTGGCAAGCACCAGCACGCCGCTGCTGTCCGCTCGCGCGATCGCGGCCTGAGCACCGGGTGCGACGACGCCGAACACCGGCAGGGGTGAAAATTTTTCCTGCAAATGGGCCAAGGCAAAAGCAGATGCTGTGTTACATGCAATCACCAGCGCTTTGACGCCGCGGGCAACTAACTGTTGGGCTGCTTGGGCCGCATAGCGCCGCACCGTTGTCGCCGATTTGGTGCCATAGGGTAGTCGGGCCGTATCGCCGAGATAGACGAATTCTTCACCAGGCAGTGACCGCTGTAGCGCCGCCAGCACGGTCAGACCGCCCATGCCGGAGTCGAACACGCCGATGGGAAATGATTGATTAGCTGCCAGAGGTACGCACCGGGAAATTTAGTGGCGCCATGTTACGGGCGTTTTCTATAGAAGCAAGCCATGCTGACACGTCACATGTCATCTGCTATTTTCTAAACCACCTCAAAACACCCTTTTTTGGCTTGTCCCGCACCGGCTGTTCAGGTTGCGGCACGGCGATTGGCTTTCTCGCTACGGGGCGCAAAGGCTTTTCGTTGCGTTTGGCTTGCAGGTCGCGGATTTTCTTCTTTATCAACAGATCTTCTTTGTGTTGCTGCTTAAACGCCTGCTCAAGGTCCACGCCGCACCGAGCACAGTGGCTGGAATCAAGTTGCATATGCCCACATCGCGGACATTCCAGATGCGCCGCGGTGATATCCCGCAATGTGTGCTCGGCAGGTCCATCCTGTTTCCCTATGCCGAAGGTCATTTTGTCGTCTTTGGGGGTGAGATCCTTGATCCGGCAGATCGCGCCTAACTGATTGAGTTTCTCTTGCCAGTCTTGTGCCTGCTGTTGGTCCAGATGGCTCCGAATAACGACAGTACGGCCACTGAACAGTTGCTTAACCTTGCGCTCGTCGAGACCGAGCTCGCGCGCGAGGTTGTCACGCACGCTGTCCGTATTGGCCTGTTCAGCCACTTCGCCGTTAAACAAAACCTGATAGTTGGCCATCTTCAGCTCTTCTCATACGATACAGGCCGTTTATCCGCTGGTCAGGAGTAGTCGCGTCCCCGCTTGGCACCTATGCGCAAACGTAATGCGTTTAACTTGATGAAGCCGCCCGCATCTCGTTGATCATAGGCGCCCTGATCATCTTCAAACGTAACGACATCCGCGTCATACAGACTGTCGTTTTGTGAACTACGTCCCATAATGGAAACTGAGCCTTTGTAGAGTTTGAGCCTAACGGTTCCATTCACCGGATTCTGTGATTCATCAATCAAAGCTTGCATAACCTTGCGTTCCGGCGACCACCAGTAACCGTTGTAAATAAGCTTGGCATAGCGCGGCATGAGCTCATCTTTAAGGTGACCCACCTCACGATCCAGGGTGATGGATTCGATAGCGCGGTGGGCCTTTAACAAAATGGTCCCGCCGGGCGTTTCATAACAGCCCCGTGATTTCATACCGACAAAACGATTCTCGACAATGTCGCTGCGACCAACACCGTGCGCGCCACCCATTTCGTTGAGGGTGCGTAACAGCGTTGCCGCAGACACGACCTCGCCATCCAGGGCGATTGGATCACCGTGGGCAAATTCGAGCTCAAACTCCAACGCTTCAGCCGGTGCATCTTCGGGTGCCACCGTCCAACGCCACATATCATCCTCGGGTGGTTTTGCCGGGTCTTCCAAACCACCCCCCTCGTAGGATATGTGCAGCAGATTGGCGTCCATGGAATACGGCGACTTATCACCGCGTCTGTAGTCCACCGGTATCTGATGTTTCTCGCAGAAATCCATCAACGCTTCCCGGGAGTTAAGATCCCATTCGCGCCAGGGTGCAATGACTTTGATATCCGGATCCAACGCATAAGCCCCTATTTCAAAGCGAACCTGGTCGTTGCCTTTGCCGGTGGCGCCATGGGCGACTGCTTGCGCGCCGGTTTGCCGGGCGATTTCCACCAGCCGACGCGCGATCAGCGGGCGCGCTATGCTGGTACCCAACAGATATTCACCTTCATAGACGGTGTTGGCGCGAAACATCGGGAATACGTAATTGGCGACAAAGTCTTCGGTGAGATCTTCGATAAAGATCTCCTGCACACCCATCGATTCGGCCTTAGCCCGGGCAGCTTCGACTTCTTCACCCTGACCAATATCGGCAGTAAAGGTCACAACCTCCGCGTGATAGGTTTCCTGCAACCAACGGCAGATCACCGAGGTGTCCAGACCACCGGAATAAGCCAACACAATTTTCATCTTCTCTGTCTTCTTTTGGGCCACTTTGTTCGTCCCTTGCGCTTGGGGGCGCCATATTAGGCGACCCAGATAAGTTTGCAACGTGGATTGGGTGTTGCTTCGACATTATGCTGTTAAGGTGCGGACGATGAATTTTAGCGATCGATTCCGCGGCTATCTGCCCGTTGTTGTGGATCTGGAAACGGGCGGTTTCGACAACACAGCAAATCCGATTCTTGAACTAGCTTGCACCTTCCTGCAATGGCAAGACGAGGCAATCAGTATTGCCGGACACAGTTGTTGGAACGTCACACCGTATGCCAACGCCTATATTGATCCGGCCAGCTTGAAGGTAACGGGTATCGACCTAGACGACCCCACGCGCCAGGCTCTGGATGAAAAAGTAGTACTTGGCGAATTCTTCAAACTGGTACGCACGGCGATGAAAAGCAACGGCTGTCATCGCGCGATTATGGTCGCGCACAACGCTTCTTTCGACCAAGGCTTTGTTAATGCAGCCTGTGTCAGAACCGGCATCAAACGCAATCCCTTCCACCCCTTTTCCACTTTGGATACGGCGTCACTGGCCGCCGTGGCTTATGGCCACAATGTGCTCAGTGAAGCCTGCAGACGAGCGGGCTTGAGTTTTGATACGGACAAAGCGCATAGCGCTTCATACGATGTAGAACGCACGGCTCGGCTGTTTTGTCAGATGGTGAATGAATGGGGTCTACCCGTCGTGGCTGATTCTACTTAGTGGTTGAAGTGAAGACCGGGAATCTGCAGCTTTGTTTGTTTTACATTTGGCAGCGGTCGCGATGCCAGGATTCATATTACTTCGCTGCCTGCGCCCCGACGGGGTCCCCTCGCTCACACCCGAGCCCCGTTCGCTTCGAGTGGGGCTCGGGCGGGAGGACGGGAACCGGGGACCGGCGCAAGCGGCCTAGTGATTCAGGTTGTCAGCTTGTGCCCGCTCTCTAGGACATACAACTCAGATTGGAGTTTCGAGTTATTAAAACGAACGCTAGTTATTCCTCAGCAGGATATTTCGCGCTGGTTTCTTCCAGGATAGTCTGCAATTCACCCGCCTCGAACATCTCGGTGATAATGTCACAGCCACCAACCAACTCACCATCAACCCATAGTTGCGGGAAGGTAGGCCAATTTGCATAGCCGGGGAGCTCGGCACGGATATCGGGATTACTCAATATATCCACGTAGGCAAATTTCTGTCCGCAAGCAACCAGACATTTAATCGTCTGCGCTGAGAACCCGCACTGAGGAGCCTGAGGCGAACCCTTCATATACAAAATTATGGGGTTATCATCGATCTGTTGTTTTATAGCGCTCAAAATTTCTTCGGACATATCCGTCTCTCGGTATAAACTTCGCCCATTGTAACGGTTTGCGCCAAAAATGCTTAGACCATTGCACCATGCTCACATAACCAAAAACCGTAGACCAACCTTGCACTATAATTTCGACCAGCACTTCGATCGCAGCAACACCAGCAGTACCAAATGGGAAAAATTCGCCGCAACTGACGCGCTGCCTTTCTGGGTGGCGGACATGGATTTCGCTGCACCAGATTTTATTCTGCAGGCGTTGCGCGATCGTCTTGAACACCCGATTCTCGGTTACACCAATCGGCCACCGAGTCTAAACGAGGCTTTTCAAAAGTGGCTTGAACATCACTTCGGTTGGCGCATTCCCGAACAGTGGATTGTCTGGTTGCCTGGAGTAGTGCCAGGGCTCAACCTGGCGGCTCAAACCCAGGAGCCAGGCACCTCGTTGCTGATACCCACGCCAGTCTACTATCCGTTCTTCGATCTGGCGCGCAATGCCGGCTTGCAGGAGTTGCGTGTTGCCATGTCAGTAACCGATGGTCACTGGCAGATGGATTGGCAGGCCATGGCGGACGCCCTGCTGCCTTCGACCCGCATGATCGTCATCTGCAATCCACAGAATCCGACCGGACGATGCTTCTCCGACACCGAGTTGGCAGAGCTTGCGGATTTTGTCGAGCGCCACGACCTGATCCTGGTGAGCGACGAGATTCACTGCAGCCTCATTCTCGACCCAGCCTGTCATCACTCGCCAATTGCTGGTTCATGCCCGGAAATAGCGCCGCGCACGATAACGTTGTTTGCAGCCACCAAAAGTTACAACATCCCCGGCGTCGGCTGTGCCGCAGCGGTGATTCCGGATGCCAAACTTCGCGCTCGTTTCCGCAATGCCCGGGCTGGGTTGATGCCGAGCATTGGCCCGCTCGGATTCATCGCGTCTGAAGTGGCATTCAGCGATCGCTCTGACTGGTTACCGCAATTACTAGAGTATCTGCGCAGCAATCTTGAAATGGTGCAGGCCGCAGTGGGTGACCGCCTGACCCCTGTCCAGGCAACCTATCTGGCGTGGATTGATGTCGAGAACCTGGAGATTGAGGACACCGAAGCCTACTTCGTGCAACATGGCTTAGGGCTATCGCCCGGTGCGCAGTTCGGCGCGCCTGGCCATGTGCGTTTCAACTTCGGCTGCCCAAAAGCGACCTTACAAATCGGCCTCGAGCGTTTGCGCAAAGCCATCGCGGCCCGGTGATTTACGCAAATATTTGCACCTAACATAGCGTTTTCCCTATTGAATACAGCAAAGCCCTGGAGTATCTTCGGCGCTTGGTTCAGGCGGCATACGTGCCGCCTGTTGCGTTTTGGGAAGAATATTTTGGTTAAAAGCAAGAGCGTCGATCTCCAGTGAATCATCTAATGAATACCTACGCCCGCCTGCCGGTCGCTTTCACCAGTGGTAAAGGCGCGTACCTGCAAGACGCGGAAGGCAAACAATACCTGGATGGCCTGACGGGCCTCGCGGTGGTGGGTGTTGGCCATGCAAACCCCCGAGTCGCCAAAGCCATCGCGGATCAGGCCGCCACTCTGACACATACTTCCAACCTCTACGAAATTCCGCTGCAAGCCCAGCTTGCAGACCGCCTATGTGCAATTTCCGGGATGGAAAAAGTATTCTTCGCCAATTCAGGCGCTGAAGCCAATGAAGCGGCACTGAAGTTGGCGCGTCTCAAAGGCAACAAACAAGGCATAAAGCAACCTGCCGTGGTGGTGATGGATGGCAGCTTCCACGGTCGCACCATGGCTACCCTTACCGCCACCGGCAACCGCAAGGTTCACGCGGGGTTTGAGCCGCTGTTATCCGGCTTTGTGCGCGCACCTTATGACGATGTTGAGGCCATTCAACACATTGCGGAAAACAATCCAAACGTGGTGGCATTATTTGTCGAGCCCGTGCTTGGCGAAGGTGGCATAGAGATTCCGGACCCAGGCTATCTACCGGCGCTGCGCAAAATCTGTGATGACCACAACTGGCTGTTTATGTTGGACGAGGTACAGACCGGCAACGGCCGCACGGGCAAATATTTCGCCTATCAACATAGTGACTTTCTGCCTGATGTGGTGACCACGGCAAAAGGGCTAGGTAACGGCATGCCCATTGGCGTGTGCATGGCTCGCGGTGAAGCGGCCGAGCTATTCGTTCCCGGCAATCACGGCTCAACCTTTGGTGGCAATCCCTTAGCCTGTGCTGCCAGCAACGCCGTGCTCGATGAAATAGAAGAAAATGATTTGTGCAATCGGGCTGCGTTCCTCGGTGAACGGATCGTCGAGAACCTCAGCACGGCTTTGCTTGGCAACAATCGGGTTAATGGGGTGCGCGGCTTCGGTCTGATGATCGCAATAGTACTGAACGAAGACGCCCCACAACTGGTCGAAATGGGCCTGCAGCAAGGTGTGCTGATCAACGTTACCCAGGGCAACATCCTGCGCCTGCTGCCGCCATTGACACTAACCGACGCCGAAGCCGATGAGCTTGTGGCCAAGGTTGTCACGCTCATTCAATCCTGATAACACCTCGAAGGTTCTTAAGCTATGGCAAAACAGGACTTCCTGTCGCTGCTTGATTTACCCATTGAAGATTTGGACTACCTCATCCAACGCGGCAGAACACTACGCAAAATGCACGAGGCCGGTGAACTCTATCAACCACTGGTCGGTAAAACCGGCGCCCTCATTCTACAAATGAACAGCACCCGCACACGGGTGGCGTTCGAGGCAGGATTCTCACAACTCGGCGGACACGCTCTGTTCCTCGGCACCTCAGACACTCAGATAGGCCGTGGCGAACCCATCCCGGATCTTGCGCGTGTGTTGTCCGAAATGGTCAACGTGATCATGATTCGCACCCTTGACCAGGACAACATTGCCCAACTGGCGGCGCACGCCACCGTGCCGGTCATCAATGCCATGAGCAGCCTCTTACACCCCTGTCAATTGTTAGCAGATGTACAGACCTTCGAAGAGTTACGTGGGCCGATCGCAGGCGCAAACGTGGCTTTTATCGGTGACGGCTACAACATGTGCCACTCCTACATCCACGCTGCTCGCCAGTGGGGTTTCAAATTGAAAATCGCTTGCCCACCGAAACACTACCCCAACGCTGAAATTCTCAACAGCACCAACAACGCCGAGATGGTCGACAGCACCGTCGAAGCCGTCACCGACGCCGATCTGGTAGTCACCGATGTTTGGTCGTCGATGGGACATGAAAGCCAGGAGCAGGATCGGCGAGCAACCTTCGCAGACTATCAAGTGAGTGAGGCGCTGCTCGACAATGCCAGCAAAGACGTTCTTTTCATGCACTGCCTGCCCGCACACCGTGGCGAAGAAGTAAATGAATCCGTCCTCGACGACCCCCGCACAGTCGTCTGGCAAGAAGCCGGTAACCGCCTGCACAGCCAGAAAGCGCTCCTGGAGTTCGTCCTCCTGGGCCGTATCGAAAGCTGAAATCAGTTACAGAACTGGAGAGCTTGAGGTGAGGCCGGGATTTATATCTGCGTGACCTAAAAGCCGCGTTTAGGCGCTGTTTTCAGGCGCCTGTCGAACAGGAACCACACCTTACGAAGTAAGGCGTGGCGGCGAGCACTGTTTGAATCCCAATTTTTCGCGAAGCGAAAAATGGTTGAGTTGCACAGACGCTGGTCGACTGGTGCTTGAAAACAGGGACTGCGGCCGGTACGAAGATATAAATCCCGGCCTCACTTCTAGCTCAACCATTTTGAAATAAATTCTGCTCTAGAAAAATACGAACTCAGACGGCCGAAATTCGCAAATTCTGCAACAAGCCAGGCTTACTGATCTCATAACCCTGCGCAAAATCAACGCCGATCTCCCGCACATGATCCAGAATCTGTGCATCTTCCACATACTCTGCCACGGTACGTTTACCCATGTAGTGACCGATCTCGTTGATCGACCTGACCACGGCGTAGTCCGCCGGGTTTTCGACGATATCTTTGACGAATACACCATCAATCTTCACGAAGTCGACTGGCAGATTGCGCAGATAGGAGTATGAAGACAAACCAGTGCCGAAATCATCAAGAGAGAATGTACAGCCGATGATGCGCATGCGATTCATGAAATCAATGGCATTGTCGAGGTTGGCAATGGCCGCGGTTTCAGTAATCTCGAAGCAAACCTTGGCCGTTGGTGCCTGGGTTCTACCGAACTGCTCAAGGACAAAATCCGGGAAGGTCGTGTCGTTGACCGAGTGCCCGGAAACATTGATGGAGAAGCCAGCAAATTCATCTAACATGCTGCGATTTTCCGCCATCCATTCCAGCACATTGCGGATGACCCAACGGTCGATGATGGTCATGCGGTTGTAGGTTTCGGCCGCGTTGATGAGTTCTGTGGGCGCTACCACATCACCCAATTCATCGAGCATGGTGAGTAAAATCTCGTAATGCACATCTCTGTCGCTAACGTCACTGCCGATGGGCTGAATACGCTGACAGTTAAGTATCAGACGATTATCTTCCAGCGCTGCGTCGATTTGTGTTACCCAATCCATTGCCCCCTGGCGTTTCATCATGAGCTTGTCACCGAGCTCATACTCCTGCACCCGGTTG
>Ga0114950_10000359_pt1 | contig 30372 bp, 27 predicted proteins | sample N075metaG_FD_83503 | JGI IMG/M metagenome (GOLD analysis project Ga0114950, IMG submission 83503) | Deep subsurface microbial communities from Kermadec Trench to uncover new lineages of life (NeLLi) - N075 metaG | ecosystem: Environmental > Aquatic > Marine > Ocean trench > Sediment | place...
CAAGGTGGATCTGCCGGACGCGGCTGACCGGCACGCCATCGAGATAATCGAGTGGATCGAATTCGTGATTGTGACTGCTGACATAGATGTTGTTGACGTCGAGCAGCAGCAGGCAGTCGGCGCGTTCCGCAATCTCCCGCAGGAACTCCCACTCCGGAATTTGCGACGTCGTATACGTCACGTAGCTCGACACGTTCTCCAGCAAAATCTGCCGGCCGAGAAAATCCTGGACACGCAAGACCCGATCGACGACATGCGCAATCGCCTCTTCGGTATAGGGTAACGGCATCAGGTCGTGTACGTTCAGACCCGCGATGCCCGTCCAGCACAGGTGATCGGAAACCCATTCCGGCTCGACCCGTTCGATAAGCCGGCGCAATCGATCGAGGTAACCGGTATCCAGCGGCGCCGTGCTGCCGATCGACATCGAAACGCCATGCATCACCAGCGGATAGTTTTCCCGAACCCGGTCGAGGTAATACAGGGCCTTGCCGCCGTCGACCATGTAGTTCTCGGTCAGCACCTCAAACCAATCGACCTTCGGTCGATCGCGAAGCACCTGCTCGTAATGGTCTACACGCAGTCCAAGGCCAAATCCCAGCGAGGGCCGGGTACTGATTGTGCCTGACATATGCGCTGTTCAGATCTAGAGTCGAAATTGGTGCATGCCGACGATGCCACGACCTGCCGCACCCGGTACGACGAAGCCACCGGAACGCCTGGCAAACTGCCAGTGCGTGCCGGCGGCCTCGCGAGTTACCGGCTCAATAGCCGGACTGCATCGACTCGGGTATCAAGCCGCTTCGAACTTGCCGCCGGCCGCGTCGCAATCGGCTTCGGTTGCAACCGTATAGCCGGTGCCTTTACACGAATTCTGGCCCTTGCAACTGCTGTTGGCGGTCGCGCATTCACTTTGGCCCTTGCAGGAATTCCCGCCGACGCAATGACCGGTGGCTTCCGCCGACTGCGCACCATCAGCGGCGCTGACAATCGTCGGCACGGTTACAAACAAAGCCGCAGCCGCAGCTGCAAGTAACACACCATTTCGGCGATTCTTGATATTCATGATAATCCCTCTCCATACAATGTAAAATAATGGTCGCCTGCAATACAGCAGACATCTGCCTCTAAACTGTACCTCTTGACCACGCTGATGGGCAACAGGTTCCCCTCGCCGGAAAAAAATCGGCCACGCGACCCGCCGCCATCCGGAATATACCGTTTAATCGCCGCAAATACAGACCCGCAGCCCCGTCATCGGCCGTATCGATGCCGCCTCCCTAAGCCGGATCAGCCGTGAACTTCTCGCTGATCCGGATCATGGTCGCCAGCAAATCGGCCCCGTTTTTTGGCCGCTGGTCACGTTTTTCCGGGTCCGTGATCCCCTTGTACATGCTGTGGAAAAATTCGACGAGGTACTCAAGCTCCTGCAGCGCAACATCGGTCCTATATAGTTCGCGGCGACGACGATCGGCCGGATTGATCCGCTCCTCGACATAGCCGTCACGAATCTGCTGATTCACGTAGCGCGAAACCGTCGAGCGTGGCAGGCCCACGGCCTTCGACAATTCCATGACCGTCGGCCTGTGCCCCATCTCGCACAGCATGGTGATGGTCCAGCCGACGAGAAACTGACCGATCGGATTCGCACCGTAGCGGTGCATATGAAAGTGCAGTCCACCCCATAACATGGACAGGTGAGTGGCCGGAGAGTCCTCCCACGTAGACCCTCCCCGCGGCACCAGACCTCGGCTGAGCGCAGTTTTGCTCATGATTACAATCTTCCTTGTGGAACTGGGAGCAGAACGGAGACTAACAGAATATGCTTGACGCACACTGTCGGGCCGCAACCGCGGCCGCCCGGGGCGCCGGATAGACAATCACCACCGCTGGTGGTATCAGGATTGCGGGCCACATCTCGCCATGGAACGTGGAAACCCGCCTGATCGAGATGACCTGTACGCCACGCAGTTGAGTCGCGGACTCCATAGCCTAACGGCACCTGGCTGGCTTTGAATCGCGGCTAACACCGGTGCCACACTGTCAGCCGGTATCGCGCAGCGCGGGCAGAACCCGCTCGCCGATCAGGCGAATGGATGCTGCCGGATCGTCATAGATCCGGAGTGCAATTTCGGTCAGCCCGGCCGCCTTGAATGCACGCAGCCGTTCGATTTCGTGATCGAGATCCGCAATGGACGAAGCGGATGTCGCGCGCGCGACGAGTTTGTCGACAATCTCGTCGGGCACACCCTCGATATCGGGCGACTTTGCGTGATAAGCCTTGATGAATGCCGAGATGTTGGTATTGACAATCTTGGCCTCGTCCGGATCCAGCACATCGTCAATGTAACCGGGGTAAAGCGTGCCGCGCACCGCGAGCCAGATGCGGGCCTCGCGGGCGGCCGCCTCCGCGCTCTCCTTGACGTGCCACGCCCAGAAATTATTCAGGCGAAACGCATCGCGCTCACGGCCACTGTCGGCCAGGCTTGCGTCGATAATCGCACGCGCCGTGCGCACGTGCTCCGGCACGAAATCACTGACCATGATGCCATCCGCATAGCGTGCCGCCGACCGCAACATCTGCGGGCCGTTCGCACCGACATAGATCAGCGGCGCAGCGCTGTTGACCCAGGACGGGTGGTACCAACGCACTTGGTAAATTTCGCCGGTATATTGCACGGGCTCGCCGCGCGCGGCTGCCTGCAAGATCTCCACACACTCACGGACCGCCCGGACGGGCCGGTCTCGATGCACACCCATCGCCGTCGCGGTACCGCCCCCGGCACCGACGACAATCTGTGCGCGGCCGCCGGTGACCTCGTTCAGCGTCAGCAATGACGCCGCCATTTTCAGTGGATGCAGTTCGAACGGGCTGACGGCGATCGGCCCGATGCGAATGCTGGATGTGCTGCGCGCGAGGTCGACGAAATTGATGAAGGGATCGCGGGCATCGTTCATATTCGATACCCAGACCCCGCCCAGCCCCACGTCCTCGGCCAGGCTGCCGAGCGCCGCCACGGTCTCGGGTGGCGCATTGGATTCCAGAATTATGTCGATCCGCATGTAACCTGGGCCCCTCCTGCCGCTGACCTCGATATTCAAGAACTTTTGCACAGCGGCCGACAACAGTCCAGAGGGGAACGCGCCATTCACGCTTTCCCTGACCTGCACCGGTGACGCCAGAGACCAACAGGTTCATCCAAAGCAAGTACCACACCACACTTACACAGTCATCAACACGGCCGGGAGGTCAGGGGAATCGCGGCTGAAGCCGCTCCTACAGGGGCTGCTGCTACAGAAGGCGCTCCCACAGGGGCAAGGGTTGCTGCCTCAAAAGGCCGCTGCCTCATTCGCGATGGCTCCGGGCAGAACCGCCCGCGTCACGCCCTGATTGTTACGGGCAACACTGGGTAAATTCGCGACCGGCGCCGTGATGATGTCATCGACGTTGTAGAGGAAAAAGCCACCGGCAAGCGCCTCGACGCGAGCCTCCGAGAACGGTGTTTCAGCGTCGACGACGCCGAGGAAGTACACCCGCGAACCATCCGGGAGCGTCTCCTGCACCTGGTCGGCGACCAGTGTAGCCGTCACACCGTTTGCGATTACCGTGATATCCCCGTCGATGAGCGGGTCGGCGCTGATAAAGAACAAGCCAACCGCGCTGCCGGGCGCAAACTTCAGCATGAAATTATCGCCGTCGTGAAACATCCCGCCGTCGCCGGTGCCGAGGAAATTCGGCGCTGACGTCGTCGCATATAAATGCGCGACTTTCATGGCCAGACCATCGAAATCGTAACTGAAGGTAATACCTTCGGCCGTCGCCGCATCGGCAATCGTGGTACCGGCCGGGATGCGATCGAAGTCCAGGATTCGCGACATACCAGGCAATGCAGCCGTAAATGCAACCTGATCCACATAAGCTACCGGCTCGGCACTCAGCACACCACCGAATGTCGCCATCAGAAAAGCACACACGCCTGCGGAAAGGCATCTCTTGGTTATCATTATTCTCGCCCCTTTTGCCGGGATCTTATTTAAATTTTCTGCACGTTATCGGTCTGAACAGGGTTTACTCATCCCCCTGATCGGTTCTGTCCGACACCCACAGCATACGCATTCCACCTGCTGTATCGGGCACAAATTGACTTAATTCAATATTTTAGAGCGTCAATGAATAATTTATCCCGGCCCGGACCCGGGGTACGGATCCGCCCCTGCTGAAATGCCCGGCGCCGGTGGCGCGGCCGGGCCTTATGTTACATTTTCTGGCCCGCCAGAATCTCGAAATCACGAGCGTACCGCAGCAATCGCCCGCTCAGACGTTCGCGCTGCGCATCCGTCAGCTGCGCGCTGAGCGCGATGATCATGTCAAACGTCAGCTTGCGGTTCGCCGCAACTTTTTCCCGGTACTCGGGCTCATCCGTACGATTCGGGTCCATCATCAGCTGCAGGAACCGCTCACTGAATTCGGGTTCGGCCGGGCGCTCGACAAGCAGCGTTCGGAATGCCTGCTGCCACCGACGACGACCTGCCATCCATTCCTCCGATACGTCGTGCATATTCGCCATATACACCCGAACCAATGCCTGTTGCTCGCTGTTCAGGCGGCCGATGACGCGTTTAAACCCCTTGATCGCCCCTTTCTGCCGCCGCGCGCGTCGCTCCTCCGGAGTCTCACCCCCATACTTTTCCCATAACTCCTGGTTATTTTCCTCCAGATTCACGATGAACTCGTCGATCTGCTCGTCTGTCAGTGTCAGGAAGAATGCCGCGATACCGGGCGTCGCCTGACCGATCAGTTCATCCCACAACTCGATGGTTCGCTGGTAACGTTCCTCCAGAATATCGGCAGTCAGCACTCCCCTGGATTCACGCTCGAGTTCCCGGCAATATTGCGCGTACCGGGGCAGCTGGGTGCGGCGATGCCACTCGAAATTGCGGGTAACGGTTTCACGCAGCTGCTCCTCCTGCGCCTCGTCCAGCGAGAAGTAACCGTCCAGATACCAGATGACCACCCAGTCGAGCTGGTTGTACAACACCCGGGTTGCCGAGCACCCGGCCAGCAGCAGGCAAAGAAAAACGACGGAAACCGCTGTGACCCGACTCCGGAAGACCCGCGAATCCTGACGAACGGGCGCGGATCGCAACACGACTTCATTGGTGTACGCATTCATGATTCCGGACCATCAACCGGCGAACCCGTATGCAATAGCCCATCATGCGGCCGAATATCGATTATGTCTGTAACGAGTTGTAACAGATTGCCGCGTAACTTCAGTCGAACGGGTGTCGGACGATGATATTGTCGCCCCGGGCCGGGCCGGTAGACACCATATCCACCGGGATATTGACGATCTCCTGCAAACGTTCGAGGTACCGGCGTGCCGGCGCAGGAAGCCGGTCGAACTCGGTGACACCGACGGTGGATGTCCTCCAACCCGGCAGCTCTTCGTAAACCGGCTCGCAATCCTCGTAACGGCCTACCAGGTGCGGCGGCACATCGTAAACCTCACCGTCCAGCCGGTAACCAATGCAGATCTTGATCGTGTCCAGAGCATCGAGTACATCGAGCTTGGTTACGCACAACGCAGACACACTGCTGTTGATGATCGCCCGACGCAGTGCCACAGCGTCAAACCAGCCGCAGCGTCGCGGCCGACCCGTCGTGGCCCCAAACTCCGCACCGACTTTTGCGAGGTGCCTGCCCATGTCGTCGAACAATTCCGTCGGGAACGGGCCGGCCCCGACGCGCGTCGTGTACGCTTTTACAATGCCAAGAATGTAATCGATCGAGAGCGGGCCGAGTCCGCTGCCGGTCGCGGCCGCACCGGCGGTCGTGTTGGAAGATGTCACATACGGGTAAGTACCGTGATCGATGTCGAGCAACGTGCCTTGCGCGCCCTCGAACAACAGGTTCGCCCCGTCGGCACGCAGTTTGCCAAGATATCCGGCGACGTCGATGACCAGCGGCTTGATGCGCTCGGCCATCTGCATCCATTCATCGCAGGTGGCATCAATATCGACCGGCTCCGCATGATAATAATGCTGCAACATGAAGTTATGCAGATCCATGGCCGCGATCAGGCGCGCATTGAAAGCTTCGCTGTCGAACAGATCGGACAGACGCAGCGATCGCCGCGCCGCCTTGTCTTCATAGGCCGGCCCGATACCCCGGCCGGTGGTGCCGATCGCCTGCCGTCCACTGGCTCGCTCACGACACCGATCAAGCGCGATATGCGTCGGCAGGATCAGCGGGCAGGCGGCACTGATCTTCAGACGATCCGTTACCGCAACCCCGTTGCCGACCAGCCCGTCGATCTCTTCCAGCAACGACGGAAGGTGCACGACGACGCCGTTACCGATGATGCAGTCAACGCCATCGTGCAGTATGCCCGACGGTATCAGGTGCAAGACCGTCTTCCGGCCATCGATCAGCAGGGTATGGCCCGCGTTGTGCCCGCCTTGAAAACGGATCACAGCCGCCGCCCGATCCGTCAGCAGATCGACGACCTTGCCTTTGCCCTCGTCACCCCACTGGGTGCCAATAATTACGATGCTCTTGCCCATGTAAACCGGAATTTAACCCCCACCCCGCACATATAACAGCAAACTCAACCCGACCAGCATGCTGGCGAGACCAAAGAACCGCAATTGTCCATCTTTAAACCGGGTCAGCATCATCAGACTCTTGCGCCAGTTGTCAGGACTGACAAAAGGCAACAATCCCTCGAGCACGAGGTACAGGGCGAAGGCCGCCAGAAGGTCGTTCCAATCCATCCGGGGTATGCCGGTAACGCAGGCCTGCGAACTCGAAGCGGCGCAGCAACGCAGTGTTTACGGAGCGCCGGACTTGTTATTCAGGTAACGGAAGAAATCGCTGTTCGTATCCAGCACGAGGATGTCATTACCCGTGCCGATCGATTTACGGTACGCCTGAATGCTGCGATGAAACCGATAAAACTCCTCGTCCTGCTGATACGCTCGGGCATAAATCTCTGCCGACGTCGCATCTCCCTTACCGCGAATCTTCTCCGCGTCACGGTACGCCTCGGCGAGTAATACCGTACGCTCGCGATCGGCCTCCGCGCGGATTCGCTCGGCATTCTCGTGGCCCTCGGCGCGCAGTTCCGACGCGACCCGGGCACGTTCCTGACGCATGCGATTGAACACGGACTCACTGACTTCCTCGGAGAATTCGATGCGCTTCACACGCACATCGACCAACTCGATGCCGAGTGCAGTCGCGTTCATCCGGGCAGCGGTCAGCATCTCATCCATCAACTCGCGGCGCTCGGCCGACACGACCTCGGGCACAGTTCGCTTGGCAAATTCCGCGCGAATGCCGTCTTTGACGATTTCCAGCAAACGCTGTGCGGCGATAATCTGCTCGCCTCTCGTCGCGCGATAGTAATTGGCCACATCCTTGATACGCCATTTGATGAAGAAATCGACAAACAGGTTCTTTTTCTCGAAAGTCAGGAAAAGTTCCTGCGGATTGCTGATCGTCAGGAGACGCTTCGGGAAAAATTGCACGTTGTTGACGATCGGAATCTTGACGTGCAGGCCCGGCTCGAAGTCGGAATCGACGATCTCGCCGAAACGAAACTTGATCGCCAACTCGCGCTCATCGACTACAAACAGTGACATCGAGGCGGCGACGAATACCAGCGCCACAGCCATGGCGATTAATCGGATTTTACCCATTACCGGCTCCTCCTGACCCGTGGATCGTCAACCGGGCGGCGTACGCCGCCGGATGACGCCGTCTGCCCACCCGCTGACGCCCGCCCGGATGCGGCCCCGGCACTACCGCCACGCTGCCCCTCGAGCAGCTTGTCGATCGGCAGATAAATCATGTTGCCGCTGCCCTCGGCGTCGAGCAGCACCTTGTTCGAATTGCCGTAGACCTCTTCGATCACCTCCAGATACAGGCGGTCACGGGTCACCGTCGGGGCTTTATGGTACTCGGCCAGCAACTGCACGAAACGCGATGCCTCGCCCTCGGAATCGGCGATGACCCGGGACTTGTAGCCTTCCGCATCCTGAATTCTTCGTACCGCCTCACCGCGCGCCTTCGGCACGATGTCGTTCGCGTAGGACTGCGCCTCGAAGGAAAACCGCTCCTTGTCCTCGCGCGCCTTGATGGCATCCTGCACGGCATTCTCGACCTGGCGCGGGAAATTGACATCCTGCAGATTCACCTTTGAGACCACGATGCCGGTGCCGTATTCGATCAGCGTTTCCTGAATCAATTGCTCGGTCTGCAGGGCAATCTCCGCACGGCCCTCCAGCAATACGAAGTCGAGCTTCTTGTTGCCGACGACTTCACGAATCGCACTCTCGCTGATGTCGCTGAGCGTCGCTTCCGGGTCGAGCACGCCAAACAGGTAATCGACCGCGTCCGTATTCTGGTACTGCACGACGACATCGACCTCGACGATGTTCTCATCTGCGGTCAGCATACGGGTCTGCTGGCGGATGGTCCTGACTTGCGTGGTACCCACTTTCTCGACCGTCTCGATCGGCCACGGCAGATGCCAGCGCAGACCCGGCGACGTGAGCTCGGAGTATGCCCCGAAGCGCAACACGACGCCGCGCTCGTCCGCGTTGATGCGGTACAGGCCGGTAGCCAGCCAGCCCAAGCCGACGATCACCAGCACGACCGTTACGGCGATACTGCTTGGGCCCTCCGCTCCACCCGACGACGCACGACCGCCCTTGCCGCCGAACAGTGAATTGAATTTCCGCTGCCAGTCGCGGATGATTTTGTCCAGATCCGGCGGGCCGTCATTGCCGCCCCGCTGCCAAGGATTTTTGCCGTTACCCGATTCGTTCCAAGCCATGTGCTTTCAGATTCCCGATGTTTTATTCAAGGACACGTGCCGCGGACTTCGCGTCGCCCGCGGAAAATATTTCCAAGTCTTCGTTGCGCTGCAAATCCCGATAGCCGCGCTGGTCAATCTCCACATCCAGCTCCCAACCGCCGTCGGTCAGGCCGCGTTCGCTCGTCACGGTCGCGCATTCATATAACAAAGCCCGTAACCTCGCCTGCGCGACGGTCAGTTTGACCATTCCGCAGACGACGTCAAGATGCAAGAAATCCGTGATCACATCGATCAGGACATCAACGCCCTCACCCGTCGCGGCGGACAACCAGACGCGTCTGGGCAGGCCGGTTTCCGAGCGATCGATGCGGCCTGGGATGCCGAGTATATCAGCCTTATTGTAGACCTGAACAACCGGCAACCGATGCGCTTCGATCTGCCGCAGCACCTCGTTGACATCCTCGGTACGCTCCACGTGGTCCGGATCGCTGCAGTCGATGACATGCAACAGCAGGCAGGCCTGCTTCGTCTCCTCCAGGGTGGACTGGAATGCCGCGACCAGTTCGTGGGGCAGGTCCCTGACGAAACCCACCGTATCGACGAGGATGACCGGCCCGCCAAGCTCCAGGTCGAGCCGGCGGATGGTCGGATCCAGCGTCGCGAACAACTGGTCTGCAACCCTGACATCCGCGCCGGTCAGCCGATTGAACAGCGTTGACTTGCCGGTATTGGTGTAACCCACCAGCGATATGGTCGGTACCTCTTGCTTGACCCGCTGCCGGCGCGCGAGATCGCGGCGACGGCTCAGCCGCGCCAGGCGCGCCTGCAGTTGCCGGATGCGCTGGCCGAGCAGTCGCCGGTCGGTTTCCAGCTGCGTCTCGCCCGGGCCACGCAGCCCGATGCCGCCTTTCTGGCGTTCGAGGTGAGTCCAGCCACGCACCAGGCGCGTCGACAGATGTTCCAGCTGTGCCAGTTCGACCTGCAGCTTGCCCTCGAAGGTGCGTGCCCGCACGGCGAAGATATCGAGGATCAGGCCGGTCCGGTCGACGACCCGACGGCTGAGCGCACGTTCCAGGTTCCGCTCCTGCGCCGGCGACAACCGGTGGTCGATCAGGATCAACTCGGCCTGTACGCTGTTCGCATACGCCTTGAGTTCTTCGAGCTTGCCGGTACCCATCAGGAAGCGCGGGTTGATGCTGCGGAGGCGAACCCGCATTTCACCGACGATCTGCGCGCCGGCAGCGTTCGCCAGCGAGCCGAACTCGCCTTCCTCGCCCCGGTACGGCGGCGGCCCGACGCACACATGCAAAAGAATGGCGCGCTCACCCCGCTGCGGACGATCAAACAATAATGATCTCCGCGGCACGGCATGCGGCACGGACCGGGCGATCCGCCCACACCGTGATCTGCGGTTGAGGTGACCTCCAGGATACCCGGCAGGTCATGCCCGACTACTCCTCGCCGTCAGCGTCACCGGCTGGCAAACGCACATTGCGCGTGGGCACTACGGTAGAAATCGCGTGTTTGTACACCATCTGGTTCACGCTGTTTTTCAGCAGCACGACAAACTGATCAAAGGAATCGATCGTTCCCTGGAGCTTGATCCCGTTTACGAGATAGATCGAGACAGGCACCTTCTCTTTGCGCAGCAAATTCAGAAAGGGGTCCTGCAACATTTGCCCTTTGGTCATCTTCGACTCCTGTTTCTTGTTCTTGAAATTTCTGTGACGCTGTTGAACGATCAGCCTCTCGACAAGCCGTCTCGCATGCTGCCAAGCCGCGATTCTAGCCCGTCAGATGCGATATTACATCATATATCCGCGCTTTTACGCCCCGTATCCGGCCAAATGCGGGGCGATTGCATCGGCGACCGCAACCGCAACATTCGCCGCCTGACAATCGAATTCCAACCCGCCGGGTTCACCGCGCAGCCAGGTCAACTGACGCTTGGCCAGCCGGCGGGTCGCGACGATGGCGTTCTGCGTCGCGCGACGCAGATCCACTTCACCGTCGAGATGCGACCACAGCTGCCGGTAACCGACGGCACGCATCGAGGTACATTCGGCATTCATTTTCGGCATGGCGCGCAAGCCCTCGACTTCGGCAACGAAACCGGCGTCAAGCATGGCGAAGAAGCGCGCTTCGATGCGCTGATGCAGCGCGGTACGGTCCGACGGCAGCAGCGCAACGCGCAAGAACTCGAAGTCGGACGCCGGGCCGGCGACCCGCTGCAGGCGGGAAATCGGCTCACCGGTCAGGTGAATGACTTCGAGTGCGCGTTGCAGACGCTGCCGGTCCGTCGGCTTGATGCGCCGCGCCGCAGTCGGATCGAGTGCGGCCAGTTCCGCATGCAAAGCCGGCCACCCGAGGCGCGCTGCACGTCGATCGAGTTCGTCGCGCAACGCCTGATCTGCGGTCGGCAGTGGCGCCAGCCCCTGCTGCAGCGCGCGAAAATACAGCATGGTTCCGCCCACCAGCAACGGCAGTCGGCCGCGGGCATGGATGTCTGCAATGAGTGCGCGCGCATCGGCGCAGAACTCCCCTGCGGAATAGCGCTGCCATGGATCGCGAATATCGATCAGTCGATGCGGCGCAACCGCCCGGACATCGGGCCCGGGCTTGGCCGTGCCGATGTTCATGTAACGATAAACGAGTGCCGAATCCACACTGATGATCTCGAACGGAAACCGCTGCACGAGTTCGGCCGCGACCTCGGTCTTGCCGGCTGCGGTCGGACCGGCGAGGCAGACCACCAGCGACCGGCCTTCGACTGCTGTCACTCGATCAGCCATTCACGCCCGAAAAACCTGCTAGCGGCCGCGCGAAAAAAGGCGGTCCAGTTCCTGCATGGACAAGGCCGTCCAGGTCGGTCGCCCGTGATTACACTGATCAGCACGCTCCGTCGTTTCCATCTCACGCAGCAACGCGTTCATCTCATCAATCGTCAACGGCCGATTCGCGCGTACGGAACCGTGACAGGCCACGCCGGCCAGCAAGTCGTCGATCTGTTGCGCAACCCGCTCCGTGCGACCGGTTTCCAGCAAGTCCGCGAGCAGATCGCGCACCAGCGATTCGGCATCGGCGTTCGCCAGCAGCATGGGCAGCGCACGAATCGTCAGTCGCTGCGGACCGGATCGATCGACGCTCAGGCCAAGCTCGGCGAGCAAGTCGTGTTGCATGCCGGCCAGATCGGCTTCGCGTTCGCTGACGCTGATGGTCACCGGCACCAGCAAGGGCTGGCTGCGAATCCCGCTGGCACGGTAAGCGGCCTTCAAGCGCTCGTATGTCACGCGCTCGTGCGCCGCATGCGCATCGACTATGACGAGTCCGTTGCGGTTCTGCGCGAGGATATACACGCCGTGCAAGTGCGCAAACGCATAGCCCAGCGGTGGCGTCTCCTGATCGGCCCCCAGTGCGAACAGCGACTCCGCTGCAGCTGTCGGCTGGCCGGCAAGCGAAGCATAAGCTGCCATCTGTTCTCGAATCGCGCGCCCGGACGGGCGGAACGGCAACCCGCCCTGCCGCGCTGGCGCGCCCGGTTCGGCCGCATAGAGGTCCGGGCCGTCGGCGCCGGCAATCATCGTCGCTGCCGGTCGCGTGCCGTCCGCGGCACCGGGGTGTGTCCCGGCCAGCACCGCATCGACGGTTCGCCGGATGAAATCGTGTACCGACCGGCTGTCGCGAAAGCGAACTTCCTGCTTGGCCGGGTGCGCGTTGACATCGACGGCGCGCGGATCCATCTCGAGGTAAAGCACGAACGCAGGATGACGACCGTGGAACAGAACATCACGAAACCCGGCACGCACGGCATGACCCACGACCTTGTCGCGTACGGCGCGCCCGTTCAGGAAAAAATGCTGCAGATCCGGCTGACTGCGCGAGAACGTCGGCCGCGCGATCCAGCCACTCAGATGCAGGTCACCCACATCGCGCTCGATCCGGATCGCGTGCGTCATGAACTCCTGCCCGCAGATCCGGGCAACCCGCGCTTCCTGCTCGCCGCGGGTCGTGGCAACGGGCAGATCGAGCACCGACTTGCTGTTGTTCGTGAACCGCAACGCCGTCGAAAAACGGCTCAGCGCGATCTTCTCCGCGATCTTCTGAATATGCCCGAACTCGGTACGCTCGGTTTTCAGAAAACGCCGCCGGGCAGGCGTATTGAAGAACAGATCGCGTATCTCGACCGACGTGCCGATCGGATGCGCGGCAGGTGCGACGGGCAAGATCTCGCCGTTTTCAATCTCGATCGCCCACGCATCCGCGGCCTGCCGGTGACGGGAGACGAGACGCAGCCGGGACACGGAGGCGATACTCGGCAGCGCCTCGCCCCGGAATCCGAGTGAGGCGATCTGCTCGAGATCTTCGAGCGATTCGATCTTGCTGGTCGCATGCCGGGACAGGGCGAGGCCCAATTCACCGACCGGGATGCCGGTGCCGTTGTCGCGCACCCGGCAAAGCTTCACGCCGCCCTGCTCGATGTCGAGTTCGATACGGCTGGCGCCCGCATCGAGACTGTTCTCGAGCAGTTCCTTGACGACCGACGCGGGTCGCTCGACGACCTCGCCGGCCGCGATCTGATTGATCAGTTGCTGCGGTAGCTGTTGAATCGGCATACCGGGATTCTTTCAGAAACCCGATCGAATTTGAACGCCCGCGTGATGCACGCGCCAAACCCGCAAGCCAGTGAGTCGATGGAGTCGGTCAGATGTCCTGACTGGCCGGGATCCGCAAGACCTTGCCAACCACAATCTTGTCGCCGCGCAGATGGTTGACCGAGCGAATCCTGCGCACGGATACCTGGTAACGGGTTGCAATACCGCTCAGAGTCTCGCCACGACGAATCACGTGCTCGACGGCCCGGCTTGCCGGTATTCGATCCGCCTGTGCGAGCAGTGTGCCGGGCGGCGGGTTCACCTGGAAATAATCGGTGATGCCGGCATGAATCGCCCGGGCCAGCCGATCCCGATACTGCCGGCTCGCCAGATTCTGCTCTTCGCCCGGGTTGGAGATAAACGCCGTCTCGATCAGCACCGATGGCACATCCGGCGACTTTAGCACCAGGAACGGCGCCTGCTGTACCCGGCTCTTCCGAATCCTGGTGATCAAACGGATCTCCTGCAGAATCTCGTCGCCGATATCGATACTGGCGCTCAACGACGCGTTCTGTGACAGATCCAGCAAGACCTCTGCCAGCACCGGGTCCTTGTCATCGAGGCTGACGCCGCCGATCAGGGCCGCGGAGTTTTCACGCTCGGCAAGACGGCGAGCCGCCTCGTCCGTCGCACCCTTGGACGACAACACATACACCGTTGCCCCCCGCACGCGCCGATCACGGAACGAATCCGCGTGAATCGACACGAACAGATCTGCCCTGACCCGACGCGCGCGCTCCATCCGATCGCGAAGATTGACGAAACGATCGTCGGCGCGCGTCAGGTACGCGCGCATGGCCGGATCCGCATCGATGATCTCGGCGAGGCGGCGACTGATCTTCAGGACGACATCCTTTTCGCGCACGCCGCTCGGCCCGCGCGCACCCGGATCCTTGCCGCCGTGGCCCGGATCAATGACGATGACGATCTCGCGGTCCCGGACGTAACCCGGACCACGCGGTGCGGCAACGGGTGCCTGCTTGACGGACCGGGGTGCACCGATGGGAACGAGATCGATGACCAGGCGATCGCCACGCGTGCCGTCGTTCGCCAGCAGGAAACTGCGGGGTTTCATGGGCCGCGCGAGATCGAGCACGATGCGCACGCTGCCATCCTGACGATTCGCGGAGCGGATCCTGCGCACCGCGCCGCTGCCTTTCGGCAACGGCAGCGCCTGCGTGATGATCCGGCCGGGTTTGATGTCGATCACCACCCGGTGCGGATTGGAAAGCGTGAAGAGTTTATATTTAGCGGGTTTGCTGAGGTCCAGCGCGAGGCGCGTTTTGTCGCTCTGGCTCGCGATGCGCACGCCCTCGACCTGCACCGGGCCGGCACCGACGACCGTGCCGACCAGCAGCAACAGAATCCCTGGCAAACATTGTTTGGCTGACATTTTCCCCAGGCCCCACTACCGGGAATATGGCTCAAGACAAGCACACAAGCATTTTGTGTGGAAAATTATAAGGATAGAAATACTTTCTACAAGCCTTTTTATCACATTCTGTGGAATCCGAGCAACTGTCCCCGTGACGTCAGCGCCTCGACGCCCAGCGTGCGCCCGTCTCCGTCGAGCGTCAGGGTCAGTCGCAGATCAGGCCCCGGCAGCCGACTGCCTGCGTGCTCGGGCCATTCGATCAGCAACACCCCGCCGGGACCGATCAGGTCGAGCAGCCCCAGATCATCGACCTGGCGTGGATCCGTGAGCCGGTACAGGTCGACGTGATAGACGGTAAAGCGATCAAATTCATAAGGTTCGACGAGGGTATAGGTCGGACTCGGCACCCGGCCGGTATGCCCGAGGCCGGCGAGAAAACCGCGCGCGAACGTGGTCTTGCCGGCACCCAGATCGCCGCGCAGGTGCACGACGGCTTGCTCAAGGCCGGCGGCGCACAGCGCTGCAGCCAGCCGGCAACCGACCGCCCGCGTCTGCTCAGCGGTTTCCAGAAACACCGTCGCCGACCTGCGCCGTTATCCGGTCGGGTTAACGATCGCGCGCAGCGGCGCGAACAGGTCGCTGGCGATCAGGCCACGCTGACCGCTGGCCGCCGCCGCATCACCCGCACTGGCATGCGCATAGACAGCCGCGGCAGCCACCGCAGGCAAATCACCCGGGAACTGCGCAACCAGGCCCGCAACGATACCCGTCAGCACATCACCCATGCCGGCCGTGGCCATGCCCGGATTACCGTGCCGGACGATGACCGACCCAACACCGTCGGCGCCGATCAGCGTACCGTGGCCTTTGAGCACGGCCACGCCACCGTAGCGCTCCACAATCCGGGCCAGGGCGTGCAATCGATCGGCCTGCACGGTTTCGCTATCGCAGCCCAGCAGGCGCCCGGCCTCTCCAGGGTGCGGGGTCAGGATCCAGTTGTCACGCCGCACGGGTTCATCGGCCAACCAGTTCAGCGCATCGGCATCGACGATCTTCGGCTGCGGACAATCGGCGACCCTTTGGCATATCGCGCGAGACCAGGCGTCACGGCCGAGGCCGGGGCCCAACGCGATCACGGTGGCACGCTCGAGCAACGGTTCGAGATCATCCGGCGACGCCACGCCCATACACATCAGTTCGGGGCGAGACGCCACCACCGAAGCGACGCAATCCGGATGGACAGCGACACTGACGAGCCCGGCGCCAACCCGCAGCGCCGCCTCGGCCGACAAGCTCGGGGCGCCCGCCATGCCGCGGTTACCGCCGATGACGAGCACATGCCCGAAACGACCCTTGTGGTCGGTCGCCAACCGCGGTCGCAGCAGGCTTATCAAGTCCGCAGGGGCGTAAATCCGCAGCGTCGGCTCGAACGCGGACAACGCAGCGACCGGAATGCCGAGGTCATGGAAGCGAATCTCGCCGGCATACAGCGGCCCTTGCCCGAGTAGCAGCCCCTGCTTGACCCCGACATAGGTGCAGGTCAGTGCCGCCGGCACGACGGCGCCCAGCACGGCGCCGGTCAGCGCATGCAGGCCGGTCGGCACGTCGACGGCAACACTCGGCACACCACTGCGACCGAGCGCCTCGACGGCCTCGAGATACGTCCCGGACAATGGCCGGTCCAGGCCGGTACCGAGCAATGCATCGATGATCAGGTCGGTCGTGTCACACAGCGCCGGATCGAAAGTGACGACGGTCGCGCCGGCGGCATGGCAGTCCGCCCAGGCCCGGGCCGCGTCGCCGGTCAGTCTGGCCGGATCCGACAAGGCAACGATGACCACCGCGAGGCCGGCCTCGCGCGCCAGCTTCGCGATCACGTAGCCGTCACCGGCATTGTTGCCTGCGCCGCACATGACGAGCCAGCGCCGCGCGCCCGGGAAGCGTTCGCGCGCATCGTCAAACGTCGCCTGTGCGGCCCGGGTCATCAGCGTGTAGCCCGGCACACCCACCGCCTCGATTGCCGTACGATCCATCGCACGCACATCCGCCGGGGTAAAGACGAGATTTTCGAAGTTCGACATAGCGCCGATTATACTGACGTCATGCCCAGCTTCCCGCACCCGACCCAGCCATTGTGAATGCCGATCTTTCCGCCGCCAGCGCAGACCTCCCCGACCGCATCAAGGCATGGGGGCGCGAACTCGGCTTCCAGCAGGTCGGCATCACCGACATCCAACTGGATGCGGCCGAACAGCGTCTCGAGGAATGGCTCGCGGCGGGCTACGCCGGCGAAATGGACTATATGGCGCGACACGGCCGCCGCCGCAGTCGACCGGCACAACTGGTGCCGGATACCGTACGGGTCATCAGCGTGCGCATGAATTACCTGCCGGACGAAGCCACCTCGCCGCTGGCCCTGCTCGACCTGCACGAACGTGCCTACATCGCGCGCTACACGCTCGGCCGCGATTACCACAAGCTCATGCGGCGGCGCCTGCAGCGCCTCGCTGACCGCATCGCAGCGAATATCGGCCCGTTCGGCTATCGGGTGTTCGTCGACAGCGCACCGGTGCTGGAAAAACCGCTGGCGCAGAAAGCCGGCCTGGGCTGGATCGGCAAGCACACCAACCTCATCAACAAGCAGGCCGGCTCCTGGTTCCTGCTCGGTGAACTGTATACGGACCTGCCGCTGAGGCTCGATTCACCGGCCACCGACCACTGCGGTAGCTGCACCGCCTGCATCGACGTCTGCCCGACGAAGGCCATCATCGCCCCGTACGTGCTCGACGCGCGGCGGTGCATTTCCTACCTGACGATCGAGTTGCAAGGCGCAATCCCCGTCGAGTTTCGCCATGCCATCGGCAACCGGATTTTCGGCTGCGACGACTGCCAGCTCTGCTGCCCGTGGAACAAGTTCGCCATCCACACGGCCGAGACCGACTTTCAGCCGCGTCATGCGCTGGACGACAGCAAGCTCGTCACGCTGTTCGCATGGGAGCAGGCAGAATGGGCGCAAAAGACGACCGGCAGCGCGATTCGGCGTGCGGGTTATGTCGGCTGGTTACGCAACCTGGCAGTCGCACTCGGCAATGCCCCGACCTCCACCGAGGTCGTGACGGCATTACGCCGGCGTGCCGAGCACCCGTCGACGCTGGTTCGCGAGCACGTCGCCTGGGCGTTAGAGCAGCACCGGAGCGAGCTCGACCGGTAAAAAAATCAGGTGCCGGTGCTGCGCGCGCGGTTGGCCGGCTCCATCAACACGTTGTCGATCAGCCGCGCCTCGCCGAGACGCGCCGCGGCCAGGATCACCAGATACTCGCTGTCCGGTGTTGGCGGCGACAGGTCGCCGGGCTTGCGAATCGAAAAATACTCGGCAACGAAACCCGCCGCCTGCAGAGCATCCATCCCCGCTTGCTCCAGATGTGCGTAGTTGCGGTCCCCCGCCAGCAGCTGCTTGCGGCAGTGGCCGATCGCGCGATACAGGGTCGGCGCGGCGGCCCGCTGCGCATCGGTCAGGTAGCGATTGCGCGAACTCAAGGCGAGGCCATCGTCCTCGCGATGTGTCTGACCCGCCAATATACGGATCGGCAGGTGCAGGTCCTCCACCATGCGCCGGATAATGACGAGTTGCTGGTAGTCCTTCTGGCCGAACACCGCGACATCCGGTTGCACGATATTAAACAGGCGACTCACCACTGAGGTGACGCCGTCGAAATGCCCGGGACGCCGGTCACCGCACAGGATCGTGGACAGACCCGGCACCGAGACCCGGGTCATCTGCAGCTCGCCGAAGGGATAAATCTCCTCGCTGTCCGGCGCGAACATGATGTCGACCCCGGCCCGCGACAACCGCCGACGGTCGGTGTCCAGCGGGCGCGGGTACGCCTCGAAGTCCTCACTCGGGCCGAACTGCGCCGGGTTGACGTAGATACTGGTAATGACGCGCTCGGCAAACTCGCTGGCAAGCTGTACCAGGCGCATGTGCCCCTGGTGCAAACTGCCCATGGTCGGCACCAGCGCGATCGTCTCACCGTCCTGTCGCCAGCTGCGGGTCATCTCCCGCAGCGTTTTGATATCGCGAACCGTTTTCACACTCTCGTCCCGGGAACTGGCTTCAGGGGTCTCGATTCTGGCCGAATGGTGTCAGGAAAAACAGTGTTCGGGTGCCGGATAGTCACGCGCCTTGACTGCCTGCACGTACCGTTGGCACGCTTCGAACGGCGAATCGGCAACGGCCATGAAATTTTCAACGAACTTCGGCACGCGCCCGCGGGTGATTCCAAGAATATCGTAGAGTACGAGAATCTGCCCGTCCACATCCGGGCCGGCGCCGATACCGATGACCGGCACGCTGACGGCGGCCCGCACGGCCTTGCCGAGCTCGTTCGGCACGCATTCGAGCAAGATGATATCGGCCCCGGCCTCCTCCAGCGCGTGGGCATCCTCGACCATCTTGCGGGCCTTTTCTGCGTCGCGGCCCTGCACCTTGAACCCGCCGATCTTGTGCACCGACTGCGGTTTCAGGCCGATATGCGCACAGACCGGAATATCGTGCGCGGCGAGGTGCTCGACAATGCCGATCTGGCCTGCGCCGCCCTCGAGTTTGACCATCATCGCGCCGCCTTCCTGCATCAGCCGGACGGAGTTCTCGAGCGCCTGTGACTGACTGCTGTAACTCATGAACGGCATGTCCGCGACGAGGAACGCACGCCGCAGCCCGCGGGCGACGACCCGCGTGTGATAAATGATGTCGTCGACGGTCACCGGCACCGTCGTATCGTGCCCCTGGATCACCATGCCAAGCGAGTCACCGACCAGCACGACATCGGCGCCGGCCTGATCGACCAGCAACGCGAAGCTCGCGTCATATGCCGTCAGGCAGGCGATTGGCTCGCCTTGCGCTTTCATCTGCACGAGGGTGGAGACGTTGACAGGGGGCTCCGCCATGCCGCGTTGTTCGAGCTGTGTATACATCATGAACCTCTGGCCGCCGCCGCACCCGGGCGGACTCAGGCCGTTACCGAGACAATCGGATTGAAAAAATGCCGGCCGCTTTGAATACGGCAGATCTCATCCAGTAACACACTATAATGCTGTTCGTTGTGAATCGGGTCTATGGTCGCCGCGTTCACGATCAACAGCGGCGCTGCATCATAGTCATGAAAAAACCTCGCGTACGCCTCATTCAGCCGTTCCAGGTAATGGCGGCTGATGCGCTGCTCGTAATCGATACCACGCCGCGCGAGACGAAACAACAAGGCGTCGACCGGCGCCTGTAAATACACCACCAGATCCGGGGCCGGGGGGTCCACATCGAGCGAGTCGTAGACCTGGTCGTACAGATGAAGCTCGTTGCGGTCGAGGTTCACCTGCGCGAACAGACGGTCCTTTTCGATCAGGAAATCGGCCACACGCGTATCGCTGAAGATACTCGCCTGGCGCAGCTCTTCGATCTGCCGCACGCGTTGAAACAAGAAGAATAACTGGGTCGGCAAGGCGGCCTCGCGCGGATTACGGTAGAACCGCTCGAGAAACGGGTTGGCCTCGGCCTGTTCCAGCAACAGCTCGCTGTCGAGGCTTGCAGCCAGACGCCTGGCAAGGCTCGTCTTGCCGACCGCGATTGGGCCCTCGATTACGATATAGCGTGACTCTGACATAACTTCTTGTTCTTCATCAGCTGCTTTTTATTTCCAACGCCAGCTCCGACGCGACCCGGATCGCCTCAGCCTGCGACTCGCTCCAACATCGACCCGTCCACGTCAGCGGCCAGGCGACGCACCGAATCCAGACCCGGTATCGGGAGTTCGGGCGCGATCTCGAGTAACGGGAACAATACAAAATTTCGCCGGGAAATGCCCGGGTGCGGAATACAAAGCCCCTCCTCGTCTATCGAGCGGCAGGCATAGGTCAGAATATCGAGATCGATGCAGCGCGGCCCCCAGCGAACCTGCGCGACGCGGTCGCGGCCCAGCTTGCGTTCGAGAGCCTGCAATGCCGACAGCAGGTCGCGCGGTGCGAGCTGCGTGAGTATGCAGGCGACAGCATTGACGTAATCGGGTTGATCGGGCGACCCCATCGGCGGGTTGCGATACAACCCGGACATGAACTGCACCCGCGTCCCGGGCAGCGCACCGAGGCCGGTCAGCGCCGCGCGCACCTGTGCGACCGGATCATCGAGATTACTGCCGACGCCGATGCAGGCCGGAATCCAGAGACGAGTGTACAAAATGGTGCCGGCACCTTTCGCCTTGTGCCGGACGCTAAGGCGCCGAACCCTGGCGTCGACTGCGGGAAGATGACCTGCGCCGGCGTCCGCTGCTGGTCCCCAGGGTCTTGCGCTGCTCTTGCGGTGACTGCTCCTGAATCCCGGTCCAGAATGTTGCGATCTCGCCATCGAGCTCACCGACCTCCGCCCGCAGCAACATCAGGTCGAAGGCGGCGCGAAACCGTCGGTGGGACAGCAGGCTCATCGCCCGCTTGCCCCGCATCTGCAAAAAGCGCGGCTGCAGTTGCAGCATCTCGCGCATCGGGAAACTGAAGCGGCGCGGCAGCGCGATGCGGCGCGCCTGCAGCAGGCTGATCTCGGTCGAGGCGCTGACCAGTGCCTGCGCCTCCGAACAGTTGCTGTCCCGGGCCATCAGCTCGGCCGCGCGGGCCTCGACCGTCGGCCACAGGAACACGCCGAACAGAAACATCGGCGTGATCGGCTTGCCTTCGCGGACACGCTGATCCGTGTTGCGCAAGGCCTGCTCGATCATCCGCTCTTCGTGGTCATCCTCAGCCGCGGCCAGCCGCCCGGCGGTTTGCGGAAACAGATGATCGAACAAACCGAGCCGGCGAAGCTGCCGGTAGCTGGCGAACGCATGGCCGAACTGGAACATCTTCAGGAACTCGTCGAACAGCCGGGCCGCCGGTACGCCATCAATCAACGCAGCCATCCCGGGAATCGGCGCGGCCGCATCGGGATGCACTTCGAAATCGAGCTTCGCAGCGAAGCGTGCGGCGCGCAGCATACGCACCGGATCCTCGCGGTAGCGACGCTCCGGCTCGCCAATCAGGCGCAGACAGCGCGCCTCCAGGTCATGCAGACCGTCCGCGAACGCCCAGACCGAGTAATCGGCGATGTTGTAGTACAGGGCATTGATCGTGAAATCGCGGCGCCATGCGTCTTGCTCGACCGTGCCATACACATTGTCGGCCAAAATCCGGCCGGATTCGTGTACGACATGACCCTCGTCATCCTGCGCCTCACCCATGGCGCGAAAGGTCGCAACCTCGATGATCTCGCGCCCGAACCGGACATGCGCGAGGCGAAATCGTCGCCCGATGAGCCGGCAGTTACTGAACAGGGCGCGCACCTCTTCCGGGCGTGCATCGGTCGCAATATCGAAATCCTTCGGGCGCAGCCCGAGCAGCAAATCGCGCACGCCACCACCCACGAGGTATGCCTGGTAACCGCCATCCTTCAGGCGATACAGCACCTTCAAGGCATTCTTGGAGATGTTGGCCCGGGACACAGTGTGCTCGGACCGCGGGATAATCACAGGCGCGCGTTCGTCAGATTTCCGTGTCTCAGTCAAGCAATCCTTCCCGGCAGGGAGAAACAAGCGCCGTATCATAGCAGCACCGTGACCGCGAATTTCGGCGAACTTCTTCCCCTCGCCGTCCTGACTGATTAACATACCCGGTTCCCGGCCCATGGTGCCCGGAATCGATACCCATAATCTCCGCTCCCTTCGTCTAGCGGTTAGGACACGGCCCTCTCAAGGCTGAAACACGAGTTCGATTCTCGTAGGGAGCGCCAATAAAACCCATACTTGAACGTACGCTGTGCTGCAGCCAGCCCCGCGCAACTGAAAAGCCGACATGTCCCCCGTGACCGATAATCCGCCTGCCGGCCTGTTTCGACGCCTTGCCGCCTTCACCTACGATGCGCTGCTGGTCATCGCGCTGTTCGTCGTACCCACCTCCCTGGTCATGACATTTCGCGGCGGCGCGCCGATCCCGCCCGGAAGCCTGCTGTTCCAGTGCCTCCTGATCGCGACCGCCGCCGTATTTTTTGTCGGCTTCTGGATGCGCGGCGGGCAAACACTCGGCATGCGTGCATGGCGGCTGCGGCTGGAGGGTCGGGACGGCGAACCGATTACGGCACGCACCGGCCTGATCCGATTCCTGGGCGGCGCCGTATCGATCGGCGCGCTCGGGCTCGGGGTACTGTGGGTCGTCCTCGATCCACAGCAGCAGACCTGGGCCGATCGTCTCGCCGGAACGCGCGTGGTCGTCCTGCCCAAAAAAAAATAACCCTCCCGGGCAACCGGCTGAGCCAACGCCGAGCTGCGATCAGCGCGCGCGCGCCAAAGCTGCCAACGTGACCAACGCCAGCGCCACGGTCGGCATCCAGGCCACGATCACCGGGTCGACTCCGTAGACCTGCCCGCCGTCCGCCAGCCCGCGACTGGCAAGAAAATACGCGAGACCGACCACCAGGCCCACGGCCATGCGCGCGCCGGCACCCGAACTGCGCATGCGCCCGACCACGAACGGCAACGCGAGCACGCACATCGGCGTCACCGCGAACGCGGCCGAGATCCGGCTCCAGAACGCCACCATGTACTTGGTGGCGTCCAGCTCGTTGCGCCTCAGGTATTGCACATAGCGATACAATTCGACGCCGCTCAGGCCCTCGGGCCGCACCACCGTCAGGTTGATCAGATCCGGGCTCAGATTGTTCGCCTGGATCGAGCGGCGCGACCGGCGCGTCTTGACGCCCGCATCGACGAACAGGGTCTCTTCGTAGTTACTCAGCACCCACTGGTTCGCCGCATCGACCTCGGCCGAATCGGCCCGGCCCATTGCACCGAGCCTGCCGTCGGGTTCGATCTTGTACAGATACACCCCACCGAGTTGCAACCCATCGGTGAAGCGACTGACATTCAGGAACGTATCGCCGTCCCTGATCCAGACACTCTTGCCGGTCGCGACGCCAGACCCGGCATGCTTGGCCTCGGCCCGGAACTGTCGCGCATAATTATCGAGAGGCGGGCCGACATACTCGCCGAGTACCAGCGTGACCAACGTCATGACGACGCCGGTCATCATCACCGCACCGGCGAGACGAAACATGGAGACGCCGGACGTGCGGATGACCATGAGTTCGCCATTATTGGCCAGCGAACCCAGCCCGAGCATCGCGCCGAGCAATACCGCCATCGGCAGCATCTGGTGCGAGAGGTTCGGTAACTTCAACAGTGAATAGAGCAACGCCTGCGCGATGCCATACTCGCCGACGCCGATGTCGTTGAGTTGCGTGACAAACTCAATGAAGCCTGCAAGCCCGAGCAATACGGCCATGACCAGGCCAATCGCCGCCATGATGGTACGAAACAGATAGCGACGGATAACTCTCATGACGTCGCCTTTACCCGCTGGCCCAGGCCCAACCAATTGCGGTAACCGAACTGCCTGGCCAGCAAAATACCGCCGGCCAGCAGGAACAGCACGTGGACCCACCACAGCCCGATCACGGCCGGGACCTGTTCAAGCTCGACCCAGACCTTGGCCGCAGCCAGCAGATCGACGTAAATGATGTAAATCAGCACGCCCGCCGCGAGCCCGCCATAGCGCCCCTGGCGCGGGTTACTGCGACTCAGCGGCACGGCCATGAACGTCAGCACGAATACCGACAGCGGCACCGAAATCCGCCACTGCAGTTCCGCCGTAGCATAGGGGTCCGCTCCGCCGATCAGGTCGGCCAGCGGTGCGGACTCGGGCTTGACCTCGATCGGGCCGGCTTCCGGCAACGAGAACGGGATGCCGTGTTCGGAGAATGACACGATCTCGAAGCGCGGCTGGCCGGGTACTCCCTTGTAGCGCCGACCGTCGGCAAACCGCAGAATCTTGACGTTGTCTGCACTCGATTCACTTTGCCAGGCTCGCCGGGCAATGATGACCTCGACCTCCAGGCCATCACGCCGCTGGACGAAAACATTTCCGAGCACACCATCCTCGGTGATCGACTCGGCATACATAACCGCATCAGCCTCGCCGAAACTGATAAAGCGACCCGCTTCCAGCACGCGCAGATCGATGCGTTGCTTGGCCTCCTCGACGATCACCTGGACTTCTCGAATCGCGCCCGGCGCCACGACCAGCGCTAACCAGCCGACCACGACGGCGAGTATCACGGCAAGGATCGCGAGCGGCCGGTAAAGCTGGGCCGGCCCGATCCCGCACGCCATCAATGCCGCCATTTCACTGTCACGATAGAGGCGGCCGAGTGCCAGCATGATGGACAAAAACAGGCCGATAGGGATCAGGATCGTCAGGTATTGCAGCGATGTGAGTCCCATGACGAGGAACACCGCTTCCTTGGGCAACTTGTCGGCGGCGGCATCGCCGAGGACCTGAGCGAACTGATTGGTCAGCAGAATCAGCAGCAGAACGAACGTCACCACGACCCACGTCTGCGCGGTTTCACGCAGGATATAGCGACTCAGAATGCTTGACATCTGACTGCCCTGCGACGACCGGAATCCAGCGACGGGTTGAAGTGGATATCTGGGATTATTCAAATTGCATCCTGCCAGGCCAAAAATCGAACGCCAGTCGCCGTTCCCCTCCGGACTCGTCGGGACACCGCTGCCCACAGATCCGGAATAATCAAGTAAACTACGCGACATTCCCACCCGGGCGGACCATACGCCTTCCGACTATGATCGGGCCAGGCAAACTCGCGAGTCAAGTGGGCAGCACCGGACATTCAGGGTATCTGCAATCCGAACGGCCGGGCAACTGACCGGCCAAACGAGGGGAGAAAATCAATGCGGTTTGACGTCAAGACCGGCGCGGCGACGAAATTAAAAACCGTGTGTCTGATCCTGCCGATCTATTCATCCGGGCCATTGCCCGCCGCGACCCGCGCGGTAGATGCCGCCACCGGGGGTCTGGTGACCGACCTGATCGATTGCGGCGATATCAGCGGCAAAGTCGGCAGCACCCTGCTCGTCAGGCCGGGCAAGAGTGTCGCCAGTGAGCGTATTTTGCTGGTCGGCTGCGGGGAAAAAGCCGGCTTCGATCGCAAGCAATACCGTAAAGTCATGCGGGCGGCATTCACGGCGCTGAGCAAGACCAAGCATGAGAGCGCAATTTCCTGCGTCCACCTCGAGGCGGTCAAAGGCGCCGACGTCAGCCGACGCGCGCGGATCGCAGCTGAGGTCTGGCAACACGCGACCTATCGCTACACGACCACCAAAGCCAGCGCCGCTGAAACGGCGCCGAAGATCAAGTCGCTGGGCCTTGCGGCGACTGCGGGCAAGGCCGCGGACGTTCGCAAGGGCCTCAAACAGGGCCGGGCGATCGGTGCGGGCATGAATGTCTCGCGCGAGTTGGGTAATTTGCCCGCCAATATTTGCACCCCGTCGCACCTCGTATCGGCAGCCCGGGGCATCGCGAAAAGCAGCCCGGATCTTCGCGTCGAGATACTCAGCGAAGCGAACATGGAAAAACTCGGCATGGGCGCTCTGCTGTCCGTCACGGCCGGCACGCAGGAACCTGCCAAGCTCATCGTCATGCAGTACAGCGGGGCCGCGAAAAGCAAGGCGCCGGTCGCGCTGGTCGGCAAGGGCGTCACGTTCGATTCCGGCGGCATCTCGCTGAAGCCGGGCGCGGCAATGGACGAGATGAAATTCGACATGTGCGGTGCCGCGACCGTACTCGGTTGCATGCACGCGATCGCAAGCCTTGGCCTGAAGATAAATGTCGTCGGTGTCATACCCGCCTGCGAGAATCTGCCGAGCAGCAACGCCACCAAGCCCGGCGACGTGGTCACCTCGATGTCCGGCAAGACCATCGAGGTCCTGAACACCGATGCGGAAGGCCGGCTGATCCTGTCGGATGCGCTGACCTACGTGCAGAAATTCAAGCCACGCGTGATCATCGACATGGCAACCCTGACGGGCGCCTGTATCGTCGCGCTCGGCAAGCACCGCAGCGGCCTGCTGTCGAATTCCGACAAACTCGCGAACGCGCTCCTGAAGGCCGGCGACCATGCCGACGATCCGGCGTGGCGCCTGCCACTCGATGCCGAGTATCGGGAACTGCTGAAGAGCAATTTTGCCGATCTGGCCAACATCGGCGGACGCGAAGCCGGCACGATCACGGCCGCATGCTTCCTGTCGGAATTCGTCGGCGACTGCGACTGGGCACACCTCGACATTGCGGGCACGGCCTGGTGGAGCGGCAGCCGCAAGGGCAGCACCGGCCGCCCGATCCCGTTGCTGATGGAATACCTGCTGACCGGTTCCGCCTGAACGCTCCGTCCGGTGTCGCAACGCGTGTGTAACGATCGAGTCATCCTTGAACAGTAGCGCCGAGATTCGCGTCGACTTCTATGTCCTTGCCGCCGCCGACTCCGAAGCGCGTCTGCGTTTTGCCTGCCGGCTGACCGAGAAGGCCTACGCGCTGAAGACCCGAACCTACGCCCACGTCCCGACTGCGGCACAGGCCCGACAGTTCGATGAGATGCTATGGACCTTCAGGGCCGGCAGCTTCGTCCCCCACGAGCTTGCCGCAAGCAGCACCGCGGCGCAGGCGCCCGTCCGCATCGGTCATGCGGACAATTGTGAGCCCGACGGTGAACTGCTGATCAACCTCGCCGATACGATTCCGACCTTCTTCGATCGCTTTGTGCGCGTGGCCGAAATCGTCGACGCCAGCGAGGCGGGCCGACGGCACGGCCGGGAACGCTTCGCCTTCTACCGGGATAACGGTTACACGCCGAATACCCATAAAATAGCCTGACGAATTGCCACACGAAAAGCCGTACCGCGCTTTCATAAAGTTATACATGGACAAGACTTATCAGCCCGCCGCGATTGAAAATCGCTGGTACGCACAATGGGAGTCAGCCGGATACTTCGCGCCAAGCGGCGACGGCGATCCCTATTGCATCATGATCCCGCCGCCCAACGTGACCGGTACGCTGCACATGGGCCATGCGTTCCAGCACACCATCATGGATGCGCTGACCCGCTATCACCGCATGCATGGCGCGCGCACCCTGTGGCAACCGGGCACCGATCATGCCGGCATCGCAACCCAGATGGTCGTCGAACGCCAGCTTGGCGCCGCCGGCGAGACGCGCCTGGGACTGGGTCGCAAGGCGTTCCTTGAGCGGGTATGGGAGTGGAAAAACGAGTCCGGCAACACCATTCAGCAACAGATGCGCCGCATGGGCAGTTCGGTCGACTGGAACCGCGAACGGTTCACGATGGACGAGGACCTGTCGCGCGCGGTCATCGAAGCATTTGTCCGGCTGTATGACGAGGGGCTGATTTATCGGGGCAACCGGCTCGTCAACTGGGACCCGGTGCTGCACACGGCGCTGTCCGACCTCGAGGTACTGTCCAGGGAAGAGGACGGCCACCTGTGGCATTTCCGCTATCCGCTCAGTGACGGCAGTGGTCAGCTCGTGGTTGCCACAACGCGACCTGAAACCATGTTCGGTGACACCGCCGTCGCCGTACATCCGGATGACGAACGGTATGCAGCGATGATCGGCAAGACCGTCCGGCTGCCGCTGTGCGAACGCGACATTCCCATCATCGCAGACGATTACGTGGATCCGGAATTCGGCACGGGCTGCGTCAAAATCACACCCGCACATGACTTCAATGATTACGAGGTCGGCGCTCGACATACGCTGCCGCTGATCAACATCTTCACGATCGATGCCGCGATCAACGACAACGCGCCGCAAGCCTATCGCGGCATGGACCGATACGCCGCGCGTAAACAGGTCGTAGCAGATCTCGATGCCGCCGGCCTGCTCGAGCGAATCGACGACCACAAGCTCACCGTACCGCGGGGCGACCGCAGCGGCGCCGTCGTCGAACCGTTCCTGACGGACCAGTGGTTCGTCAAGACCAAACCCCTCGCGGAACCCGCGATCGAAGCGGTCCGGACCGGGCGGGTCCGCTTTGTCCCGGAAAACTGGGATAAAACGTACTACGAGTGGATGAACAATATCCAGGACTGGTGCATCAGCCGCCAGTTGTGGTGGGGTCACCGGATACCCGCGTGGTACGACGCGGATGGCAGCATATACGTCGCGCGCAGCGAAGCTGAGGCGCGCACGAAATACAAACTGTCGGCCAACCTGCCCTTGTCGCAGGACCCGGATGTTCTCGACACGTGGTTCTCGTCGGCGCTGTGGCCGTTCTCTACCATCGGGTGGCCCGACCAGACACCGGAGCTCAAGACGTTCTACCCGACCAGCGTACTGGTCACAGGTTTTGACATCATCTTTTTCTGGGTTGCCCGGATGATCATGATGGGCTTGAAATTCGTCGGTGACGTACCGTTCCGCGACGTCTACATCCACGGCCTGATCCGCGATCAGGATGGCCAGAAGATGTCAAAATCCAAGGGCAACGTACTCGACCCGCTCGACCTGATCGACGGCACGGACCTGGAATCGCTGGTCCAAAAACGCACCTCCGGTCTGATGCAACCGCACCTGAAACCGGTAATCGAGGCTGCGACGCGCAAACACTTTCCCGACGGTATCCCGGAATTCGGCACCGACGCGCTGCGCTTCACGTTCGCCGCGCTCGCGAGCACGGGCCGCGATATTCGCTTTGACCTGAATCGCATCGAGGGCTACCGGAATTTCTGCAACAAGATATGGAATGCCGCGCGCTACGTACTGATGAACGTCGAGGAGCACGGTCCCGAACAAGCCGACACCGGCGCGCTGAGCCTGCCGGACCGCTGGATCCGGTCCCGCTTCGGACGCATGCTGAAGCAGGTCGAGCGCAACTTCGCCGACTACCGCCTGGATCTCGCCGCCAAGGCGCTGTACGAGTTCACCTGGAACGAGTACTGCGACTGGTATCTCGAATTATCGAAGCCCATCCTGCAAACCGGCAGCGCGGCGGAGCAGTCAGGTACCCGCGCCACGCTGACCGACGTGCTCGAAGCCCTGCTGCGCGCCCTGCACCCGCTGATTCCGTTCATCACCGAAGAAATCTGGCAGCGCGTTGCGCCGCTGGCGGGCCAATCGACCGCCGACACGTCGATCATGTTACAGCCCTACCCCACCGCTGCTGACTTCCCAAGCGACACCGAGGCTGAACGGCAACTCGACTGGATCCAGTGCTTCGTGCTCGGCGTTCGCCAGATCCGCGGCGAAATGAATATCGCACCGGGCAAACTGCTCGACGTGCTGCTGCAAAATGTCGGCAAGGACGACCGGCAGCTGCTCGACACGCAGCGCCGCTACCTGACCGATCTCGCGCGCCTTTCGGGCATCGAGATTCTGGACGACGGCGCCGAAGCCCCGCCCGCGGCGACCGCATTGCTCGGCGGCATGAAGATCCTCGTGCCGATGGCCGGTTTGATCGACGTCGAAGCAGAGCGCGCCCGCCTCGACAAGCACCGCGCCCGCGCCGTCGCCGGGCTCGGCAAGGTCAAGGGCACGCTGGCCAACCCGCAATTTCGCGCCAACGCACCAACGACCGTG
>Ga0114950_10000360_pt1 | contig 30329 bp, 28 predicted proteins | sample N075metaG_FD_83503 | JGI IMG/M metagenome (GOLD analysis project Ga0114950, IMG submission 83503) | Deep subsurface microbial communities from Kermadec Trench to uncover new lineages of life (NeLLi) - N075 metaG | ecosystem: Environmental > Aquatic > Marine > Ocean trench > Sediment | place...
CTAGAGGAGCGGTTTATCAGCCGTTTAGACAGATATTGAGTCCTGTTTCAGAAATAGGTGTATCAGGTACGCTGAACTGGTGATCTTGAAATGATGGCAAATCCGTGTATACCGTATTTATAAATGGGCTATCCACTTAGCTCCACCCATATCAATATGTAGTGGTGATTTGTTAGCTGGAAAAGCCTGTTGGTGGGCGTGACTATCATTGAAACTGGGGCCAGCTTCTTGACTTTCCTGATGAAGATTCATGCAGGCAATACATCGAACATCCTCGATGGCCTGAAGGCTTCTACTGTTCTAGCTGCGGAGAGTTAAATGAACCTTTCAGAACGTCGCGAAATAGATTGATATGTCGTGGCTGCCGAGACCAATCTACAGCGACAGCCGGGACAATATTTGAAAACCCCCGCACACCACTGAGAACGCGGCTAGCGGTAGCCTGGTAGATCACCAACCAAAAGAACGGGATTAGCGCACTGGATTTGAAAAGAGCACTGGACCTGGGTAGCCGATAAATCCAGAGAAAGCCTACTCTCGTTTATCCGACATGAAATTGAACCAGGATCGGAAGTACACACCGATGTTCCCCGAGGACTACTACCAGGATCCATCACGTGATGGATTTAAATCTGATCAAGAAGAACATTTTGTTCGTGAGCCAATCGCTGTCTATGCTGTTGGATAGACAGAAATTGAATTTCCTATAAGGATTTAGCCTCAGGACGCCCCACTACGCCGGAAATCATATTGCGATTCAATTCATCTTTGCTCGATTTTTTTGTGGGTGCTCCCCGCGCTTTGAAATTGAAAGGGTCAGTGTCGATTTCTTCAAGTTGGATCTCGCCATTGAGTACGGCTTTTTTCCATTGTTGGTGTTCGTCCTCCCGGGCGTGGAATTCGGGCATAATTTCATTTGCAAACATCTCCAGGCTACTGCAAATATCCTCGTGAGTATTTTTCCCTGCCTGGTTTAATAGAATAACCTGGTCAACATTTCCTGCTTCCAGTTCCAACAGTTTCTCTCGAATAGTGTCCGGTGACCCAATCAGCTCACTACCAGAACGTTTCTGTCCTGCCGGGGTTTGCTTCCATTCCTGGTAACGGTCCCAGATACTAATTGTGCCTGGTTCAAATGGACCTTCCTTGTTGTAAAGTTGCAGTGCGAACTGGAAGAATGTCCAGCCGTCTGCCTTTTCCCATGCCTCTTCATCAGTATCACAACACATAAACCCTGATACGACGGCGATATTTGGATTGGTCTGGTAATCGCAGAGTTTTTCCTGATCGTTCACGAATGTATTGTAGTAGGCATTAACCCAGGCTTTGGAAGCAGCCAGATCGACAAACTTAAATGAAAGTGCGCCCATACCACGATGCGCGGCATAACGAATCGTATCTAATTGTGAACAGGCTACCCATAATGGTGGATGTGGCTTCTGGAACGGTTTTGGTAGAACAGCACGGAGGGGGAATTTGAAAAACTCTCCATCGTATTCCCAGCCATGGTTATAAAACATCGGTAGCATGCATTTAACAGCATCTTCCCAGACGTCCCGTTTGTCACGAAAGCGCAGGTTGAAGGGGTGCAATTCTGTTACGGAAGCGCCTTCACCAAGGCCGAGTTCAACCCTGCCATCGGATAATAAATCCAATGTGGATACCTTCTCTGCGACTCGCGCCGGATGATTGGTGGTCAATTGGATAATGCCGTGCCCGAGCCGGATATTTTTTGTGCGCTGGCTGGCGGCCGCGAGAAAAACTTCAGGTGCAGAGCTATGGGAGTACTCTTCAAGGAAATGATGTTCTACCTCCCAGGCATAGTCATAGCCGAGATTGTCCGCGAGTTCTATCTGGTCCAATGACTGTTTGAACAGTTTGTGTTCACTGTCTTCGGTCCATGGTCTCGGTATCTGGTGCTCATAAAAAATGCCAAATTTCATGTTGTTTCCTTAAAGGTGCCTGGTAGATCGAGAGGGTACACTATCACATCGGGTTACCGTCGGCGTCGATAATGTGAATCTCACCAAGATCCAGCTTGTTAAGTTCGGGTTCGATTACGGCTCTATCTCCAACGATCACCCAGGTCATGGCCTCGGGATTGATAATCTTTGCCGCGACCCGGTTAACTTCATCCAGGGTCAGGGAACTGACCTTGCCTGCATATTCGTTGAAGTAGTTATCGGGTAGGCCGTACTGGACAATCTGTGATATTGAACCGGCAACTGCGCCTGCGGTTTCCCACCGCCCGGAGAGTGACAGGGTATTGCTGGCAATTGATTTATCGAGTTCTGTTTGCGTGGCAGGTTGATCGCCAACAAAACGGCTAAGTTCCTTGATGACTTCTTCTATCGATTCTCTTGTCTTGTCGGTTTGTACGCTGGAGTAGACAAAAAATATTCGCTGTCCTCTCGCGCTGAACAAACCTGATTGTGCGCCATAGGACCAGCCTTTATCTTCGCGAAGATTCATGTTGATTCGTGATGTAGACATGCCACCAATAATGTCGTTCATCGCCTCCGTCGCAATTTCATCAGGATTTGCCTTGGGGGTTGCTAGTCGGGCTGAAAACAATATAGATTGTTCAGATCCCGGGCGATCAACCAGGTAGATGCTGGAATGTTCTGCTTTGGCGACCTTGCTGATATTTTTTGTTGGGATGGATCCTGCCTGCCACTTGCCGAAAGCCTTCTCCAGTTTCGGCAGGATTAATTCAAGGGTCGTATCGCCAACGACGATCATCGTGGCATGATTTGCCTTGAACCACGTGGTGTGGAATAACCTGATTTCGTCCAGTGTAATAGCTTTTACAGATTCAATTGTTCCTGATCCCGTCCTGGGATTTCCGTAAGCATGGTCCTTGCCGTAAAGCAGTCGCGGCAGGACACGTTGCGCCATGGAAAGCGGACTCTGCTGCTCACGATTGATGCTGGTGAGGAGATGCAAGCGCAACCTTTCCAATTCCTTTTCTGGAAAAGACGGATTCAGCACAACATCAGAAAAGAGTTCCAGTGAATCATCCAGAGTGGAAGTCAGTGTCGATAAGCTCACGAATGATGTGTCCAGGTTTGAACCGGCACTAATGCTCGAACCCAACAGGATGAGCTCTTCGTTGATCTCGAGTGTGGTGCGGCTCTTTGTGCCTTCATCCAACATACTCATCGCCAGCCTGGCTGTACCAGGATTACCGAATTGGTCGGAGGCGTATCCAGCATCAAGGGATAGCTGCAGTTGAATGGTGGGTATCGTATCTCTTCTCACAAAAATGACCTTCAGGCCGTTGCCGAGTTCTGCACGTTCGAAGGAATCAAACCGGGCCAGGGGTGGTTCGCCAGGTTCGGGAATACCACTGCGATCAACACCGGTATCGGTGCTCTTCATCGTTGGAAAAGGACGAATCTCAAGGTGATACAACCCGTCTGACAGCCACTTGTTAGCCACGTCTTTAAGGTCATTGCGCGTTGCGTTTTTCACCCAGTCCATTTCTTTTTTATAGAAAGTCGGGTCACCGTTGTAGATGTAGTTGGAGGCCAGTAGATCGGATTTGCCGCCAAAACCCCCGACTCTTTCCAGTGCACGAATAAATCCGCTGATATTTTGAATTTTTACCCTCTTCAGTTCTTTCCTTGTCGGCCCTTCCTTGAGGAACCTGGCTAATTCTTCCTCGATAATGGCATCTACCCGGTCTACATCAATTCCGGGGTTAACCATGGCTGTTATTTCAAATGTCCCCGCTATTTCATACCCGGATACATAGGCGCTAACGGATGAAACAAGCTGCTCGTTGTAGATCAATCTCTGGTAGAGCCTGGAGTTCTTGCCGCTGCTCAGTACCGACCCAACCATGCTGAGATAGTTCGAATCCGTTGTACTGTGACCGGGGGTATTCCAGGATTTCAGGATCATTGTTTGTGGTACACGATCGTGGGAAATTTGCTTTCGTGAACCAGTCATTTTTGCCACCCAGGACTCGTGCTGGGTGAGCGGTGGGCCAGGCTCCGCATCGCCAAAGTAATATTCTACTTTCTTGATGATTTCTGCCGTATTGACATCTCCCGCCACAACCAAAACGGTGTTGGCCGCGCCATAGTACTTCTTGAACCAGGCATGAACATCCTCGAGGCTTGCGGCATCCAGGTCTTCCATGGAGCCAATGGGTAGCCAGGAGTAGGGATGTCCGGCGGGATAAATATTGCTGTACTGAATACTTCCAGCTTTTCCGTAGGGAGCGTTTTCACGCTGTCGTTTCTCATTTTTAACGACACTTCGTTGTTCATCCAGTTTTTCCTGGGTAATAGCACCCAGTAAATGGATCATCCTGTCTGATTCAAGCCAGAGGATCGAATCAAGGGCATTAATAGGTACATTTTGGAAGTAATTGGTTCTGTCAAAGCTCGTCGTACCATTGAGTGTTGTTGCTCCCAGTTTTTCAGTTGCGCGAAAATAGTCGTCATCAAAGTTCTCGCTACCGTTAAACATCAGATGCTCAAAGAGGTGGGCAAAACCGGTCTTACCGGCTTTTTCGTCTTTGGAACCAACGTGATACCAGATGTTGACCGCGACGATAGGTGCCTTGTGGTCCTCATGGATAATCAGGGTTAACCCATTTTCGAGCTTGTGCAGGGTGTAGGGAATGTCTACATCGAGATCAAATGGATCGGATGCAGCCAGCATCAAGCTGCTGGTAAATAGAAGGATGATAGAAAAGGAAAGTCGTGTTAATTGCCGCATTAATAGTAACGTCCTGAAATTGAATATGTGGTTGGAAAGTATCGGACCGGATTCTATATGAAAAGGTGTTTGAATTTTCAAATTTGTATATATTGCTCACTCACGTGGTAAGAGTTACAAGAAGAAGTGAGAAGATTCGGTTAACAAAGGTTCAGTTAACAAAGGTTCAGGTTATATGGAAGGTCGGCGTTTTTTTAACGGAGCAGGTTGCCAGCTCTCGGCAGTGGATTTTGGCAATTCAGCGGCACCACCCATGGTTTTGCTCCACGGGATGCGGGATCATGCGTTAAGCATGAAAAGTATTGCCCTGGCATTTCCTGAATATCGTGTCATCGCCATGGACCTGAGGGGACATGGTGATAGCGACAATCCGGGTAGTTATACCATGACCCAGCTTGTGGCAGATCTTCGCGCGCTGGTTGATTATTTCAAACTTACTCGCCTGACTTTAATCGGACACAGCCTCGGTGGGCATATCGTTTCCAAATTTGCGGCATTTTATCCGGCAGAAGTTGATCGGTTGGTGTTGATAGACGGCATGGGGCCGCCACAAAAAGGAAAAAAGCAAACTGAAGAGGATCGACTTGAACATTGGCGAACTCATATCAACACTGCCTTGTCGATGAACATTGAGAGAAGAGCCATGCGAAACAAGGAAGATGCGTTGCAACGGCTGCTGCGCAATAATCCAAAGCTTGGACATGAGTCGGCAAGATTTATTGTGGAACACGGTATTGAGGAACACCCCGATGGTGGTATTTGCTGGAAGTGGGATCCGCGGGTCAACATGGTGTGGAGTACCTTCTCCCACGAAGAAAGTGAAGAACATTATTCCCGGATCAATTGCCCTGTGCTGATTATCACAGGTGAGAATTCCATGGACTACTGGACGCAAAACAGACCCGAATTATCAGGCATGCAGACACTGCACGACATTGAAATCGAACGTCGCCGTCAATTATTCAAAAATGCTGAACATGAGGTGATAAAAGGGGCGGGGCATATGATCCACTATGATGAACCCGACTCACTAAATAGAGTCATTCAGGATTTCCTGGCATCCGGGTCCGGCGCGGGGCGCGAATAGTTGTTCGCATGGTCCGGAATCGCCATGCCTTCCGGTAAATTATCTGCCGCTATGGGTTTCCCATATACCTGGCGTACAGATCGGGCAACGATGACGCCATTAAGGTGCGAGATGCAATCGCCATTGGCATCGAAAAAGGTTCGTTATCAAACGCGATGGAAACTTAACTTAAAGGCGTAATCTGGAATGCTATCCCTTTAACCAGGCGGTAGCCTCGGATTCAGTTGTAAAATTTTGTTGACTGAAATTGTCTCCTTCCCGGTAGGCCTGAAACATTCGTGTCAGACCGTAACTGAGATCTTCCGTCGTAACGACTGCTAATCTGATTTCTGTGGTCGATTTTGATTTTGTATAAGAAGCGAATTCCTGGATCTGGGATGGGCTTAAATTCCAGCCTTCTTCCAGATGGCAGAGTCTTAACCTGGAGGGATTGCTCTTCATCAATTCATTGAATGCGCTGTTAACGTCATCAATACTGGCTTTTTAGAAGAAGTGGATTGATGTAACGCCATCTTCGGTTTCAATCGAGTATATTTTATCCATCTGCGATTGGCTGCTTTTACGAAACAATGAACAAGTTCAAACCTGTTAGTTTAACGGCTCCACCTTCATTTACCACCACCACTCGTCGTTAATGTCGGCACTTTGCCGGCATCCGAGTGATGTACCACCAGTGCAGGGTCAACCGCCTTGTCCAACCCGAATAGTTTAAGACAATCCTCCAACATTAAATAAAGGCTTGGTACCAGGAAGAGCGTAATTACAGTGGCAAACAACACGCCAAATGCCAATGATATTGCCATGGGGATGAACATAAATGTCTCCGGGTCCTTGTTTGCCATCAGCGGAACCAGACCGACGAAGGTGGTGACTGAAGTCAAGACAATAGGCCTGAATCTTGTTACACCTGCCATGGTGACTGCTTCGAAAATTGGTACGCCATTGCGTCGTTGCCGGTTAATGTAGTCCACCAGTATCAGAGATGCGTTAACGACAACACCAGAAAGAGCGATGATTCCTAACATGGAGAAGAAGACCAGATTCCAACCCATAATATAATGGCCTAGAATGGCACCGACTGCGCCGAAAGGAATGACACTCATGATGACCAGTGGCTGGGTATAAGATTTCAAGGGAATCGCTAACAAGGCGAAGATAATCATGAGTGCAACCGGTACAGTCCGGATGATGCTGCCCATCGCCTTATCGCGTTCTTGTTGTTCGCCGCTTTTAGAATACTTGACACCCGGGAATAGGGAGTTTGAGCAGCGGTTCTTTCGATTACTGAAGCTCGTGCCTTCCTCACAAATTGTTTTCTCGACCGCAGCAAGCACTTCTTCAGGGGTAATCACGGCGCGATTGATATCGCCTCGTACATCCACGACTCGTTGTTGATCCTGACGCCGGATTGATGAATATCCAGTTCCATAGGTCACTTTAGCAACGCTTGAGAAGGGTACCTCTGTGCCGTCTGCCGTCCTGATTCTCATGTCTTCAAGATTACCCAGCGATCGTCGTTCGCTTTCCGGGTAACGCACCATCACTCTCACGTCATCTGTACCGCGTTGTATTCGTTGTGCCTCTTCGCCGTAGAAGGCCTGGCGAACTTGTCTTGCCAGGTCATTTAATGTCAAACCCAGAGGTTTGGCTTCGGGACGAATTTCCAGTTTAATCTCTTGCTTACCGGCCCTGAATGAATCGGACAAATCCAGGACACCCGGGTAGCGTGCCAGTTCGGCGCGTAAATGGGCAGCAGCATCCCTTAGTTCATCGACACTTCGACCGCGCAATTGCAGTTTAATGGGGTCACCTGCGCTGAAGGTATTTGCGTTAAATTGAAGCTCTATCGCATCAGGAATACTTCCGGTGATTTCGCGCCAGCGATCGGCAATTCGAGTAGCGTTCCAGCCTGGTCTTTCTTCCATTGGCACCATGTCTATAACAACCTCGGCAAGATGACTGCCACCCGAGGTCCTGATAGGTGGTCCAATACTTCTGGCAGCGTTCACACCGATAGAGGCAAAAATGTGCCTGATGGCGTGTTCTCCATCCTGGAATCCCAGATCAGCATCCATTTCATTCCTGAGTTTAATCGCCGCAATTTCTATTTGCTTTGCGCCTCGTTCTGTTATCTCAACATTGATTCCTTCTGGCATATTCAACGTTGCGTAAACCCGGTCACCATCTACCGCCGGAAAGAATTGAAATACAACGCGACCGCTCGCGATAAGAGACATAGCCGTAATGAGGACAGCGGTACCGACTGCCCAGGTGACCCAACGCCATTCCAGGGATCGAACGAGCATGGATTTGTAATTATTGTGTGCAAAATTTTCCAGACCATCGGCAAAAAAACTCTGGATCTTGATCCACCTTTTTACGAATCGGGTTTCGCTGAACAGGTAACCGGAGGTTTTTCTGTGTGCCAGGTGAGCCGGTAGTACAAGCAAGCATTCGAGGAGGCTGAATACAAGGCAGATAACGACGACCCAGCCAATGATGGAAAAGAAGGCACCCATCCTGCCTTCGATAAGGAGAATCGGCAAAAATGCAGCCATGGTGGTCAGCACACCGAATACGACGGGCACGATTACTTCCTGTGTCCCCGCAATAGCAGCTTCACGGTGGTTGGTATCGACGGACTCGTGACTATAGACACGCTCACCGATAACAATGGCGTCATCAACTATAATACCGAGAACGAGTATAAACGCGAGCACCGTGAGCGTGCTGATGTTGATTCCGGCGAATGGAAACACCCAGATAGCACCCAGAATTGCGATAGGTATACCAGCGGCAACCCATACGGCGACCTTAAACCTCAGAAATACTGTTAGGATAATTAGTACCAGGGCCAGTCCCGCCCAGGCATTTTTGGTCAGTGCAGAAATTCGTCGATTCAGTGATATCGATTCGTCGATCCAGATATTTAAATCAATGCCCGTTGGCAGGTAAGGTTGTTTTCTCTTCATGTAGGATCTGACCGCGGCAGCGGAAGAAATCGTGTCTTCGTCACCCACCCTGTAAACCGTGACCATGACGGATCGTTCACCGTCAAACTTGGCTCGCAGGTAACCTTCCTGAAAAGCGTCCTTCACCGTTGCAATTTCACCCAGGGTTAGGTTGGTGCCGTCAGATTGAGTTACAACAACGATATCTTCGTACTCATATCCCCAGTAAGCCTGGCCTTTACTTCGCAACAGAATTTCACCACCCGCTGTTTTGATGGATCCGCCCGGCAAATCAAGAGATGACTGCCGGATTGCATCGGCGATGGAGGAGATGGTCAGGTTATACTGGCGAAGAACCGATTCACTGACTTCAATGGATATCTCCCAGGGTCTCGCATAATTGACCGTGACCTGAGAAATGCCGTCAAGGGATGCAATGTCGTCCCTGATTTCATCCGCTAATAATTTAAGCGTTGTTTCATCGGTCCTGCCGGAAATCATCAGTGAAATTGTTTGCCCACGAAATTGCATTGATGACACAACCGGTTTTTCGGTCTCTGCAGGGAACGTGGAAATGGCATCAACTTTTCCCTTTATATCGTTCAGGGCAGTCGTGATATCGGTATCTGAAAGAAGTTCCAGAATGACGGTGCACATCCCCTCATTTGCGGTGGTCTGCATTCTGTCAATGCCATCAATACCTTCGATGGACTCTTCAACCCGGATACAAACCGCCTGCTCTACTTCCTCGGGTGCGGCGCCAAGGTAGGGTATCTGGACCATGACGATGCCAGGCTCAATATTTGGAAATTCTTCCTTGTGCATGGTGAGCAATGACATGAAGCCGCCGGCGACGAAGATCATCATCATCAGGTTGGCCGCTACCGGGTTATCGACGAACCAGGCGATTGATTTACCCATAATAGTTGCTCCGCATTAAGACCTGGGATGGTCTGGAAATATGGGATTGACACGCATGCCATCAATAACCATCTGGATTGGCGATATGTTGACGACCTCTCCATCTTCAATACCAGCGCTAATGATGACGTTATCTTTTTCGAACCGCATGATTTCAACCGACCTGTATCTGAGTCGATTGTCTTTATCCACCACCAGAACCTGCTTCTGGTTGCGCAGTGCGGCGCGAGGCAGGATGACGATGTTCTGGACAGTTTTACCCTTGATTGAAGCCGCGACGAATAAACCTACCGGCAAAGGTACCTGATGGCCTGCGCTGTTATTCTCTACCCTGACTATCGCGTTGACCATTCGGCTCTTTGAATCTATTTCAGCCTCGGTGCGAACCAGTTTGCCAATCCATTCGTATTTTTGGCCACCATAGGTAGTAGACAGAATCACCTCTGGTGCCAGTTCATCTGTCAGTTCACCCCTGTAGCCTAGTGGCAGGTCGAGATAGGCAAGTTGCCTGTCTGCGATCGGAAGCCGTATTTCCACTGAATCGCTGGAGTAGATTGAAGCGAATGACTGCCCCCTGGCTATAAACTGCCCGAGGTCAACTTTTTCTGTTCTAACGAGACCATCATAGGGCGCCCTGATTTCAGTCCGCCACAAATCTCTCTGTGCTTGCTCCAGTGCGATCCTGGCTTCCAGTAGTGCAGCTTCAGCGATACGTTGGGACCTGAGTGCACTTTCGAGTGTTGCCTGGCTGGTCAATTGGTTCTTAACGAGTTCCTGGAGTCGCTTGAGTTCGAACCTGGCATGTTCGTCCTCGGCTTTTGCGCGAGTAATTCCTGCCTGGGTTCGGGCCACGTTGGAACGATAGTCCCGGTCATCAATGCTGAGCAGTAGCTCATCCCTTTTGAAAAACCCACCCGGGACGAGGTTTGCTGACTTCCACTTGACCCTGCCACTCACCTCCGGGATTAGCTCGCTCTGGGTTCTCGGAAATACACTACCCTGGGATTGAACCTCGAGTTGTATGTCCTCTTTCTTAACTCTAAGTACCCTGATCGTTGTCGAGACCTCCTGAGGTTCTATTTGCTCAGGTTTTGGTGCGGTGGCTTGCAAAACATAAGCAATGACACTCGCCAGGAAAATGATTGCAACGGTGATGACACTTTTAGTCGCTGTGCTATGCATGGGTTGCACTCCTGATCCCGGAAGGATGTTTGTATTCGAGGGCCTCAAGAAACCCTTCCTTGAGCAATTCAAAATGGCCGATGATTGCGTTACTGGCAGCCTGGTGATCACGTTCCTTGATGGCCGCGTTCATCATATTGAGAAAAACCTTGTCCCGTTGCTTATCGATTCTTGGCCGAATGCCGGTGCGTTCAATGCGTCCAACGAACTGAATTTTTAATCCATTGCTGATGAGCCGCAAGATCAGGTTCTGGTTAATCTCGGTGAATAGTTCACCCAGATCACGCCACCCTTTGTAACGATCCTCACTGGAATCAATTTTCCTGATCAGGTCATCAACGATGTTTAGCATCTCTTTAATTTGTTCCGGGCTGGCGTTGTGAATTGCAGACCGGGCGGAAAGAGACATCATTGCACCGATGACTTCAAATATTTGACCCACGAGCGTTGGATCCGGTAATTCTTCGAGATCCATCAGATGTCCCAATACTTCCAGCGTGGCGTCCTCGATGGGCACGATACGCACGCCACCGGGTTTCACATCAACGATGCCAAGTTGTTCCAGCTTCTTAATGGCTTCCCTGACCGCACCTCGATTCGCTTCAAATCGGGCTGACAAATCTCGCTCGGATGGTAGTCGCTCGCCTGCACGATACTGGCCCCGCAGGATTTCCTCGCGCAGGATGTTTGCAATTTCTTCTGCCCTGGAGTGGCTCATTGGTTACCTGATTTGATTAGTGCGCTTCAATTAAAGTGCCGAAAATTGGACCCACCAAATTGGACCCACCAAATTGGACGCACCAAATTGGACCCACCAAATTGGTAGGACCAAATTGGTCAGAGCATTATATGGATGTTTGACGTAAGTACAAGGACAATCCGTCTAAAACGAAAATTTTATTGTCGGATAGATTATTGTCGGATAGATAAAGTGCCTCATTCATTCTCTGTACAGGAGAGCATTGGTAACATCTTGAGACACAGCCATTCAGGGTAGGGAGACAAATGCGGATATTTTTATTACTCACCATCGTGATTTTCGCCGGATGTACCAGTGACAGGGAATTCCGAGACAGCGCAGCGCAGTGCTGGTGTGGGAGCGGTTGTGGGTGGCAGTGACAGAATGATTGAATCCTCTGCAGAAAAAGCCCGCGTTGTTAAGAACTGTATGCGGGGAAGAGGTTATCGAATCCTGAACTAGGATTAGGGAGCGCGGGTATCTATTCCCTGTTTCCAGGTTCCCCATAAGCCGGTATCATCGGGCGGATCCTTTATAACATGGACCCAATTTACCTTGGACAAATCGCAAGAAGAACAAATTATCGAGCAGGCACTGGACTGGTCTCACCGGCTTCCTGAATATTCCCGGGAATTCGAGCAGGAAAGACGACTCACTACCGGGATCACGCAGCAGTTTGCGAAGGCAGGATTTTTTCACATGCTCGTCCCCAGGGAATATGGTGGTTTCGAGGTCCATCCGAAGACATTTGTGCAGGTTCTCAAACTCATTGCCTCTGGTGACGGCTCAGCGGGCTGGAATGTCATGATCGGCGCGACAACCGGTTTATTGGCCGCCTCCTTGCCTGAAAATTTTGCGAGCGAGATATATGGCAGTGCACCAGGTGTCCTGACGGTGGGTGTAACAGCCCCACTCGGCAAGGCAGACAAGGTACAGGGTGGGTATAGGGTGACGGGCCGCTGGCCATTTGCCAGTGGTTGCCAGAATGCAGACTGGATCTGCGGCGGCAGTTTTATTTATGAAAATGGTGACCAGGCGATCAATGACAAGGGTGCACCGGATATTCACCTCATGATGTTCAAGGCAGGGGAAGTTGAAATTGAAGATACATGGAATGTATCGGGTCTTCGTGGTACAGGCAGTCATCACTTCAGCGTTGAGGACTTGTTTGTTCCTGAAGGCAGGTCGGTCGTACTCGGGGGCCGGGCGAAGATTAAAAAACCCCTGTACCAGTTTCCAATGTTGGGATTGCTTGCCCTGGGTGTTTCCAGTGTGAGTCTTGGTATTGGCTACCGTGCGCTTTCGGCATTTAAGGAGTTTGCAGGGACGAAAAAACCAACGGGGTCCAGCAGAACACTCATTGATCGATCATTGATCCAGGCTGATGTTGCCAGATCAGTCGCTGATCTCAAATCGTCAGAGGCATTTATCAATGCAGCGATTGATGAGGCCTGGTCATATGCACAGTCAGGTGAGCGGCTTGGCACAGATATCAGGGCGAATTTAAGACTGGCGGCTGTTAATGCAACACACAAATCCGTCAGCGCGGTAGACAGGTTGTACCAGGCAGGTGGTGGTACTTCTATCTATGAGGACAGTCCACTGCAACAATGTTTACGGGACATTCATGTCACCACGCAACACATCATGGTCGCGTCCCCGGTGTATGAAGTCGTCGGTCGGGTGGAATTGGGTTTAGCGCCCGGATCCATGCTTTAACCCGTTGCATCAACGGACTCTTCTCCAGTTAAGGAAAAATAATGAATAACCTGAGCATCGGGACTATCGGTTCACCCGCATTGTTATCCGCGGATTACAAGCGACGTGAAGCCATGATGAACCAGATCGGGGAATCAAGGATTGACCACTTGTTTATTGCGGACCACGTTAGTTTCCATAATGGATTCGGTATGGACGGGCTGATTAACGCTGCCACCCTTGCAGCGATGAATTCAGACATTACCATTTTTCTTGGTGTCTACCTGCTTGCACTGCGGCATCCTGTGCTGGTTGCGAGACAGCTTTCGTCGCTCAGCCACTCTGCCCCGGGGAGAATCATCCTCGGTGTTGGTCTGGGTGGCGAAGACAGGCACGAGATGGAAGTGTGCGGTGTAGATCCTTCCAAACGGGGACTTAAGACAAACGAATGTTTAAAGGCGCTCCATTGTTTGCTCAGCGGTGAGTCATGCAGCCATCATTGTGAATTTTTTAGTTTTGAAGATGCGTTAATCAAACCGGCTCCCGACCCGGCTATCCCAATTGTAATCGGCGGGCGATCCGGTGCAGCGATCAGAAGAACGGCACTGTACGGGGATGGTTGGTTGGGTGTGTGGTGTTCGCCGGAACGGTTTGCTGATGCGATTTTCGAGGTGCAGAAGATCGCCTCGGAAAAAGGCAGGCAGAAAGATAACTGGCTTCACGGACTGCAGATTTGGGTCGGGTTTGATGATGACAAAAAGAAGGCCCGTGAGATTCTGTCCAGGGAGATGCAGAAGATGTACCAGATACCATTTGCTGCTTTTGAAAAGTACTGTCCTTACGGTAGCCCCGAAGAAGTGGCCGAATATCTAATTCCTTATGTCAAGAATGGTGCGTCTGTGCTTAACCTTAAACCCTGTGCGGTTGATGATGAAACTGAAATTGAAAAGGTGTCAGAAGTTTGCCGCCTGATCAGAATGGAAGTGGAGTGAATAAATGGTAGATCTTTATGAAGCAATGAGTAGCCTGAGAGCCGTCCGCCGTTTAAAACCTGACCCGATACCGGATGAAGTGCTGGGCAGGGTATTGCAGGCTGCAGCCTGGGCGCCCACCGGTGGTAATGTGCAACCGTTCCGAATTCTGGTGGTAAAAGACCCCGACAAGCTGGAACAAATAGCCGGCTGGTACCATGAAGAGTGGCATAAATACACCTCAGCGATGCGCTTGGGATTGGACAAGATGCCGGAACCCGCGGCAGAATCCGCACGTAAAATGTTGAGAGCAGGAGACTATCTCGCTGGTCATCTTGGGCAAGTTCCTGCTTTGTTAGTGTTTTGCTTCAATCCGCAACAGATGGCGATTACAGATTCAGATCTCGATAGGCCGTCTGTCGTTGGAGGCGGCTCGGTTTATACAGCTGTACAAAACGCCATGCTGGCTTGCCGGGCGGAAGGGTTGGGATGTGTTCTGACCACATTGTTGTGTTACAAGGAAGTTGAAATTAAACAGCTACTCGATATACCGGCGGACTGGGGAACTTGCGCCCATGTTCCAATCGGATATCCGGTATTGAAGGGGCATGGTCCCATCTCGAGGCGCCCGGTAAGCAAAATGTGCTACCTGGATGTCTGGGGCAATAACCTGATCGACACGCTTTGATAGTTTTCTGTCCCATGTGAACGTGGAAATGTTATGCTTCGCCCGACCCACTCCGTGGCTAAACTGCTGTAAATGAAAATTCCAAATCTGCTATACCGCGCATATGAACCGCTCTTATGGGCCCAAATCCGGAATGGACCCAAACCCCACCATATTGGCCTGATCGTTGATGGAAACAGGCGCTTCGCAAAAGGTAAGGGTCTGGCACAGAATGATGGCCATTCAGCCGGCTCCGATAAGCTGGAAGATTTTCTTCGCTGGTGCTGGCGGCTGGAAATAAAAGTCATCACTTTATACGGTTTCTCAACCGAGAATTACAATCGTAGCGAGGATGAAGTTGATTATCTCATGGACCTGATTCTGCAAAAGTTACGGGAATTCCAGGTTGACCCGGTTATCAGGGCTGAAAAGGTCAAGATTAAAGTAATCGGCCGCAAGGAAGATCTCTCGGTAGAGATGAATGAAGAAATTGAGAAGATCGAGGAGATGACCCTGGACCATGATCGATTCCAACTTAACATCGCGATCAATTACGGTGGCCGGGCTGAAATCGTAGACGCCGTAAAAAAAATTGCCGGAGAAGTAAAAGAAGGTGAACTGGACATTGATACGATTGATGAAAATCTATTCGGCGAATATCTGTATACAGCGGGTATCCGCGATCCTGATCTCATTATTCGCACTTCAGGTGAAGAGCGGCTTTCCGGTTTCCTTCTCTGGCAGAGCGCATACTCGGAGTTGTATTTCACAGAAGTTTATTGGCCGGCATTTCGGATGATTGATTTCTGGCGGGCGATTCGGGTCTTCCAGCAACGCGAAAGAAGGTACGGTCGGTAGGCTGATTAGTCTCTTCGCCTTGGTGCCAGCTCATAGAACCAGGCACTATCGGTGGCGATGTCATTTTTCGTCAGCCCGGCGTGATATTTTCGGTTGAATTCCCCTGCAATTCCATCGTTGAAATCGTCCGCATTTAACCGGACTAATTCGCGTTCGTAGATTTTGCCATCGACCCTCAGCAGTGCGCGGTTATCTCTTTCTGCATAATGGGGCCATTGCTTCCAGATTTTCCCTAACCCTGTCTTCATGTAACCGCTGATCAGGTACAGCTTGTTGTCATTCACGGCTATCCAGATCGTTCGTGAAGTTTCCGGGTCGAAAAGCTGGAATTCAACCGTTGGTCGATCCTTGATGAAGGACCAGTCTGGCTCTGAACCTTGAACCAGATCTCCTGTTTTAAACGGCCCGCCAGCAATGATTTCCATGGGTCCATCATGGAATCGCATAAAGACGAAAAAGAGGACAATTGTGACGACGACTGTACCGATCAATATAAGGAACCATTTCAGGATTTTTGAGATCATAATATTTCAGACGACAACTAGATGGCATTAATAAGTCGTACAACATAGCCATCCTTGGCATGCTTTGCAAACCTGAGTGAGAAAATAACAGGGTCGTGTTATGGTCATTTAGGCGTCCTGCTGGAGTATTGCAAGCATGCTGGTCAAATCGAGTGAGCTAAATGGATAGAGATGGGAAAGTGGAAGTCAGTGCACCGGTCGATCGGATTCGATCGGTTATTTTCCGTATGGCCACCTGGTTGCTAGCCGTCGGGTGTTTCTATCTTGTTTATACTCGAGTTGAAAAGGCCGCATTACGGGATGACTTATCGGCAACGGAGTACCTGGTTAAATTTTTCCAGGGCGCAGATTGGGTGCACTGGTTGATGTTGATGATTCCCTATTCAATTGTGTTTTTTCTTATTGATTCTCACGCCACCTGGCGAGTGATCAAGTGGTTTAACACCAGTGATATTAAGTTCAAGGACGTACTACCAATTCGGGCAAGTGCTTACATTCTCTCCCTTCTCAACGAACAAGTAGGTAAAGGGGCGATGTCACTCTACCTCCTGCAGCGATACAAGGTGCCGGTGTGGAAAGCAATTTCCAGTATGATCCTGCTGGGCATCGTGGAAATTTACCAGTTGCTGTTATTTTCAGCCATTGGCGTCTTTTTTTATTACGATCTTGTGGCCGAGGCATCAACGATGCTGCCGCTGACGACAATCCTGGGTAGTGTGTACCTGGTTGCATTTCTCTATTTTCCTTTCCACATTCTATATTTCAATGGATCCATATTGAAGAAATCCACAATCAGGGATCGTCAGATATTTCATTCCCTGAGACAGGCCAGTTTGCTCGACTATTTTCTGATACTACTTTGCAAGGCACCGAACCTGTTGGCTGCGGTTGTGATTTATACCCTGGCACTCGATCTTTTCAGCGTGGCAGTCGGCTTCGGGCAGATGTTGGCCTTCTTGCCAGTTATCTTCATCGCCGCGGCATTACCCTTACCCTTTCACGCGGGAGCCTTGTTACTATGGGTGGTACTCTTTCCCGCATTCCCCGAGGTAGGCGTGTTTTCACTCGTGATGCATACATTTTTTGTTTCTTTCAATGCCTTCATTGGCCTGATTTTTCTGCCTAAAGCGAATAAGGAACTATTTGTTGAGGGAAGTTCGTGAATTTTTGTAAATACTTGTTAGCAGGGTTACCAGTCGATCTATCATTGAGATCCCGGTGGTTAAAACCAGACCCCATGCTATCCAGGGAAAGTAAGCTTCCGGAATAAGGGTTATTTGCAGTGCATTCTGCATGATGGGGAATCCGCCCAGTACAAAGTAACTAATTCCGTTGTAGCGCCCAAGGCTACTTGTTCGCAGTGGCTTGCCGGACAAGGCTTGAGAATCGAGCGTGTACTGCAGGAAGGCTGCCATCACAAGACAGGGTAGGGCAATGGGAACCAGGTTGTGATGGCTAAGGGCGATGAGCAATAATGTAACGAAGAACGCATCACTCGAATGATCCAATAAACCGCCTAATGCAGAGGTTTGATTTCTGGCTCTCGCGATGCGGCCATCAAATATGTCGGTCGCGATGGCCAGCCACAAGATAACTGCTGCGGTTATCCACTCTTCTTCCCATACGAGATAGGCCATCGGGATAGCAAGGAAATACCTGGAGCAGCTCAATAGGTTTGGCAGGTTCATTGGTTTGAGGTCATTCGGTTATTGTCATGGGACTATCGCTGGACGTTGGATTTCATCCATAATAATAGTCAGTTTGACGCCATACCACCAAATTTATAGTTCAGGGTTGATTTTGATTGTGCACAGGGTAGATGGAAATTGAGAATTCTTGTGACCGGGGCAAATGGACATCTGGGTATCAGGTTGATTGAAAATCTGTGCCAGACCCACGAGGTCGTGTCGGTGATTCGTTCAGAATCAGCCCTGAAGAAGTTATCTGGTCTCAAATGTGAAGCACATATTATCGATTATTCAGATAGCGAGGCGCTAACTGCAGCTGCCCGGGACTGTGATTGTGCCGTACATCTTGTCGGTATCATCAAGAAAAAAGGGCACAACACCTACCAGCAAGCCCATGAATTGCCGTGTCGGGCACTCGTTAATGCAGCCGTTAGGTCAGGGCTCAAACAGATAGTGGCGCTAAGTATTATCGGTAGCGACCCTGCTTCCCTGAACGGGTGCCTTGAATCAAGAGGGTGCTCGGAAGCCATTCTGCTCGATGGCGATGTACCGGCAACAATCTTACGCGTACCGATGGTACTGGGCGAAGATGATTTTGCATCAAGATCACTGCTTAAAAAGGCGAAAGCCAGAATTTGTTTCACCTTCAGGGCGGCAAGTCTCGAGCAGCCGATCTACGCCGGTGATGTGGTCAAGGCAATCGCTGCGGTGATCCAGCGCCCACCCGGGAATGAAATTCTTGAGCTGGCAGGAATGGAATCCCTTTCCCGCAGGCAGCTAATCCAGCGGGCAGGTAGCGCGGTTGGTAATAGTCCCATGGTTATTTCAATTCCCCTGTTCGCTGGTCTCTGGTTGGGGAAGTTGCTGGAAAGAATATTATCTTCACCCCCGCTAACAGCAGATATGATTCGAATAATTGACCATGATGACCAGGTTGATTCTCAATCAGTTGCCAGTCAACTTAACATCGAATTGACTTCCCTGGATCAAACTTTAGCCAACCTGGTTTGAAGCGGGACGCCTCAGCGATCTCCCGGGTGTGTGTCCAGATTCCACAGCTGTGAAATGAGGCTGACCATGATGACGACAATGAGCATTGACATGGAAGCAATAATGAGGGCCACGGCAGGGCCCAACCATACCACCAGATAACCGCAGAAGATCGCACCTATCGGGCCTGAGCCCATAAAAGAAAATGAATAAAACGCCATCATTCTTGCTCTTTGGTTATCCGGCGCCTGTTCCTGCATGATTGTTCGGGACATGGTCATTGCAAAACCACCACACAAACCCCAGCAGAATACAGAGAAGATCAGGGCGTTAAGACCTAATCCGGCTGCGGCCGATGCCAGGGCACAGGCACCGATACCCTGGGCCGCTAAAAGAGCTCGACCCTGCCGGTGGATGTCGCCGATTCGCAGCAGCAGCAATATTGTGATGACCAGCCCCATTGCGTTCGCGGCATTCATCCAGGAAAGCTCCAGTGATGAACCGTCATAGAGTTCCCTGACCAGAATTGGCAAGATCACCAGATAGGAACCCATAAAGAAAATTCCCATGGCGCAATTTTGCACCACGACCATGCGCATTGGTGGTGAGGCCGCAACAGTGTGAAATCCTTCGCGGATTGATAAGCTGATTTGTTGTACGAGATGTTGATTTGGCGATTTAGCTGGCGCGATATGTGGGACTTTCAATCGAATGAATGCCACTGCGCCGATGAATAAGGCCGAGGACTGAATCAGCAGGATGACAATTGCGCCGGTTCGTTCCGCATAGGAAGCTGTGATAAAACCCAGCATTTGTACGCTAAACTGAACCAGGCTTGCCTGGACCACCTTTCTTTGTATACGACCATCTGCTACCAGTGCCAATAAACCGTCTCTTGCGGGTGTAACCAACGATTGTGCGCAACCCATCATCAGGGCAAATATGAGAAGCGTCCCGTAGTTAAAATGGCCGGTAATCATCATGATGGTGAGAAAGATAGGTGCAGATGCAGCTAAAATCTGACCATAGAATGCGATAATGCGTCCGCCATATTGATCAGCGAGGCTACCACCGACCAGCATGAGTACAATCGCCGGTGCCAGGAAAAACATTTGCGCTAATCCAACCCTGTCTGCAGATTCATTCAGGACGATTGTCACCAACCAGGCGAATGTGACGGTTTGGATTCCATAGGCGAAGAACCAGGAACCGGTACCAATAAAGTAAGTATGTAGGGGCTTCATTTACTTCCATTGACGATCTAATGCGCTTGTTGTGAAGAAGCAAATCGCATAGGGTGGATTTTTTTGGGATAGGTAACAAACATTGTACCGCGTTTCCAATACAGGAGTTTTGCGATAAATAGTCTAGAAGATAATGTTGTCGATGATGTTGTAGATGATGCCGTGAACGATTTTGTGGAAGACAGTAGCGGATTGAGATCCCGGGCCACACCGGGACTCACCCATACTCGCCTGTTAACCTGGCTAGACCGCACGGGGATGCCGCCGTGGTTCCTCGGTCTGGGTTGTTTTATTACAATGACATTGTTGGCATTTACCATGCTGATTGTTGTTCGAATACCTGACCCCGATATCTATCGTAATGCCGTGGCGTTTGTTGCTGTTATCAGTTTCTTCCTGATTTTCTATTTTCGTATGGGTCGAGGCTGGCACGAGGATCTTCTGGGGTTTCTTGAGTTTGATAGCAGGCTTCAGTCAACCCTGGGATCGCTCGAACCTGGCCGTAAAATCGTTTTCCTGGAAATCATTCTTGCGATTGCCTGTGCTTATGTTGCCATGAATCTTGGCGACCTGACGGAAGACAGGCCGCCATTGTTCTGGGCGACCGTATCCCTGTTCTTCTTCATGGAATGGGCCACCATCATTTTCTGCATCGATATTGTTATCAGGCAGCTGACTGCGTTGGTACAGATTGCAAAGATAATCCGGATCGATCTGCTGGTAACAGATTTTTATGCTTCCCTCGCTAACGCCATGATTCGTTTTGTCGGCCTCTACATTCTCGGCCTGTGTGTCATCACAATGAATCTGCTTGTCTTTACTGAAGGTGAAATCGGTGGAGTTCAGATTCTCATTCAATTGATGCCCTGGTACCTTCCCGGTCTGTTACTGATGAGTCTCTACATGATTCCCTATAACATCTTTCGCAAGCGCATTGGCGTTCTCAAAGCACTTGAACTCAACAGGATCGCAGAAGCGTTGAAAGGAAACTATGAACTTCTGAAAGATTCGCTGGTGGCGGATGATGCAGATAGGCTGACAAGAATTGACCTATTGTATTACCAGAGTCTGATAAAAAGTGTTCGTGAATGGCCTTTTACAACCAGGGTTCGTAGCCTCGTTTTATTCGGTATCCTGCCCCCGCTTACCTGGGTGTTAGCGGCTTTCATTGAAATTTTAATCGAGGGTGCTTTGTGATAGCACGGTCTGTTACGAGGTTCGCTTCACCAGAGTTTCCTTGACAAAAAATACCATCATCAGGATGCCCACCAGCCCAAGGCCGGCAGTGACCGTAAAAGCCGTGGACAGTAGAAAACTGCTGGCAATGTAACCCATCAAAATGGGTCCTGCGAAGGAGCCTGAATCACCCATCAGCCGCCAGACACCCAGAAATTCGCCTCTCTGCCGGGGAGGCGCAAAATCAGCACCCAGGGTCATATTAATCCCACTGCCAAGCCCGTTACCCAGACCGATGAGCATTGCAACGAGTATCAGCGTCGTAAAACCTGTTGTGAAGGGAACCAACAACAGTCCCAGCGAGAGCAAACCCAGGCACGCGATTGCTGAGTATCGACGGCCCCAGTTATCCATGATGTAACCTGCTGCAGGGAACATGGTCATATCGATTGCAGCAGCGCCGCCCATGATCAGTCCAATTTCAGATGCATCGAGTCCCAGTGATTCGCCCCAGAGTGGAATCAGTAATTGTCGACCAGAGCGGAGTACTGTCAGGAAAAGTATGGCAATTCCTGCAGTCGCAAAAATTCTACGATGGGTACTTAGAATGTGTGGCACGAGTTTGAAGATGCCGGGTGAATCCTCATGGTGGCTTTTCTTATTTAGAGGAACAAAAAAGATCACCATCAGCAGCGCAATGCTGGCAACTGCACTAACGCCAATGAACACAAACTCAAAACCGAACTGGACGGCAATCGTGCCGGACACAACCGGCCCAATCAGGTTGCCGAACCGTTGCAGACCTGCCATGGTCGAGATTGCTTTACCACGATGATGAATTGGTACAGCTTCACTGATATGGGTCAGGCGTGATATCAGCCAGGTTGCCATGGCACTGCCAAAGAAAAATGCAGCCGCGGCCAATTCGGTGGGCGTCGTTGCCTGGCTAGCCAAACCTCCAGTCAGCATCATCATGCCGACCCCGATCAACATGGTGCGCTTGTCACCCAGTCTCGCCGATGCGAAACCGGCGGGGACATCAACCACCATATTGCCAAGCCCGCGCAACGAAAATACAAGTGCCGCCACACCGGCACTCGCTCCCAGATCCAGGGCAAACAGGGGGATGATGAGTAAAACACTGCCCTGACAGAGGGACATGAAAAAGGAAGGCAGGTAAACTGAAAAAAGCAGGGAACGATACATTTCCCTGGTGGTCATGGATGAAGGTTCAATCTGTTTTTTGCTTTTCATCCTGCATTAAACACGATAACACCTCGTCAGATAAAGACCACTACCCGGCAGATAATTTATAGTGAATACTTTAAGGAAACGGGTGGAATTGATATAAACCGGTTGCATGGCAATTTTCCCGCAAATCTTTTTTTCAGTTTGTTTCATACTGAGCGCAGCAATCGGTACCTACGGGTTATATTACGTCAGGAAAGCGGTTGCTACTCGAAAATGGTTGGCCGGCCAGGCGAGGATAACCCATTCGTCTGTAGAGAGTCATCAGGACATCGTGACCATCTACGCCGCCCGGGTCGAATACCAGTTCACCGATGACGGACAACAATACACGTCAGAGTGCATTAACCTGGTGCAAAATGGTTCAAGCGATTCTCGACTCGCACAAAAAATCATCAAAAAATATCCCAGGGATAAATTGGTCCCCGTTTATTTCAAGCCCAATAATCCAAATGAGTCAGTACTGGAACGTCGCTTCTCAATACTGATCTTTGCACCTTTATTATTCGGATTCGTCGGTACCGGGCTATCGGGAATACTGCTCTATAATCTCGCCTGAAGCTAATGTGGCGCGTCTGGTCAGTTGCGGGTTGAAGTACTGGAAATTCAGTACTATGCCAGTTCAATACACTTGGCAGCAAAAGGATTTCATAGTGATCAGGTTATACAGATTCTCATGCCTTGTACTTTTCAGTTTCATGCTTTTCCCATTCCCGGCGCTTGCAGAGCGTGTCTCTGGGGTAATTACCACTGGGCGCGTATGACCCCGTCTATTGACCTAACGATTATCAATAGTACAACCACTGACTGGGACCCGTATGTCACACAGGCATTTCCATTGATACCAATGGTCACATCGTGAAGGGATACACCAAGCTGAATGATACCTATTTCAGTCAGGACTTTTACAATAGCACGGCATGGAAACAGAGCGTGACCTGCCAGGAACTCGGCCACAATGTTGGACTTGGTCACCAGGATGAAGATTTTAATAATGACCCCTTATTCAGCTGTATGGATTACCAGAATCCGCCCTATGAATATCCAAACGCACACGATTACGATCAGCTCTCAACAATCTATCGCCATACGGATTCCTACGATTCATATGACACCGGTGATTCCGGCGGTGGCGGAGGGGTCTGTAATGCACCGCCGGGCAAAGGGTGTAATAAATCCGGTACAGTGGGCAACAACCGCGATATCGGATGGGGTATGTCACTGGGTCGCCGCGGTCAGCTGGAAACTTTCATTCGAATTGATGCGGATGGAACCCGGCACATAACCCGAGTGACCTGGGTGACCGGTTTTTAAATAATGATTAAAGATGGTCTGTCAGGCGGCCTTCCGAATCTCTGTGCCTTCTCTAGTGTGTGTCAGTTCAACGACGTTATCAGCCTTCAGTGGCTTCCTGCCAGGTTCCCGTCTCAGCATTTCAAAGACCGTTGGGTCGAGAGGGCTCTGGTTGTAAGGGCTGAAATGCATTGCCAGTGATATTAGTTTAAACATGCTTGTTTCCTGTAGATTTCTAGTCGAGTAGGTGGGGGCAGTTGCTGATAGTTCAGCTTATGCAGCTCAACCCACACAAAAAGGAGCGCATTTTACTGATTCAGGCGGGAATTGCAGCAACTATTTTTTTCAGATGGGGTATCGTTGCTCTGATCGCGGAAGGAGAAGGAACACTCGCATGAGAGTTTATGACTATCTATATTATCCCGTTGCTGACCATTGGAGTCTGGAAGCTTTTCCAGTCGCCAGCCGGGTGAGGATAAAAAATTTTTCAACTACTATCTAATTGAACAGCGGGAATCCACCAATGCAAATTGCCGATATTGATCTCAGGCGTTACTCGAACCATTTCTCTTCCTACACGGAACTAAGGGTCCAGGAAAATACCAGCCAACAGATAATGCTGCTCAATGGTGATGTCGTTTCCAATACTCGTGATATCAGTGGCGGCGTCTGTTCCAGGGTTTTTGACCAGGGTGCCTGGGGATTCAGTTCGGATGCTAATGTGTCCAACGATTCGATTGAGTCGACCATCACCGCTGCGACGCGTAATGCGGCCTTTCTGGCTAAGAGATGTGGAAAGCCGGAAGCAACATTGCCACGAGCACAAACGGAAGCGAGTAGCGATTTTAGAACAGAACAGCCAAAAAAGAGCCAGGAAGAAATCATCGCGTTTCTAAAAAGTTGCGACGAGTACGTTGTTGAATCCTGCCCAGAAATAGTCTCCAGACAAATAGGGTTGAGCTCGCTCGATATGGAGAAGCTGTTGTACACATCCGAAGGTTCCTTTGGTCACAACGTCAATACAAGGACGTTGATGTCCATGAAACTGACCACCAGGAATGACGCGGACGAACCGGTTGAACTGTCTGAGGGATTTGGCAATCGGGGGCAGTTTGAAGATGTTTTTCCGAATATGGATGAATTCAAGGAAAAAGTTGATCTGCTGTACGAACACCTGATGAACAAAAGAGATGCGGTGAAACCTGTTTCAGGTTATCACGATGTCATTCTTGCCTCTGACCTTGCCGGGATACTTGCCCACGAGGCAATCGGGCACACCACGGAAGGTGACATTGTTCGAGCAGGATCGGTCGCCGCGGATTACATTGGACAGGTGGTTGCCAGCGATCTTGTCACATTGGTTGATTTTGCAAATACCTATGAGGGACAGACCTTGCCAGTACCCGTTTATATGGATGATGAGGGCGTTGAATGCAAGGATTCCGTCATCATTGATAAAGGCGTACTCAAATCTTTCATGCATAACAAGGACAGTGCACGATATTTTGATATGGAACTAACAGGTAATGCGCGGGCCTTTAGTTATACGGATGAACCCCTTGTAAGAATGCGTAACACGGCAATTCTTCCTGGCAAGGATCGGTTTGAAGACATGGTTGCCTCTATAGACGACGGCTATTTGTTAATGCGATGGACCAATGGCCAGGCAGACAGCACAAGTGAATTTATGTTTGGTGTACAGATGGGCTATGAAATTAAGAATGGCAAGCTCGGGCGGGCTATTTCGGATACAACAATATCTGGAATTGCCTTTGACATGTTAAAAGAAATTACCATGTTGTCAGATGAGATGACCTGGAATTGCGCGGGTATGTGTGGCAAGAAACAACCCATGCCTGTCGGTATGGGCGGCCCTGCAGTAAAAACAAAAATATTTATTGGTGGGGAGTAAGGAAATCGATATGTCAGAAGTCTCACTGGCGAAACGCACACTGGAAGAGATTCATCAGGCCGGATTCGAAAAAGCTGTTTGCCAGGTCAGTAAAGATGAGCTGCATGAACTTCAGGCTGAAAGTGGCGAGATCAACTTGTTCAGAACTAATTTTGAAACTGATATCAGGTTGTCCGGTATTGCCGACCAACGCCGCGCATCGCTCGGTGTTAACAAAACAGACGAGGTTACAATTGGACAGGCCATCCGCGATCTTAAATTGATGGCAGAAGGCGCCAACCAGGATCCGGCATTCGATATTTCCGGATCACAACCTGCAGAAGTTTTTACAACGGGCCCTGAGGATCCAGACTACGATTTGATGTACGATCGAATCAAGGAAGTGCAGGATTATGCCAGAGGCAAATACCCCACCCTGAATCTCAGAAGTGTCGGCATTACATTCTTCAAACGTCGAACTTGTTTCGTAAACAGTAACAAGGTTCAGTTTGAATCAACCCGTAGCCAGTATCGAGTGTCCTTGAGTTTTTCTGCAAAGGATGGGTTGGATACTTCCTCCATGATGTACACGGAGTACACTCGACATAACCTCGATGAGCCGCTTAAGGATGCTGTTAATGTTGATACACTGTTCAGGCAATCGACCGAACAGGTAAGGACAAGACATTTACCGAATAAGTTCGTGGGTGATCTCGTTATCGCGCCTACTTGCCTGCCAAGCTTCCTGGGTTTTATGACAGCAAGACTCGGTGATGGGCCGATGATCAGTGGGACCTCCATCTACAAGGATAAAGCAGGGGAAATGGTAAAAAGCAATTTGTTGACCGTGCATAGTTGTCCTGTCAGCGAGGATATCTGCAGTGGCTATTGGATCACAGGGGATGGTTACAAGGCTGAAAATTTGACCATCGTAGAAAATGGAAAATTGAACTCCTACCTGCTAGGCCAGTATGGTGCCAATAAGACGGGGCTGCCTCGTGCGATTAATGGAGGTGGTTGTTACATCGTTGATCCCGGGCATGACACATTCGAAGACCTGATAGGCCAGGTCGACGAAGGTGTGCTGATCAATCGTTTCTCTGGTGGCCGTCCCAGTGACCGGGGGGATTTTTCAGGCGTGGCAAAGAACAGCTATTATATAAAGGACGGCAAGGTGCAGTTTCCCATCAAAGAGACAACCGTCAGTGGCAATATGGATGATCTGCTGAAGAATATTCGATCAATATCCAGTGAAAGAATAAATTCCGGCTCAAGTGTCTACCCCTGGATTCGTGTATCCGGTGTGACGGCCTCCTAACCGGTAATCATTCGTGCAGTAACAAAATTTCCGAACAAATGGACCATCCGCGTCCGATATCCAGCTCTTTCTGGTCGTAACTATCATTAAGTTGTTGAATTTAAAGCAATTAGATTCTGGCATGTTATTTGTAAGTATATTCTTACAAGGAGCGCTCTCAATCAGCCCTCGCAAACACAAAGGACAGGCGTGATGGAATTGCTATCAACAGAACTGGCAGAAAGCAGCAACACCAGGGAGTTTCTCTACTCAGCCGAGTTTGCCTGCCTGGAAGAGACATGTCGTATTGCCGCCCATAATTTGAGCGAATACAAACAAAGATTGTCCGACAAGGTCGCTAAAAGATGTCTGGAATTAGGCCAGCTCATGAACCTCAGCGGCTCAGATCTTGTTAGAATTGAAGTTGCCGCCCAGGTTCATCGTGTAGGTGAATCATTCGTTGAAGATTGTATTCGCAGTAAATGCTTCATTGATATGACACATCTTGAACTCGCGGCTTATTTTCGCTATCCAATGTTTTCGGCACTCAGGCTTAGCCAGTATGTGAGCAGGGAATTTTACGATATTCTGCTTAATCATCGGGCGTACTATTCTTGCGCAGGATCCGGGCATTTCGAATATGCAGACAAGATCCCCCTGAGTGCGAGGATTCTGTGCGTGGCAACCGAGTATGAAGAGCTTATCAGTTACAAACGCTGTGATCCCATCAGGCAAGATATCATCCAGCGCAGGATGATGAAAAATACCATCGGCCGTTATGACTCGGACGTTCTCGATGCCTTGATGCTAACCGTAGCCGCGGAAAACCTTTCCCACTAGCGTCTATTTTCGCATGCTCTGAATTGGCAGTAAGGAACGCTGTTGCAATTCATGTTCTTATCAATGTAAGGTGAAGCATAAGCAACGTGGCTGGTGTTCGTCACTCGAGTGAGTCGGTTATGGATATGACACTTCACAGTATAACCACACTGTTCCAGCAGTTGGGACTGCCTTCAAATGCTAGTGAAATTGACAATTTCTGTGCTAGTCACATTTTAGGGCCTGAAACCCGCCTGGTCGATGCAGAATTCTGGTCTGAGTCTCAGGCAGCTTTTTTAAGGGAAGCACTGGAAGATGATGCAGATTGGGCGGAAATAGTGGATCAACTAGATGTCAGGCTTCGTCGTTGATACGTACATACACCCGCTTCAGCAATCTTTCAGTGGATTAATGGTAATTTGAGGTATCCTATTGATAACTTTTTTACAATCGTGTTAGTCGGGAGAAATCCCTGTCACTGATCCCCATGTGCACTTTCAGATCGGCCAACAGGTTCAGCATCTGCTGTTTAAATACCGTGGGCTGATTTTCGATGTTGATGCTGTTTTTCGCGGCACAGATGAATGGTACGAACAGATGGCAAAATCGCTGCCTCCGAAGGATGCACCCTGGTATCACATCCTGGTTCATGAGGCAGATCACACAACTTATGTGGCGGAGCGGAATCTGGAACCATATTCAGGTAAAGGATATATCGACCATCCTAACCTTGATGCATATTTCGATGGATTCAAGGATGGGACCTATAAGCCGAAACACCCGGTGAATTAGCATTTCTATATAAAAACAGCTAAAGGCTTTCTATATAAAAACAGCTAAAGGCTTCTCGTTATTCGTGGCAGGTAGAAGAACAAGCTGGCGGCTCTGGCGATGAAGTAGAACATGAGTGATGCCCACAGGCCGTGGTTGCCGAAGTTTGCAGCCAGGACCCACCAGCCAAGCATATATGCCAGGAGCGAGATGACCATTGCATTTCTCATTTCCGCTGTTCTGGTTGCGCCGATGAAAATACCGTCCAGCAGGTAACACCAGATAGACAGAACGGGCGCAGCGATTACCCATGGAAGGTAGTCGCTTGCGGCTTCTCGCACCTCGGTAACGTTGGTGAGCAAAGAGATGATGGGCGAGCCGATCAGCATGAACAGTATGCTTAATGCTAATGCAGTGATGAATGCAAGCTGGGTGGTAACTTTGATTGATTCATTTAGTTGTCGCTTCTTTCCCGCACCAATGGCGTTGCCCACGAGACTCTCTGCTGTGAGCGCGAAACCATCCAGAAAGAAAGCTGAAAACGTAACAAATTGCATCAGGATTGCATTGGTGGCAAGCAGGATGTCTCCCGATTTTGCGCCTTCGTTAGTGAACCAGGCGAAAGCGAATATCAGGCAGAGTGTACGAATCATGATATCGCGGTTAACAACGAACATCCTTTTTAACGCGACAGTATCCAGTAGCTGATCAAGATCAATTTTCAGACCATGCTTCCTCTGCTTCATACGGCCGAGGACAATCATCATGCCTGTCGCGAATGCCAGAAATTCGGCGATGACCGTTGCTGCGGCGACTCCGGCAACACCGAGATTGAAACCCATGACAAAAACAATATCGAGAATAATATTGGTGCAATTAAGCAGTAGCTGGATAACAAGGATTGAGCGGGTATCCTGCTGTCCCAGCAAGTAACCAATAATGGCTAGAAGGGCGAGGCTCAACGGTGCTCCCCATATCCTTATCTGGAAGTAGGTGAGGGCTGCATTTTCAACGGCTTCACTGCCTTCAATAATGGAGAATGCCAGATGGGTAATAGGTGAATTTAGAATCAGCAGTGTAAAGCCAATCAATGAACCAATGAGCAGTGCCCGATAGAAAGCAGCCCTGGCTTGAGTATCGTTACCGGCGCCCAGAGCCTGGGCAACCAGGCCGGTCGTACCCATCCTGAGGAATCCGAACCCCCAGTATAGAAAGCTGAAAATCATACCCCCGATTGCGATTGCTCCAATTAGTGCAGGATCCCCAAGGTTCCCGATGACCGCGGTATCAACCAGACCGAGTAACGGGGTCGATATATTTGATAGGATGATGGGCGTGGCCAGATAAATTACGCGTCTTCGTGTAATCACATCTGGATTGAAAGTGTTTGTACTCAACGTCGTGACCAGGCTGATACCATTTCGATGGTAAATTGTTCGTTGGTCTGATTATTAATCAGCAGCACCACAAATCTCTCACTAAAGTAGGGGTAAACTTATATAATGGATTGAGTTGACGCTTATCATTCAAAATACAGGGCTGATGATAAACGGTATTCAACACTCTGACTGTAAAGAGAATAG
>Ga0114950_10000361_pt1 | contig 30325 bp, 23 predicted proteins | sample N075metaG_FD_83503 | JGI IMG/M metagenome (GOLD analysis project Ga0114950, IMG submission 83503) | Deep subsurface microbial communities from Kermadec Trench to uncover new lineages of life (NeLLi) - N075 metaG | ecosystem: Environmental > Aquatic > Marine > Ocean trench > Sediment | place...
ACTCTCTCCAATGTCGAAACGTTTGCGCGTCTTTCGGCTGCCGTGAAAGTCCCTGGCCCTGATTAGGTAGGTTAGGGCCTAGTCCCCTGTATCAGTAATTCGTAGTCTAAATCTCGGGCCCTTTCGCGCGCTGGCTTCGTTGCGGCTTCCTAGAATATCTAGATATGAAGTCGTCCCCACGCCTTCCCAGCACACAAAATGACCTCGAGCTTTAGAGACCACGAACTACTGATAACTGATACAGGGGACTAGACTGAAGCAAATTCTTTCTTATCCCCACATCCCCTCCTATCCGCACCTCTCCTTGCTTTTAGCGGCGTTTTTAAAGCCAAGGGAATGTGGGGATGAGAGTCAGCTGTGTGGTTTGGATTTAGAACGCTTTCAGGTTTACCTGGCTAGAATTTAGGACGAAGAACATCTCCTCTCATCTTCTTGTTCGGGGTTTTCTTTTCTTTGCGACTTTGCGCCTTTGCGTTACGCTTTTCTTAATGTTGATCTCTAAAACCTCGCGCCCAGTTCAGTCGCGCGTTAAAATCGCGGCGAAATAGGCATCCATGTTGTCCCTCTCGGGCGTCGTCTCGAAAAAGCCTTCCGATGAAACGAGGTGTCGCGCCCGCTCAGGCAGCGATTCATGAGCCGGTACGACGCGAAAGCCGGGGGTGCTGTCGACAAATGCGGCGACCACGTCTTGGTTCTCCTCGCGCTCGGTCGAGCAGGTCGCATAGACGAGCCGGCCTCCGCTTTCGAGAGCGCGGGCCGAAGCTCGCAGGAGTTGCAATTGCAGCTCGTGATGACGCTCCAAATCTCGTTTCGCCACCCGCCACTTGATGTCGGGATTGTGCCGCAAGGTTCCGAGACTCGAGCAGGGCGCATCCAGGAGAATGCGGTGAAACCGTCGCGTCTGTCTCAGTGGGAGCTTGCGACCGTCGGCGGCCACGACGACGAGGTTCGTGACGCCGAGCTTAGAGGCTAAATCCTTCATCACGACGGCGCGCCGTGGTCTTCGATCGAGCGCGATGACCTTACCGCGGTGCGCGATCTCCGCGAGAGCCGTCGCCTTACCGCCTGGGGCCGCGCAAATATCGAGAACGACATCGTCTTCCGAGGGCTCGAGAAGATGCGGGATGAGTTGCGATCCAGCATCTTGAACGATGGCGAGACCCTGCTTGAACAGTTTGCTGCCCCGCAATTTTCCTGAATAGGCTCGCAAACCGTGGGGCAGGATGGCGACGCGCTCGGACTCGACACCGAGCTCCTCTTGCGCTCTGTCGAGGTTGATTCGACGCGACACGCGCACGTAAACTGGGGGTGGCTCGTTCTGTCGGCGACATCGTGTCTCCGCGTCATCGAGGCCAAGCTTTTCCACATAGCGTCGGGCGAGCCATTCAGGATGGGAGAGGCTGTCACGAAGATATCCCAGCGGATCCGTGTCCCGGCTCGGCAGGGCGGGCTCGCCCGGATGGCGAAGCGCGTTGCGCAGTACCCCGTTGACGAAAGCCGCCCCTCCCGAAGCAGCGAAGTCATGTGCCAGACGCACAGCTTCGTCGACCGCGGCGCGGTCGGGTACGCGGTCGAGAAAAAGAATTTGATAGAGGCCGATGCGGAGCGCCGTTAGGATGCTGCCATCGATCTTCTCTAGGGGCCTTTTGCTATGGTGTGATAAGACGAAGTCGAGCCTGTTGCGCCAGCGAAGCACGCCGTACGTGATCTCGGTCGCCAAGTCTCGATCGGTGGCGGAGAGGGCGGCGTATCGAGAGGCATGGAGGAGCGCAGCTGGCTCGCCCCGCTTCTGTTCCACGCCGCGCAGCACCTCGAATGCCATTCGGCGTGCTGGAGACACTCTTGCAACCATAGCGGTGAATGCTAGATCATTCGGTATCATCTGAGAAAGCGAGAAAACGTGTCCTCGTCCAAAATGCCTGAGCTCTCCCCCGAGCAGCTGCGCTACCGTTGCCCGCTCGATGCTTTCAAGTTCGAAACGACGGAAGAGATCCAAGCGCCTTTCGAGATTATCGGCCAGGATCGCGCGATCAAAGCGATACAGCTCGGCCTCATGGTGCCGTCCCGAGGCTACAACATCCTCGTTCAAGGGCTCACGGGTACGGGCAAGGAAACGACCGTCAAGAGCATCCTCGAGACGATCCAGGATCGCTCTACCGAGATCCCGTCGGATATCTGTTACGTGAACAATTTCGACGACGCGGACTGCCCTATAGCACTCTATCTTCCCGCGGGGGATGGCTTGCAGTTGCGCAAAGAGATGGACGCGTTCGTCGACTATCTAGACCGTACCGTACCCGCCGTGCTCGAGTCGGACGAGTTCAAGGAGCGACGAGCTAAGCTCGTAGAGCGTGAGGGCTCGAAAGGCCGCGAGGTCATCAAAGAGTTCGAAGAGCGCATCAAGAAAGAGAACTTCGTGCTCGTCGAGATTCGATTCGGGCCGATGACGAAGACCGAGCTCGCGCCCATCGTCGACGGCAAGCCTCGTCCAGGGGAGGAGCTCGAGCAGATGCTCGCGGAGGGCGAGATCGAGCGTGAAGAATACGAGCGCGTCGACAAGATTCGCGACGGGTTCGCAGAAGAGCTAGATGACGTGCTGAAACATGCGCGGGACGCCGAGCGACAGATTTCGGAGGCGCTCAAAGCTCTCGTCTTTGGTTTCGGCGCCGAGATCGTAAACCCCAGGGTCCAGGACCTCAAAGCGCGTTTTCCCGGTGAGAGAACGGAGCAGTTTCTCGAGCATCTCCGGCACGACGTTCTCGACAACCTCGAACAGTTCGTCCACAAGCCCGAGACGCCCGAACAAGCAGGGCTTGCGGCGCTCCTCGTAGCGCAGACCGATCGCTTTGTCCGCTACCGTGTCAACTTGCTCGTCGACAATTCCGGAATCACGAGCCCACCCATCGTGGTTGAGACGCACCCTACCTACAAGAACCTTTTCGGCACGGTCGAGCGTAGCTTCGACCGGAGTGGTCAATCCCATACGGACTTCACCCGTATCAAGGCCGGGAGCTTGTTGAAAGCCATGGGCGGCTATCTCGTTCTCTCCTTCCACGAAGTCTTGTCCGAGCCCGGCGTCTACCAGTCTCTCAAACGCACGCTCAAGAACGGGAAAGTCGACATCCAAGGCTACGACCCCGCCCATATGTTCACGGCTTCTGCTCTCAAGCCCGAGCCCATTGATGTCCAGGTCAAGGTCGTGCTCATCGGGGATGCGCAGTCCTATCAGGTTTTCTACGAGCACGACCCCGACTTCCGCAAGACGTTCAAAGTCAAAGCAGATTTCGACACGGTCATGGAGCGCACGCCCGAGTCTATCGAGCGCTACGCGCACTTCATTGCTCGCACCGCACGGGTCGAGAAGCTTCGGCCATTCGATCGCTCGGCGACAGCGGCGGTCGTCGAGGCGGGTCTCCGCCTCTCCGGAAGCCAAAACAAGCTCTCCACTCGTTTCAGTGATATCGCCGATCTGCTCCGCGAAGCCAATTATTGGGCGCAGCAGGAAAATGCAGACATCATCACGGCCTCCCATATCGATCGAACCCTCGAGGAGCGTGTCGAACGCCGGAATTTGATCGAGGTCCGTATCTCGGAAATGATCCGAGACGGCGTCATCATGATCTCGAGCGATGGCGTTCGGGAAGGACAGGTGAACGGCCTTTCGGTATACGATTTGGGTGACTATCGCTTCGGGCGTCCCACGAGAATCACGGCTTCGGTCGCGACCGGCCGGGCGGGTATCATCAATATCGAGCGTGAATCCGACCTGTCAGGACGCAGTCACAACAAGGGCATGTTGATTCTGGCCGGCTACTTGCGCTCGCGTTTCGCCAAGAGGCGCCCGATGACGTTGTCCGCGAGCCTGGCTTTCGAGCAGAGCTATAGCGGCGTCGACGGGGACAGCGCGTCTTCGACCGAGCTCTATGCGCTCGTCTCGGCCCTCTCGGAGCTTCCGCTGCGCCAAGACATCGCCGTCACTGGCTCGGTGAACCAAAAAGGCGAAGTGCAAGCGATTGGTGGCGTGAACGAGAAGATCGAGGGTTTTTTCGACACGTGCGTGTCCTTGGGCCTGACCGGGGACCAAGGGGTGATGATCCCTCAGGCGAACGTTTCGGACCTGATGCTCCGAAAGAGCGTCGTCGAAGCGGTGGCGGCAGGAAAGTTCCACGTCTATCCCGTTTCAACGATCGAGCAAGGTATCGAAATCTTGACGCGCATGGAGGCGGGTGTAGAAGGCAAAGACGGTACCTACCCCGAAGCTAGTGTCTATGGCAAGGTCGAGCGCCGCCTAGCTCAGATGGCGCGTGACCTCCGCGCCGCCGCCCGTCCCGAAAAAGAAGCCGAAAAGGACGCCGAAACAGAAAAAGAAGGCGCCGACGACAAAGACCCTGACGCCGACTCAGACCCCCCCGAGAACTAGCCTCTAACCGCCCAGAAAGGATCTTGTTCACACTTTCGAACTCGTCCAAGCGCCACTTGCGGCTGAGCTTTCAGGTTTACCTGGCTAGAGGTAGTTACTAGTGACGACGAGCCTAGGGCCTTGCCCCCCGAGAGCGTCAGCGGCGCCGCCCGGCCAAAGCGTCAGCGGGCTTGCCCGCCGAAGCTTTAGCGAAGGCAGGGTGCCTCAACAGTCGGTCCGGATAGTCCGTCAGGATTCCGTGAACGCCCATGTCGAGGAGGCGTTTCATGTCGGAGGGCTCGTTGATCGTCCAGACCTGGACTTGGATATTGGCGTCTTTGGCGCTTTCGAGAAAGCCGGGCTCGACCACGTGGAGGTCTCGAAAATATTCGGACACCTGAAACGTGACGGCGGGGCTTCGATAGAGGCTTCCGAGCCCGACGCGGTGAAGTACAACGAAGACGAAGGCTTCTCGGAACGTCGCACTCGTTGCGACGGAAGGGCACTCCTCGCGAAACGCCAACATGGACTCTTGTCCGAACGAAGCGACGAGCACGCGTGCCTCGGCATCGAATTCTTGCAACAGGCGGCAAAGCGACGAGGCCTCTTTGGGAGTAAATGCTTTCATTTCGAGATTCAGCCGAGAGCTACTCAAGGCCGTCAGCACCTCGCGAAGGGTCGGCACACGAAGCCCGCGTTCTCGAAAAGGAAAATCTCCGTCTCCGCGAGCGCCCGCGTAAAGTTCTTTGAGCTCGTCGAGCGTCATCTCGGAGACGAGACCTCGACCATCCGTGGTGGCGTCGACCGCGCGGTCGTGCATCACCACGATGTGATCATCGGCCGTCATGCGGAGATCCATCTCTAGCACGTCGACTCCGAGATCGCGCGCGTGCTCGAACGCGTAAAGCGTGTTCTCGGGCCATAGACCGCGGCCGCCTCGGTGGGCGATGGCCCACGGGCCCGGCGCGTTGAAGAAAACGTGGTGGCTTATGCGTTGGTGAGGATGGAGGGTCGCGAAATAGAGGTACAAAACGGCCAATAGCGCGAGGAAGCGGAGCACCCACCGGAGAAATCGCACGCCCTCATTCTATCGTGCCTCGCCGCGTTGCGGCCGCGAAGGGAGTCCCGAGTGAGATCCGAAGTGGCTCGTTTTGCCCAAGCGCTTGCCGCGAGCGAAGTCTGCCGCGGCCATTCGAGATTTCCCGGACAGTTGAACCTCCTGCACGAGGATGACCGTGCCTTCGCCGCAGGCGACGTCGATCCCGTTTGTATGGATGCTGACAATATCCCCGGGCGGCGCCGAGCTCGTTGCCGTCGAGGGCGCTGCTTTCCATATTCTTAGGACTGCGTCTCGAAGCTCGGTAAAGGCGACCGGCCACGGATCGAAAGCACGTATGCGGCACGCGATCTGCGTTGCGGTCTGGCGCCAGTCGATGCGCGCGTCCTCCTTCTTGATGCGAGGCGCCTTCGTTGCCTGGGCCTCGTCTTGCGGGATGGGTGTGAGCCCTCCTTCCGCCCAAGCGTCGAGCGTTCGCTCGATCAGTGCGGCGCCCATAAGAGAAAGCTTGGGCGAGAGGCTCGCCGTCGTGTCTTTTGGGCCTATCGCCAAACTGTCCACGAGAAGGATCGCGCCGGTATCAAGCCCTTCGTCGATCAACATCGTCGTGACCCCGGTCTCTGTCTCGCCCTCCGCAATGGCCCACTGAATCGGCGCCGCGCCGCGATAGCGCGGGAGGAGCGAACCATGGACGTTGATGATGCCGTGCTTTGGAATGTCCAGGATCGCTTTGGGAATGATCTGCCCGTAGGCGATGACAACGATGCAATCTGGCGCCAGCTCTTCGATGAGCGCGATGCTCTCCGTGCTCCGCACCTTGGCGGGCTGGTGCACGTCAATGCCGTGAGCGAGCGCGACCTCTTTCGTTTTTGGAGGTCTCTGACGGTGTCCTCGACCGGCCGGCTTGTCGGGCTGCGTGAAGAGTGCCGTGACGCGATAGGTCGAAGAAGCGAGGAGCCGCTCGAGCGATGGCACCGCGAACGCGCCGGAGCCCATGAAGACAAGCTTCATCGTTTGCGGTTTACCACTCGCCCTGTCGGATGAGCTTCCGAAGCTTCCGCCTGAGTAGATCGCGCTTCAAAACACCGAGACGCTCGATGAAGAACTTGCCGTCCAGGTGGTCGATCTCATGGCAGAAGGCGCGGGCCAGGAGCGCCGTTCCCTCCATCGTGACCTCTTTACCCTTCAAATCTTGGCCACGCACTTTGACCCAGGCGGGGCGAGACACGACGCCTGCAAAGCCCGGCACCGAGAGACAGCCTTCCTCTTCGTGCTGCTCGCCCTCTTGCTCGAGTATGACGGGATTCGCCATTACGATCAGCTGTTTGGCGTCCTCGCCAACAGTGATGTCGATGACCATGAGGCGCGCGTTCAATCCAATCTGGGGTGCGGCGAGGCCGACACCAGGCGCGGCGTACATCGTCTGCACCATGTCTTTCGCGAGGCTTTCGAGCTCGTCGGGAAAATCATTGATCTCCTCGGAGCGGATGTCGAGCTCGGCGGCACCGAACTTCACGATGGGTCTCAACGTCATTCTCGTCGACGCTACACTAGATACGGAGTTTCAGTCAATATCGCTGAGGTTTACGGGGACTTCAAAGTCAGAAGGAAGCACACTCCGACTTTCCCCGTCCCATCGAGTTGCAAAGTGCCGTTCTGGGCCTCGGCGAGCCGTTTCGAGATCGCGAGCCCGAGCCCGGCGCCCGGCGCCTCACGGTCGAGGCGAAAAAAAGGCTCGAAGATGCGCTCGCGTGCCTCGCTCGGAATGCCGCGTCCCTCGTCGCTGACTTTGATGTGGAGGTGGCTATCTTCATGCTGAACCAGCACACGGACGAGGCCGCCTTCTTGGGAGAACTTGATCGCGTTATCGACGAGGTTGGCCAGGATGCGTTCGGTCGCAAGCGGGTCGCCCCGAGCCTCGGCCTCGGTGGGATCGATCTCGAGCCGAATGCGGCGGGTCTCGGCTATTGGGCGAAAGCGCCTTTCGATCCGAGCGAGCACGGCCGAAAGCGGCCAAGGGTCGTGAGGCGCGACCGGCATGTCGAGCTCGAGGAATCTCGTGACGAGCGATTTAAGCGCCTCGACTTCATGCAAACAGTTCTCGATAGCGGTGCTCGCCGGGCTCTCTTCGATGAGAGTCCTTAGCTGCACCTCGAGAGAGGTCAGTGGTGACTGGATTTCGTGCGCGAGCTTCTGAGCGTCGTTCACGCATTCAAGGGTAAGGAGGATGAACCCCGCCGGCAAGTGTCGTGTCGGGCTCCTGTGCTAGACTCGATGCGCTTCGAGATTTCATGAAAGCTGCGGCAAAAGTGTTGACGGACCCGGTTTGCGGCATGTCGGTGGATCCGGAGACCTCGCCACACCAGACCACCTATAAGGGCGAGCTCTACGCTTTTTGCGCCGACGGTTGCAAGACGGCGTTTACGAAAGATCCGGAGACGTTCTTGAAGGCGGATGCTCCTTCGAGCGCCCATATGCAGGGTCTGGTCGCACTTCCCGTAATTCAGTCCAGAGGCGCGACAACAGCGAGCGCGGCAAAACTGCAGGGTGAGCGTCTCGACCTTCCGGTGACAGGGATGCACTGTGCCGCCTGTGTGGGCGCGATCGAACGCTCGGTGGGACAGCTCGACGGCGTTTCCCGAGCTTCGGTTAATTTCGCGACCGAACGGGTCTCGCTCGACTACGATCCGAAACGGGTTGACCTTTCACGCATCGAGGCTGCCGTGTCTTCCGCGGGCCCGTATCGTCTCATCCTGGGAGGGCTTGGAGGGATCGAAAGGGCCTCAGGGCCTGTGAGCCAGTCCGCGGACGAAGTTGCCGCAGCCATACGCGTCGAGCAATACAAGACGCTCAAGACGAAGACCATCGTCGCGGCGCTTCTCTCATCCGTCATTATGACGCTTGGCATGGTGTCGCCCGAGACCATCGGAGCGACCGCCCGACTTCAAGCGGTCCTACTCTGGATTGCTACCACGCCCGTCTTGTTCTGGTGTGGCCGTCAGTTTATCTCGGGCTTCTTGGCGGGTCTTTCGTCGTTCTCGTTCAACATGGATAGCTTGATAGCAATCGGTACCGGGGCGGCCTATCTTTATAGTGTAGCCGCGACCGTCTTTCCCGGATTCTTGCAGGCGAGCGGCGTCGAGCCTGTCCTCTACTTCGACTCGGCCGCCATGATCATTACCCTCGTGCTCCTCGGAAAGCTTCTCGAGGCGCGCGCGAAGGGAAGAGCCTCGTCCGCGATCCAAAAGCTCCTCGCGCTCCAACCTGCGACGGCGCGCCTCGTTTTGGATGGAGCAGACGGGGTCGATGGGGAAGAACGGGACGTGCCCGTGGGTGACGTTCGCGTCGGCGACCTCCTCGCGGTTCGGCCCGGCGATAAAGTGCCGCTCGACGGAACCATCAAGAGCGGACGCTCTACGATCGATGAGTCTTTTCTGACCGGCGAGAGTCTGCCGATCGATAAAGGCCCGGGCGACACGGTGACGGGCGGCACCTTCAATCAGACGGGTGCCTTTCAGTTCGAAGTCGAGCGTGTGGGCGCGCAAACGACGTTGGCGTCGATCGTGAAACTCGTTCAGGACGCTCAAGGCTCCAAAGCGCCGGTGCAGCGGCTTGCTGACAAGATCGCCGGCGTCTTCGTCCCTTGTGTCATCGCGATTGCAGCGGTAACGTTCGGCGTCTGGATGGTGTTTGGACCTTCCGTTCCGATGGCGTTGGGAAACGCGATCGCCGTTCTCATCATCGCTTGTCCGTGCGCTCTGGGTCTCGCTACACCGACCGCGATCGTGGTCGCCACTGGTCGGGGCGCGACACGAGGCATCTTGATCAAATCGGCCGAAAGCCTCGAGATCCTGCACGCGGTCGAGTCGGTCGTGCTCGACAAGACGGGCACCATCACAAAAGGCTCGCTCCAAGTCACCGACGTCGTTTCGGCCGGGGATGTGGATACTCGGCTCGTTCTCGCCTATGCCGCGGCGGCCGAGAGGGCTTCGGAGCACCCGGCCGGGCAGGCGATCGTCGCTTATGCTGGTGGACGCGGCGACATGCTGGAAACGCCGTCCGAGTTCGAAGCACTTCCGGGCAAGGGTGTGCGCGCGCGGATTGGCGACAAAGAGATTCTTGTTGGGAATGCGCTCTTGATGGAGGAGCGGGGTGTCGAGCTCGGTCGTCTCGTGGACGGCGCCGCGCATCTTGCGTCCGAAGGCAAGGGTGCTTTGTTCGTCGCTAAGGGCGGTGATCTTGTTGGGATGTTGGGAGTCGCCGACACCATCAAGGAGGGCTCGGCGGAAGCTATCCGCGAGATGAAAGCCGACGGTCTCGAGATTGTCATGATCACCGGCGACAGCGAAGTCGTTGCCCGTAAAATTGCCGCGAGCGTGGGGATAGACAAAGTCATGGCAGGGGTGCTTCCGCAACTGAAGGCCGAGGCAGTCGCGAAAATCCAGAAAAGCGGCAAGCGTACGGCGATGGTGGGAGACGGCATCAACGACGCGCCCGCGCTCGCTCAAGCAGATGTCGGCATTGCGATAGGAAGCGGTACGGATATCGCGATCGAGGCTTCGGACATAACGCTGGTAGACGGCAAGCTCGGCGGCGTCGTGGACGCGATCCGTCTTTCGCGAAAGACGATGCGCATCATCCGCCAGAATCTCTTCTGGGCTTTTTTCTACAACGCCCTCGGAATCCCCATCGCCGCGGGCATCCTCTATCCCGTATTCGGCGTGTTGTTGTCCCCGGTGATCGCCGCGGCTGCGATGGCGATGAGCTCGGTATCGGTCGTAACGAACGCCCTCCGCCTGCACAACGCCTAGCCCTAGCCGCGCGCAGTGCACTGCGCGAAGTGTCAAACGTCGAGCCCCGCTGAAAGCCAATGGATGAGAGCTGCGTCTTTTTAGCCCCGCTTCTGGCGCGTCAGGCTCGGGGGCGAGGGAGGCTAGCGGCTTGCGGTCGGTTTGTTCTCGAAGAAATCACGGTAGGCGTTCTCGAAGCGTTCTCCGAGCAGACGGCCTTCGTCGCCGGGGACGGGTGCGACCCGCAGCCAGTTTGTTCTCAGTCGCCGCACTTCCACGGATGCTTCCTTCCAATCCTGCCCTCGGTCGCGCGACTTGGCTCCCGCGATCGTGTTGGTCGCTAGAGCGTCCTTCAGACGCGCGGCGAGATCTGCGAGCTCGTCGCGCTCGCCGGTCGAGGGCTCGTCAGGTTTGAAACCGCTCACCAGCGACTCGAGGCGGGTTACGAACTTCTCGCGCTTCTTGCGGTTTGCGGCCGGGTCGAGATCGGTATTGGCGAAGGCAGCCGGCGCTTTCCCAACGAGCTCGGAGATGATTTTCTCGAACCGAGTTTGAACGTCGCGCCCCGAATCGGGAAGCCGGCCGAGGCCCTTCCAATCCGTCCAAAGCCCGTTCACTTTTTCAGCTACGGCGTCAGGCTCGTTCGGGTCGGGGGCGGCAAACGTTGCGGCGTTCTCGACGAGCTCTTCTCTTCGCTTCAGTTTGTCTTCGGCATCGACTTCGTCCCGCCGCTTGAATCGGTCGAAGAAGTGATCGCAGGCTCCGCGGAAGCGTTTCCATATTTGATCGGACTTTTTTCTCGGGATGGCGCCAATCGTGCGCCATTCGGCTTGGAGCTGTTTCAGCTCGGCGACGGTCTTCGTCCAATCGGCCGAATCGCGAAGCGATTCGGCGGTCTCGCAAAGCGCTTCTTTTTTCTTGAAATTTTCGTCGCGCTCGCCTTTGAGGTCGCCAAAGTGTTCCTTGCGTCGCTCGAAAAAGTGGTCGCAGGCTTTGCGGAAGCGTTTCCAAATCGCGTCGGACTTCTTTTGTGGGACCGGACCGGTCGTCTTCCATTCGTTCTGTAGCTCTTTGATGGCGTCTGCCGTTTTGTTCCAGTCTTCCGAGTCTTTCTGCGCTTCGACTTTTTCGCACAGAGCTATTTTTTTCTCGAGATTGACGCCACGTTCTACGTTCTGCTTCTTGAAGAACTCGTCGCAACGAGCTTTGAGCTCGTCCCGGATGGGTTTGTATCTTTGCCAGAGCTCCTCGGCTTTTTGCGCGGGAGCCGATCCAGCTTTTTTCCACTCTTCGTGGATGTCCCGCATCTCCTTGGCGACTTTAGGGACGTCCTTCGATTCGCGAAGCGCTTCCACACGGGCGATGAGCCCGTTCTGGATGTCTGCATTGGCCCAGCGCTTCCATTCTTCGATGTCGCGAGTCTCCTGCGTCTTCTTGAAGAGCTTTTCGCGCGCGTCAGAGATCTCGCGACGAATTTTCTTGCGGTTGACGCTCGGCGCCAGGGGCCCCATTGCCTTCAAGAGCTCCTGCGTTGCCCGGAGCTCTTTCTCGGCTTGTTTGATCGACACCACGTCCATGGCGGCGAGCTCTGCCATTTTCTTTAGATGCGCCTGTATGTCGGAGAGTGCCGCTTGGTCCTGAGCGTCGCGGTCGAGGCGTTGTTTTTCTTTCTGATCGGCGAGGACGGCCTCGGCGCGGGCATAGCGGGCTTTGGATTCCGCGTCCGCGATCCCGTCGAAGCTCGGCCAAGCTCGCGCGAGTTTCTGCCAATCGCGCATGGAGGCGGGGAGCTTGCCGCCCTTCACGATGCTCTCCGCCTTTTCGAGAAACTCCACTAGCGCGCGTCCGCGCTCGTCCGCTTTTTTGGTGGTGCTGAGACGGTTTTCGCCTTTCGCGATCGCGGCTTCGAACCTTTGCGTGAGGGTGTCATCGGGAGATGGGCCGAGTAGGTTCCATTGAGTCCGGGCGGCTTCTAGAGTCTTTTCGAGATCGCCCTCCGGGAGGTCGACAACGCTGCGCAGGAGCGCGAGTCGCTCTTCGTCCGCGGGCGCAGGTTCCGTTTCCGCGCTGTCGCCTTTCGTGTTATCGCCGTGGGACGCTTCAGGCTTTTGCTGGTCGCGCTTGGCGAGTTTTTCCGCGCGCTCGCGGATGCTCTCCTGCGCTTTTTGAAAAGGCTCGACCAGTGCAGCACTCGGCTCGGAGAGCACTCTGAGCGCGTCCCATTGCGACACGAACGTCTCGAGCTCCGTTATTTGATCGGCGTCCCCGCTCTGGTCGAGTGCGTTCACTTGCTTCAAAATCTCTTTGAATCGCTCGTCACGTTCCCGAACTTTGATGGGATGATCTTCCGGCACGAGCTTCTCGAGCTTGGCGAGGGCCTGGCGACGCACGGTCTTGCCCACCGCTCCATGATCGGCGATCGTTTCCAAGGCGGCGATGTCGTCGAGCTGGCCGAGCGCCGCAAGCGCCAGATCGCGGGAGTCCTCGGCCAAGACTATGCTCTTGAGAGCATCCGGCTCGCGGATACGGGCGAGTGCGCGCGAGCGAAGCTCGGGATTCTTCGAGCGAAGCACGAGCTCGGCGAGGGCGCTATCGTCCGTTAGAGCTTCGAATGCACTGGCGCGGACGTCGTCGAAATGGGCCTTGTCCGCAACGGCCGCGATATCGGCGGGTGCTTCGAGCAGGCCGAGCGCGCGCTGCGATTCCTCGACATCACGGTTGTCGCATCCGATTTGCACGAGGAGCTGGCGGGCGCGTGCTCGGGCAAAAGCGCGCAAGCTCTCGTCTTCGTCTTTTTCAGAAATCTCGAGTAGATGCCTGGGCGATTCGAGCTTCTTGACCGCGATCCTTCGGACGCGAATATCGGTGTCCGTTTGGGCGACGGCGGTCAGAAGATCGACTTCTTCTTTTTCGAGCTCACGGACAGCCTCCGCGCGAACGTCCGGATCGCTGTTCCTGAGTCTCGGACGGCGACGGTTTAGCAGGCTCATTGGAGTCCTAGGTCCCGGGGAGTTCTATCTCTGATGCTCGGTGGGGATTTCGAGCGGTGCCAAGGCATCACTATACCTCAAAACACCGGGCCCGGGCGTATGGAACAGGAGCGATTTACAGAACCCTGCAACCGAGCTCCTATGGCGGGTCGTTGCAGTGGTGAGGACTTCTGCGTCAAAGTATAGGTATGGCGGGGAAGCGCTGGGTGCTAGGGCTTGCGGCCGTGTTTCTCTTATCCGGGCCGGTATGGGCGCAGAGCCTCGGGGAAGTGGCCCGAAAGGAGAGACAGCGGCGCGCCGACTCCGCATCCGAGACCGACGTCGTGGTCATTCGGGAGCAAGAGCTCGAGGCCTCCGAGGGGAAGGGCCTTACGGTCACGGGCCGCTCGGTCGGGGCCGTTTCTGCCGTTTCAGGAGCTTCCGCGGAAGCCAAAGTAGACACATCTTTGCCCGGGCCGCCGGCCTCGAGCCGGCTGGGAGCGGCGGAAGTCCGCGAGCTTCGTGAGACGTGGAGCCGAGTCTGGAAAGAACAGCTCCAAGCGGCTGAGGGAGAGCTCGAAATCGCGAAAGACCATGTCTTTCAATGTCGGGCGGCAAGCCACTACTTTTTCGTACCCATCGCGGTTGATTGTGACGGTGTCCATGAGCGTCTCGCCATCGCCGAGTATCGCCTCGATGAGATTCGAGAAAACCAATATAATTGGGAGCTCCTGCTGCCGCAACAGCCGGACGAGGCGTCCTCACTCGTGCCAGAGCAACCCCGACGGTAATATTGTTTACTCGACTTTTCGACTATCTCTCTGGCTACGAACGCCTGCGCCACCGCGGCGACCGTCTCTTTCTCTCGGGTGAGTTCGAGAGAGCGCGCAAGGAATATTCGAGAGCACGCGCCGTGCTTCGCGAGGGCGACCACCGGTCGACTACGATCGAGGCGCTGTTGCGCGAATGCGACGCTCTAGCCGGCCTTCGAGCTTCGAGCGCGATCGTGCATAGCGTCGTCGCGCCTGACGTGCCTTTAGAAGACGTGCCTGGCAACACGGAGGAGGGCGAGTTCTATCCGGGCATCGACGACCTCTTCGAGCTGGCGATCGCCGACAAGCCGCAAGGTCGCATCGATGTCTATCGCGTGCTGGATGATAACTTCAAGGCCGGATATGTCGCTCTGGTGCAGGGATATGCCGAGCGCGCGGTGGGTTTTCTTGAAGCTTCAAAAGAAGCCAGCTCGTCCTTCGTCGTGAATCTCGAGCTTGGGCGCGCGTGGAGCCTTGCTGGGCGCATGGACGATGCGCGCGAAGCTCTGCAACGGGCGGAGCGCTCCGCACCGAGCGACGTCGAGGTTTCTATTCTGCTGTCCGCCGTGAACATCGAGCTCGGACGATTCGACGAGGCACGCGGGCGTCTCGAGGTCCTTGCCCGGGACGAGAGCGATGACCCCGACATTGCCTTCCTTCTCGGCCGCTCCCTCGCGGGCGCGAAAAAAAACGACGCTGCTCTCGAGAAATTTCGCGAGACGGTCAAGATGGAGCCGCATTTCCACGAAGCCTTTTTCGAGGCGGCGGATGTGCTGAGGCGAAGAGGTGATTCCGAGGCCGCCTTCGAGCTTCTGAACCGAGCGTGCCATCTCGCACCCCACGAGATCCGCTACAACCGGAAGCTCGTCGAGCTCGTGCTGTCCGACGGCCACGACGGGGAAGCGGGCCTCGCGGCTTGCGACCGGCTCATGGTCAACGACGAAGACAATGCCTGGCAGTACTTGAAATGGATTGCCGAGCTCTACATGCGGCGTGGCTTCATCCGCGAAGCCCGAGACCCCCTCGAAAAAGCGCTCAAGCTCGTCCCGCGCGATAACGTGCTGGAGAGAATGGAGTTAGAACGCCACCTAGCGTCTTTGACCAATGACCAATGACCGCTGAGCACTGGCTAGTCAAAACTCGAACATCTTGAGCGCCGGTTTCACCGGGCGTCCAAGCCAGAGAGGTCGACGCAGTTTTCCGGTGGGCGGCCGCGTCTGGGCGAGCCAGCGATGATAGACTTCGCGGGATTTCGAGCGGTCGACGAAGACGTCCCCGTAGCGGTCCTCGCGCGGAGCCTTCTGAACGGTTACTTTCTGATGCCAGCAATGCATTCCGGAGATCGGATCCGGCTGGACGGGAAAGGCCAGGTTTTGATGAACCCCGCCATCGCTCCACCAGATGCGAGAGGAGTCCGGGTCACTGCTCGGAAACGTGGAGAGTGTCTCGACGTGCCGGAGACGCGTGCCGCTGCCATAATCCTCGAAGCGCACGATGGTCGACGTCCATCGGCTGCCTTCATCAGGCTTCAAGCGCCAGCGGCCGAGATCATGCGAGCACGCGAGTATGCCAGGCTTGATGGCCTCTGTGACCCACGCGCGGTTGACGAAATAGCCGATCTCGGTGGCGACGTGAAGAAGATCCCCAGTGCTGACCCCGAGCCGTTTCGCATCGCCGGTGTGGATCCATATGGGGTTGCGGTGCGAGATCTCGTTCAGCCATTTCGAGTTCGCCGAGCGGGTGTGGATTTGCGTCGGCAAGCGAAAGGTCGGTATGAGGACGAAATCGCCCTTCGAGCCATCGATGTTGGACGGGTGGACGTGCGAGTGGATGTAGCCCGGCATCGCATATTCCGGCCATCCCCACTCGGCTAGCGTGCTCGAATAAAGCTCGAGCTTCTTCGACGGGGTTTCGAAGCCGCGCCGCGTCTTGCCCCCGACCTCGACGCCGTCCTCGCCCTTACTCGAGTCGACTTCTCGCTGGTAGAGCTCGTAGACATTGTTCTCGATCTCGAAGGCTCCGTATTTGCGCATGTATTGAAGCGGCGTGAGCCCTTCTTCCTTGGCCTTTTCCGGTAGACCGGGCACGGAGTTCTCGAAAACGTGACGGTAATAGTCGTCGACGGTGAGCTTCTCGCCTTTGCGATACGGAGACTCGAAGTGCTTCCGGATCCCGAGCGCGCCGTCAGGGTCGATCTTCCACGAGAGCGCGATCCAGAACTCGTCTTCCTCCCAGACCTCCCCTGGATTGGCTTCGTGAGTGAGCTCGACTTTCTGGCCGCGCCGCTCCATCGCGACCCGCGCGACGGGCTGGCGGAACGAGACCCATTTGCCGGCATGGGTCTCTTGACTCTGAATGTCATGACGCTCGCTCGCGAGCCCCATGGGAAGGATGTAGTCGGCGAAGAACGCCGATTCGTTCCACGTCGGCGTGAGCGCCACGTGTAGACCCATTTTCTTCTCGTCCCTCAGGAGCTCCATCCACGCGAGACCATCCGGGTTCGTCCAGACGGGATTGTGCACACGCGTGAAATAGACTTCGAGCCTGCCGCGTCCATCGAGGATCAGATGCGGAAGGAGGAAACCCATCTCGAAATGGCTGAGCGGGTATTCTTTGGGAAATAGCAGCTCGTTCCACTGTTCGTGAGGTTTGGGGTCTTCCCAAAATTCCGGCTTGAACTTGTTCCACGAGTGGGGGAGGGTGCCGCCTTTCGTGCCGACGCTCCCCGTCAGCACCGTCAAGAACTGGAGCGCGCGCGCGACTTGCCAGCCGCCGAGATTGCCGGAGGCGGCGCCGCGCCAGACGTGCGAGGCGAAGCGATTGCCGGCAGCGCCGATTTGACGTGCGACGCGCGTGATTTGCTCGGCGGGAACCCCGGACTCTTTTTCGGCGAATTCCGGGGTGAACTCCGCGTAGTGCTCGACGAGCGCTTCTATGAAAGCGTCGAAGCTCGCGTCATCCTCGCCGTGGCACGCCTTCATGTAGTCCTGCCAATTGACCCAATCGCGGACGAAATCACGGTCGAATAGGTTCTCGACGAGCAAGGTGCGCGCCATCGCCAAGAGCACTGCTGCTTCGCTTCCCGGCCATGTCGGAAGCCATTCATCGGCCACCGAGGCGGTGTTCGACAAGCGCGGATCCATCACCGCGAGCTTTGCCCCAGAAAGCTTGCCTTCGAGGATTCGCTGCGCGTGAGGGTTGAAGTAGTGCCCCGATTCGAGATGCGCCGAGAGCAGCAAGATGAAGCGCGCATGGGCGGGGTCCGGGCTCGGACGATCGGAGCCCAACCAGAGCGCGTAACCGAGACGCGCGGCGGAGGAGCAAATATTCGTGTGGCTATTATGTCCGTCGATGCCCCACGCTTGTAGAACGCGATCCATGTGACGTTCGTGGCCGGGGCGGCCCACGTGGTACATCACTTCGTTTCGTCGATCCTCATCGATCGCCTTACGAATGCGCGCGCCGATATCGTCGAGAGCGGACTCCCACGATACCCGTTCCCATTTGCCCTCGCCGCGGGCGCCGCTGCGCTTGAGCGGGTAAAGGATGCGCTCAGGGTCTTTGACTTGATTGATGGTCGCTGGGCCTTTCGCACAGTTCTTTCCGCGGCTCCCCGGATGGTATGGGTTGCCTTCGAACTTGCGGACTTCGAGCGTTTCCTTGTCGAGATAGGCGAGCAGACCGCAAGCCGCTTCGCAGTTGAAGCAAATCGTGGGCACGATCGTGTAGTGCCGCGGCACACGTTCGGGCCAGCGCTTCGGGTCGTACTCGACCCAGTCGTCCCATTTCTCGGGCGGCGGATAGCTCGTGAGCTTACCCGGGGGTGTCAGGCGTGGGATCTTCATGCAACCTCAGGCGAGTGGCAGGGCTTGGCCTGCCTCGACGAACATGTCCTCGAAAAGGGCGATGCCAATGAGCGCGAGAATCGCCGCTCCCGTGAAAGCTCCCGCCGCGAGTAGGAAAATCGGGACGAGGTGGCATAGCAGGAACACCCACAGCCAGAACCGCACGCGGAACCGTCCTGAGACGATGATCTTTGCTGCGGCTTCACCGTCCGCCGTGGCGTGTCGAGAGAAAAACTCCGCCCCGAGTGCCAAGAGGCTCATGGCGAGTCCGGCCGCGAGAAGCCGTGACATCGTTGCCTCGCTGCTAGAGAGAAGCCCGAGCGCTGCGGCGCCCGCGACGACCGCATGCGCAATTAAATGGAGCGGCAGCACCGGGCTTTGCCACAAGTCGCGCCCCTTCGCTTGATTGAAGAGAAACGCGCTATAGACGGCGGTGCCGAAAGCACCGACGAGGACGAGGACGAGCAGAAGAGGCGGCGGACGGATTGAAGCGAGAGCGAGTAGCAGTGCTAGGGTCGCGAGCAGTCCGTAGGCCGTCATGATGTAGGCGCCGCGCGTGAGCCACGAGCCCCATTGTGGTTTCAGCAGGACATAGAAAAACCGCTCGCGCCGCTCGAGCTTGTACACGAGCAGAAAATTCGTCAAGCCGAGAAAAACGAGCGAGGTTAGAAGCGCCGTCGAGATGGTGGCGAAGGACAACGGTACTCCTAGAAGAAGCAAAGACGCGAGCACGAGGCCGATACCGCCCGAAATGGATTTAGTAAAGAGGTAAGCGGAGACGGTCTTTCCCCAACTTCCGCGATGAGGCTCAGGCGCTGCGTAAACTTTCTTGGCGCCCTCGGTTTTCATCGCGTAAGCAGATTCCTCCTGGCTGTGGCGCTCTGATGCGATCCTCCACGCCTCGAGGTCGACACCCGAAGGTGGGGCATCGGTCCACATGTAACTCCCGGCGCTATCGGTTGCGCCTGGCGTCAGCGACGCGGCGTCCCCTTCGATGTAGTAGAGCTTCGGCTCTTTTCCTTTTTCGGGTTTTCTCACTTGCACCGGGTGGAGTGCCAAGAGCGTTGCGATCTCGCTCGAGCTGTCCTCGAGGTCACCGGAGATAATCGCGTGCGTCGGGCATACGTTGACGCAAGGCGGCTCGAGCCCCACCTCGACGCGGTGAGCGCAATAGTTACATTTCGCCGCCGTCCCGGTATACGGGTCGATGTGGATGGCGTCGTAGGGGCATGCTTGCATGCAAGCCTTACAGCCGATGCAGCGTCGGTTGTCGAAGTCGACGATGCCGTCGTCGCGCGTAAAGAGCGCCGTCGTCGGGCAAATCGTCGTGCACGGAGCTTCGGCGCAATGGTTGCAGCGCATGACACTGAAGGAGCGATGGGTGTTTGGAAAGTTGCCTTTCTCGATATATTTCACCCAGGTGCGATTGACGCCGATCGGCGTGTCATGCTCCGACTTGCACGCTACCGTACAGGCGTGGCAGCCGATACATTTTCGATTGTCGATGATGAAGCCGTAATTCATAGGGCAAAACCATCAGCATCGTGCCACCTGGTACTGAAGTTAGGCAAGATTAGTTGCGCTAGTATGTTCACGTGACGGGCGAGCTATCACCAACGTCGACCGAAAAGCGGACCGTCGCGACGCTCGTCAGCCTTCTTACTCTCGGCCTCGTCGACGCGCAATTACTCTCACCGATACTGACGGAGATCGCCGCGAGCCTCGATGCGTCGCCCGAGGCCATCGGACGTACCGTCATCGGTTATGCGATCTGCGCCGCCCTCGCGGCACTCATCGCCGGTCCCGTCTCGGATCATACCGGACGAGGCCGTTTTCTCATCGGCGCGGGATGTGTTTTTGGACTCGGTAGCCTACTCGTCGTCGCTTCCGGATCCCTCCGCGGTTTCGTTTTAGCGCGCATGGTCACCGGTGCTGCCGCTGGCGTGATGTCGGCACTGACGGTTGCGGCCATCGCTGACTCCGTTCCCTACGAGAGACGAGGAAGGGCGATGGGCTGGGTCGGCGTGGCCTACGCGGCGCCGGTGGTCGCGATTCCCGTCGCCGCCAAAATTGCCGAGCTCGCGCGCTGGCAAACGATCTACCTCGGGTTCACGTTCGCCGCGTGCCTCGTGGCTGTCGCTGTTGCCCTATGGTTCAATGAACCGAAAATCCGCGCCTCTGGTTCGAGCCGCTCTCCGGGCTATTTGCGATTCATGAAGGCACGCTCGACTGCCGCGGGAGCGCTGTCGGCGTTTTTCGTTACCGGAGGACTGACTGGATTTTTGCTCTTTCTCGGTGCCCATTTGCGCACGGAAGTCGGTCTCTCGCTGAGCAGCGTCGGCTACGTCTTTTCTTTGAGCGGTCTCGCGGGTCTGTTCGGCGCACTGGCGGCCGGGCGGCTGTCCGATCGCATCGGAAAAACGCGCGTGGCGCTCGCGGGCAGTACGGCGATGGTGGTTTTTCTCGTTGTGGTCCCGGCGACGGCGGGCTTTGTGATGTACGCGGCGTTGGGGATGGTTGGTCTCTCCGCCGCGACGCGCGTCGCACCTCTCCAATCGCTCGTGACCCAGCTCGTCACGCGCGAGCATCGAGGTGCTTTCGTGGCGCTACGGAACACGCTTTCGCAGTGCGGCAACGCGACCGCGGCCTTCCTCGCCTCCTTGCTCTACCCATATGGCTTTCAGTATATCTGCTGGTTGACAGCCGGCTTCAGCGCCATAGCCGTTATCTTGATCCTCTTTATCGAAGAGCCAGAGTCAGAGAAAGAAAAAGAATAAACCGTTGGCCAAACGAAAACGTTGGAAGAAAATCCTTCTCGGTCTCCTGCTCTTGCTCGTGCTCGGGATCATGATCGGGCTGCCTTTTGTGCTCGCGCGTCTCGTCACGCGCGCCGGCACGCGACCGATGGACTTGAAGCTCACCTCGACGCCCGCGGATTACGACCTCGACTATGAGAGCGTCGTTTTCACGTCCACTGACGGTGTCGAGCTTTCCGGCTGGTACATGGGAGGCGCCGACTCGGAGCTCGTCGTCGCCTGCGGTCACGGGCTTTTTCGCTCGAGGCGCGAGGTTTTGGATCGTGCCGCTTTTTTTCGAAAGCAAGGCTTCGATACGCTCGTCTTCGATTTCAGGCGCCACGGCGAGAGCACAGGAGAGCGAGTGACTCTCGGCTATCACGAGAAGAATGACTTCGGCGGCGCCGTGCGGTTTCTTCGTGAGCGGCGCCCGGACGCGAAAGTTCTGCTCTACGGCGTGTCCATGGGTGCCGTGGCGGCGCTGCTCGCTGCGAGCGAGCTTACCGAAGTGGACGCGGTCGTCGCGGACAGTCCTTTTCTCAGCATCGAGCACACCGTCATCCATCATGTAGCTTTGATCGGTTTGCCGCGCTTTCCGCTCGCGAGCTCTCTCTTGCTCGCTCTCGAGCTTTCAGCCGGGTTCGACCGCGAAGATTTCGACCTCGAGAAAGCCGTCGCCCGGATGGGCGAGCGCCCTGTCTTGGTTGTCGCGGGTGAAGACGACCAAAGGATGCCACTGGCGCTCCAACAGCGCGTGTTCGAGGCGTCAGTGAGCGAAGCGAGCCGCTTCCGTTCGTTCCCGGACGCGCGGCACGGTGCCGCTTATCGGACGCACGCGGAGGCCTACGAGGCGATGCTGACGGAGTTCGTCGAGGACGTTTTTGCGCTCAGGAGTCCCGAGTTTCCGGAATCCGCGGATGTAGATAGTAACCCCGGGTCTCCGTAACTTTCTTGCGCGCCACCGTGCGACCATCGGGGTTGGGATGGTCGGGATAGTGCTGCAGGAAGACGTCACGGATCGTGTCGTAATCCTCGAGAGGGAAATAGCGCTGGCTGAACGCGGCCGTGTTCATGGACTGGTCCCAGTATTGGAGACCGACCCGGATCACGGCTTCGAGCGGACGGGCTTGAGCGGGAGGCTGTTCGGAATAGCTTTCCGCGTCGACCCAGAGAGAGATCTCATCGCCGTCGACGATCTTGTCGTGGGCGTGAGTCATGTAGTACTTCCAGAGCCGGAACTCGCGCAACGGCACGAATCTCGCGGCGGGTGCCTCTCCGGGAGAACGGAGCGTACACTTCACCATCTTGATTCTGGTCATCAGAATCTCCCCAAGCGCCTATGCCAACCCAGCAGTTACTAGACGGTGTTGGGTCGTCAGCTTCGAACTGGTTAAAGTGCGCGTCGAGTATACTGATTTCGTCCAAGATTTTGAAGTCGAATTTGTCACAGATCACCAAATGGGTTCGTTTTTATAAGCATAATTGTATCATGTAGTTCTGTTGTGACCCTGGCTAATCAACTGACGATTTTGCGGATGTGCCTCGTGCCGGGGCTGGTCATCCTGCTCGTTTACGGGTTCTATGGGTGGGCGCTCATCGTCTTCGCGGTCGCGGGCGTGACGGACGCGCTCGATGGTCTCGCCGCCCGGCTCTTGCACCAGCGTACCGAGCTTGGGACCATGCTCGATCCGCTAGCAGACAAGCTCCTCGTGACGTCCTCGCTGGTTGTTTTGTCCTGGCCGAGCGCCTCGCTCGTCGTGCCCATCCCTGTCTGGATCACCATCCTCTCGATCAGCCGAGATGCGGGGATCTTGGTGGCCGTGCTCGTCTTCAACGTCTATATCCGGAGACGGAGTTTCCCTCCGAGTTTTTTGGGAAAAGCGACGACGGTGGTCCACATCGTTACGATCCTATGGGTGATCGCGTGCAACTTTCGAGGGACCGACCATTTCTTGACAGGCTATCTACTAGGGACGATGGTGGTCCTGGTCATCGCCTCCGCGCTCCACTACCTATACACGATACAAGCTATTCTTGGCGAAGAGGACACGTTGCCGGACAACCCATCCCGCGCGCCAGAGTGCTAATCTTCAGCCGATGAAGCGCGCCGTTCTCGCCATGGCTTTGCTTGCGGCGCCCGCTACCTCTGCGCGAGAGGTAACGTTCGAGAGCGCGCTCGCCGATTTTTTCGCAGCCGCCGAAATCTCGGACCGAGAGAAAGCGATGAGGCCCCTGCTTCGAGCCGACCCGGAATTCTCTGTCATTTTCGCGCGTCTTCGGACGGGTCGGGTCTACCCTACGGACGTCGAGACCGGGAGGCTCGACTGGAGCCGCAAAGGCAGCGGCGGAAGGCGGCGGCATCAATACGTCGTCCTCGTTCCGGAGGATTACGACCCTACCAAACGCTACAGAGTATGTTTCTATCTTCATGGGGGCGTGTCCCGACCCGACCCGTGGCGCAAAGGCGGAGAATGGTGGCGCCGTTTCGATCGCTTCGACGGGATGGACCAGATTTCCGTGTTCCCCGCGTCGTGGCGCGACTCGCTGTGGTGGGAGTCGAGCCAGATCGAGAACGTCGCCGCGATCCTCGACCGCGTAAAGACGACCTACAACGTTGATGAGGATCGAGTATTCCTCTACGGCGTCTCGGACGGCGGCACCGGGGTGTATTACCACGCTATGAAGGCGCCGACGATTTGGGCCGCCTTTTTCCCGTTCATCGGACATCCGTCCGTGCTCGCCAACTCAGCGACGGGTGTTGAAGGCGAGATGTTCGAGTCCAATCTCGCCGGTAAGGCGCTCTACATCGTCAACGGAGAGACGGATCGCCTCTATCCGGCTGCGCGCGTCCTGCCTTACGTCGAAGCGTTTCGCCAGGAGGGAGCGACGATCGTTTTTCGCGCCCGTCCCGGCGGTCACAACACGCGCTGGTGGAACAGGGAGAGCCCACGGATGGAGGCTTTCATGAACGAGCACCCGCGCGACCCTCTCCCCGATCGACTCGTTTGGGCGACGGAAGACGTTCGACACTTCGGCCGCGTGCACTGGCTTCTCGTCGACGCGCTCGCGGATGGACGGCCGGCCGGCGGGCTCTTTACTCATCGCGCGCCTTTCGGCCAGGTCGTCGTCGAACGGGAAGGGAACGTCTTCCATGTGACCGCGCAGGGCGTCGAGCGCTATCGCCTCTTGCTTTCGCCAGATGTAGTAGATTTCGCGGAACCCGTCAAAGTGGTGACGAACGGTGCGGTGTCCTTCGAGGGGCTTGTTGCGACCAGCGTGGAAACGCTCCTCACATGGGCGGCGCGAGACAACGATCGAACCCTACTCTTTGGCGCGGAGCTCACCATCACTATTGACGACGAGCAGGGAAGGTAAACCCATGACTCTATCTCGCAGAGAATTCACGGCGCTCGTTTCTGCGAGCGCTGTCCGTCTTTCCAGCCAGAATATCGAAGATGAGCGTGTTAGCACCGAAAGCGTGGGAGCGATGCTCGACGCGCAGGGAGGTCGAGGCCTCTTCGCAGATTCCGAGTGGCTCGAGCTATTGCGCCACGCCATCGAATTAAATGCTCAGACGCGCGCGAGCTTGAGACGCTACGCCTTGTCGGCCGACGCCGAACCGACGATCACCTTCGTACGGTACTAGAATGCAGAACGACATTCACTACGCATCGATTGCCGAGCTTTCACGACTTCTCGAGACTCGGCAGCTCTCGTCGGTCGAGCTTACCGAGCTTTACTTGAATCGCGTCGAGCGTCTCGACCAGCCCGACTTCGACCTGCCGGCCGACCCTAGCAGGAGCTCGGGAGAGAAACTTGCGACCATTATTACGCTCGCACGGTCGCAGGCGCTCGAAGCCGCCCGGCGCGCCGACACCACCGAACGACGGGGACCGCTCCACGGACTTCCTTACGGGGTCAAGGATTTGCTCGACACGCGGGGTGTGCGAACGACTTGGGGCTCGCGCATTTTCGCCGACAACGTGCCGGACCGAAACGCAGCCGTCGTGGAGAAGCTCGAAGCCGCCGGTGCGGTGCTCATGGCCAAGATGTCAATGGGCGAGTTCGCGGGCGGCAATACGAGCAACGCCCTCAACCCTTGGAAGCGCGATCGAACCACCTTTGGCTCGTCGAGCGGAACGGCTGCCGGGACGGTTGCAGGCTTTATCGCCTTCGGGATCGGAAGCGAGACCGGTGGCTCGATCGTTTACCCGTGCTCGGCGGTCGGGGCGACGGGACTTCGACCGACTCTCGGACGCGTCAGCCGTTACGGCGCGATGGTTTTGTCCTGGAGCTTGGACAAGCTCGGTCCGGTGGGCCGAACGGCCGAAGATTGCGGCCTGGTACTCGAGGCCATCGCCGGCTATGACAGCCGTGACAACGCCACCGCAAGACGTGAGTTCTCCTTTCGGCGAGAGCCCGCGTTCCCGAGGGGGACCAGGGTCGGAGTGGAGCGGGCCGCTTTCGAGCTCGCCGCGCCGGCGGACCGCCGCGTCTTCGAGGACGCGCTCGAGGTTCTCCGCGACGCCGGATGCGAGCTCGAAGACATCAGCCTGCCAGACCGTCCATACGGGCCGATCTTCTCCCAGCTCGTGGGTTGTGAGAGTGGCTCTTTCTTCGAGCCCTACTTTGACGACGGTCGCATCGCAGGATGCTTCCCGTACAACCGAGCGCGCATCGCGAGTTGGATGGCGGCTCGCCTTCAGCCTACGTCGGATTATCTTTTCGCGCAGAGGGTTCGCAGCGAGTTGATCCGAGAGGCGGACGAGCTTATCTCCCGTTACCCGATCGTGGTTGCGCCGACTTGGCCTTCCGGTGCGGCCCGTCGCGAGGTCGTCGATGGCTGGCCGGTTCCGGCGGACCCCGAGCTCGAGCCCGGTGGCACGACCCATACGAGGCTGAAAATTCACAACGCCGCGAACATCGCTGGCCTTCCCGGGATCAGTATCCCGTGCGGCTTCGACCAAGAGGGGCTTCCGCTTTCGATTCAGCTCGTCGCCGGCGCTTGGGAAGAGCAGGTGCTATTGGACCTCGCGATGATCTATCAACGCGAGACGGATTGGCACCACCGACGCCCGCCTGAGCCGTTTCGCGCTTGAGCCGCTCTACTTCTGGGGAACACGGACAGGCGCCCGGACCCGAAGCTTGACCGCGCCGTCCGTCGTGAAGGTGAGGCGGACAGTCTCGCCCTCTTTCAAGGGCCGTTCGAGATCCATCAGCTGCAACTTCAACCTTTCGCGAAACGGTATGCTGGCCTACATTCCTGGTGGCACCGGTACCGAGAGTGGCTCGCTGGAATATTCGGCGCGTCCGTCGCTGCTCGCCTCCTGAGTGAACACTTGTGTCGCTGCAACCTCTTCCGCTGACTGCCTTGCAGATACCCCAAATGTTATGAGACCGTCAAACGTGCTCGCGTTGCGAAACACCGTTCTTCTGCTCGCTCTCACGCTCGTCGCTGGAAGTACGTTCGGACGAACCGTCAACCCGCGACTCGAAGCTAAGGTGGCGGCCGCGCGCTCGGACGAGCCCCACCTGGTGTGGGTCAATTTGCGCGATAAGGGAAACGCCTCGGCAAGGCTTTTTGAAGCGCAGGCTCTTCTCAGCGCTCACGCTCGTGAGCGCCGTGAAAAGCGTGGCACCGGTGCGGTCGTGGGATTTGAGGACATTCCTCCGTTAATCCCGATTGGAATGTCATGCGCGTCCGGCGGGCGCTTCGCTCGACCGCGAGCAACGCAGGCTCGCCGACGCGCTTGGTGGGCTGGGGTATTCTGGACGGAGTTGCCGCGCTCCGCTCACCCTAACAGATACTGTACCTATCGTCTTGCGCGACGTGATAGAAACGGCGTATGAAAAAGCTCCTTTCTATTTTGTGTTTGGCGCTCGCGCCTATCCGTCGATCCTTCACTGAGTGATGCCGACGCCGACGAAAACAACCGACGTCGCCATCATCGGCGGCGGGATCATCGGAGCGTCGATTGCGTATCACCTTGCTGCGCGCGGGGTGAAGAACATCGTTGTCTTCGAGCGCGAGGAGGCGCTCGGGATGGGCTCGACGGCGAAGTGCGCGGGCGGCGTGCGGCTTCAGTTCTCGACGACCGTGAACGTCGAGATGTCGCGTCTCAGCATTGCGGCTTTCGAGCGGTTCGAAGACGAGATGGGCGAGATCATCGACTTCGAGCGCAATGGCTATTTGTTCGTGTTGACCACGGAGCGTGATCTAGAGATGTTTCGAGCCAACGCGGCGAAGCAACGGGAGCTCGGCGTGCCCGTCGAGGTGCTGACGCCGGAACAAGCGCGAGACATCGTCCCAGTTCTGCACATCGACGATCTTGTCGGTGCGACGTTTTGTGGCGCCGATGGCATCGCCAACCCTCACGCCATCGTGCAGGGCTACGCGAAGAACGCCCGTAAGCTCGGCGTCGAGATCATGCGCTCGTCGGAGGTGACGAGCATGGAGGTTGCTGGTCGCCGGGTCCGTGCTTTGAAGACTCAAAGCGATCGATGGGAGATGGATTGGGTGGTGAACGCCGCGGGCCCCTGGGCGCGAGGCGTCGGTGCGATGGCGGGTGTAGAGGTTCCGGTCGATCCCGTGAAACGCCAATACTTCATCACCAAGCCCATGGACTGGGTTCCGGACAGGTTTCCGCTTCTCATCGATTGGGGGAGTGGCGTCTACATGCACAACGTGAGCGGCGCGCTGTTGATTGGCGAGTCGGACCGTAACGAGCCTACGAGCTTCAATCAACAAGTGGACTGGGAGTTTCTCGCCAAGGTGACGGAGCACGCGATCGCCCGCATCCCCCGGGTGGAGGAAGCCGAGATTCAAAGCACGGCGGCCGGGCTCTACGAAGTGTCTCCCGATCACAACGCGATTCTCGGGTCGGTTCCGGAGCTCGAGAATTTCGTCTGCGCCAATGGTTTCAGCGGGCATGGTATGCAGCACGCGCCCGCCGTCGGGCTCGTCATCTCCGAGCTCATCGTCGACGGCGCTTCATCGAGCATCGATATCGCGCCCTATGCCATCGAGCGGTTTCAATCAGCCGCCGTCCCGGAGCTCAATGTCATCTGAGCCGTTTCGGGCGCGTCGTCAACGCGTTCTCAACCGGCTCGGCGACGGTGTGCTCGTTTTGCCCACGGCGCCCGTCCGCTTGCGCAATGGGGACGTTCCCCACGCCTTTCGCCCGGGGAGTGATTTCCACTATCTCACGGGCTTCGACGAGCCCGAAGCCGTGCTCGTCGCGACGCGCTCTAGCGCGCGCGAGCATCACGCGATCTTGTTTCTGCGGCCACGCGAGCCCGATCGCGAAATCTGGGACGGCCCGCGCTTGGGTCCGCGCCGCGCGGTGAAACAACTCGGTTTCGACGAGGCCTATCCCATGGCCTCGCTCTATGAACGCCTCGAGGGGATTCTCGGGAAAACGAAGCGCTTGTTCTACACGCTCGGAGCGGATGGGCTCATGGATCGATCGCTCGAGCGTGTCTTCGAGCGGCTGGCCGTCGCCGATTATCGAGGGAACCCGTCCGCGCATCCCGTCATCGAAGATCCTGGGCCGAGGGTCGCGACCGAGAGGCTCGTCAAGGATCGCGACGGGATCAAAGCACTCGATCGCGCTGCCGTGTTGAGCGCCGCGGGGCATCGGCGCGCGATGGCGTTCGCCCGACCCGGAATCATGGAATACGAGCTACAGGCGGAGGTCGAAGCCACGTTTCGCCGGCTCGGCTCGCGTCGAAATGGTTACGAGTCGATTGTTGCGAGCGGGAAGAACGCCTGTGTCCTTCATTACGTCGCAAACGATCGGAAGATGCGGCGCGGCGAGCTCGTGCTCCTCGATGCCGGCGCTGAGCTGGATATGTACACCGCGGACATCACGCGCACGTTCCCCGTCTCGGGAACTTTCTCCGAGCCGCAAGCGGAGATTTACCGGATCGTTCTGCGGGCTCAGAAGGCGGCTCTTCGCGCTGTCTCGCCGGGACGCCTGTGGAATGCGCCCCACCAGGCCGCGATCCGCGCGACCATCGATGGGCTCCGTGCGCTCGGGCTGTTGAAAGGACAGCGGAAGAGGCTCATTGCGAAAGAGGCCCACCGTCGTTGGTTCATGCACGGCACCAGCCACTGGCTCGGGATGGACGTCCATGATGCAGGCGGCTATATCGAGCCGGACGGCAAGCCGCGCCGCCTTCGAGCCGGGATGGTTTTGACGGTGGAGCCCGGGCTTTACTTCAGCCCGCGTGATCGTTCCGTGCCGGAGCGCTATCGCGGGATCGGTGTGCGCATCGAAGACGACGTTCTCGTCACGAGAAGCGGGCGGCGTGTCTTGACCGAAGCTGTTCCCAAAGAGCTCAGCGAGGTCGAGCGGCTCTGCCAAGGCCAGGAGGCCTGAGCTCGTTCCATCGCTCGATGAACGCAACGGCCGCGTCGACGAAACGCTCGGTGGCACCGCGACCTCGCTCGACGGTCGCCTCATTGGGATTGCGTTCGCTCCACACTCCAGTCGTGGACATGTCCCGGGCCGTCGTGCCCTTGCCTGTGGCTTCGGCTTTGAGCGCTTCGGCGAGAAAAACACGTAGCGCCGTCTCGTCGCCTTCGAGGATCGACGGTATCATCGCTTGGAGGTGCTCTGGGATCGACAGCTTGGCGAGCTCGCTTTTCTCGAGCTCGACGAGCTCCGGGATCAAGTAAAGAGCGTTCGATGTTTCGCCGACACCGCCGTGACGATCGAATGGGCGCGGCGCCTGCTGTGTCGCGGCACGCGGTGCCATGAACGGACCGGCAGCCTCGCCGAGCTCGACCGCGATCCCGGCGGTCTCATGATTGATGCGGTCCGCGATGAAGCGTGAGACGACGCGGTTGCCGCCATGCGCGTTCAAGATGAGAAAACGGGTGAAGCCGTGTTTCATGAGCGACGCCGCCGCCTCGACATAGACGGCTTGGATGGTCTCTAGCGACAGCGTGATCGTTCCCGCGAACTCCATGTGATAGGGCGAGTTGCCGGGCAGCAGGATTGGCGCGACGAGCACGTCGGTCTTTTGTGCGATGAGCTTCGCTCGCTCGATGCCGTTCAACGCGTCGGTTCCAATGGGAAGCTGAGGACCATGCTGCTCGAGCGAGCCGACCGGAATAATCACCATATCGGTTCGCTCGGCGAGCGCTTCGACTTCGGGCCAGCTCATGTGCGGTAGATAGTTTTTGACCTTTTCCTCGGTCCACAGTGGATTTGTCTGAGCGCTGGCAAGAGCCGTCCAAGAGAGGACGAACGAGACCAACAACATGCGTGTCATAACGCCTCCAATTCTCCTTTAGACTCTAACCCGTCAGAAGCGGGATTTTTGCACACATTCTGGGTTTCGGGCAAGAAATCTCACCGCAGAGGCGCAGAGCACGCGGAGAAAAGCTATCCCTAGCCTCGGATTCACCAAAATCCCAGATTCTCCTCTGCGTATTCTGCACCTCTGCGGTTCAAAACGCTTTCAGGTTTGCCTGGCTAGGTCTTTTCCTCTGATCACGTTGGCAGCGAAGACCGCGAGCCCGAGCGCTCGGCTACGGGTATCGGGATAGGCGAGCATGACGGCGGAAAGCGCGAAGAGCCCTCTTTCGACGAGCTTGGTTGGAACAGACGCATAGCCTTCCGCGGCGAATGCGACAACCGCGATGAGTCCC
>Ga0114950_10000362_pt1 | contig 30254 bp, 24 predicted proteins | sample N075metaG_FD_83503 | JGI IMG/M metagenome (GOLD analysis project Ga0114950, IMG submission 83503) | Deep subsurface microbial communities from Kermadec Trench to uncover new lineages of life (NeLLi) - N075 metaG | ecosystem: Environmental > Aquatic > Marine > Ocean trench > Sediment | place...
ATGCCGTCCATCAGCGGCCCTTCAATTACCTGTATGGGACGGTCAAATTCCAGTCGCGCCTCCTCTGCGTCCTCAACGATCCAGGTATTGATGCCCTTGACCAGCGCATGCTCGATCCGTTTTGCGACCGGCTGCTCACGCCAACTCAAGTCCTCTTTACGGGTTGTGCCGGCACCCTCGTTTTTATAGCGTTCCGCCAGATCAAGCAGCCGTTCGGTGCTGTCGCTTCTGCGATTGAGAATAACGTCCTCGACCGCGTCACGTAGTTCGCCGGGCAATTCATCGTAGACGCCCAATTGGCTGGCGTTGACAATACCCATATCCAGACCCGCCTTGATGGCGTGAAAGAGAAACACTGAATGTATCGCTTCGCGCAGGGTATTATTGCCGCGAAACGAAAACGAAACATTGCTGACACCGCCGCTCACCAGGGCGCCGGGCAAGCTTTTCTTGATGTAACGCGTGGCTTCAATGAAGTCCACCGCGTAGTTATTGTGCTCCTCGATGCCCGTTGCTACCGCAAAAATATTGGGGTCGAATATGATGTCCTGGGGCAGAAAGCCTACCTGGTCTACCAGCACGTCATAGGAGCGCTTGCAGATTTTCTGCTTGCGCGCCAGGGTGTCGGCCTGGCCTTGCTCGTCAAACGCCATCACCACAACAGCGGCACCGTAGAGTTTGCACAGCTGTGCCTTGTCGATGAACGCCTGCTCACCTTCCTTCAGGCTGATTGAGTTCACAATCGCCTTGCCCTGGATACATTTCAAACCGGCTTCTATTACCTCCCACTTGGAGGAATCCACCATGATGGGCACTTTGGTAATATCCGGCTCGGAGGCGATCAGGTTGAGAAAGGTAACCATCGCCTCCTTGGAATCGAGCATGCCCTCATCCATATTAATATCGATGATTTGCGCGCCGTCTTCGACCTGAATTCGCGCTACAGTGAGCGCAGCCTCGTAGTCACCGGCAAGAATCAGCCGTTTAAACGCGGCGGAGCCGGTGACGTTACAGCGCTCACCCACATTGACAAACAGGCTGTCAGCGGTGATGTTAAATGCCTCCAGTCCGCTGAGACGGCAGGCCGGTGCTATGTCGGGGAGGCCTCTGGGGGCCTTGCCCGCCACGGCCTTGACGATCGCCCTGATATGGTCGGGTGTGGTGCCACAGCAACCGCCGGTAAGATTGAGAAAACCGCGCTCGGCAAATTCCTCCAGGTCGTCGTGCATATCCTCGGGCGTTTCATCGTATTCGCCGAAAGCGTTGGGTAGCCCGGCGTTAAAATGACCGCTGAAATAGCAATTGGCCACACTGGCCAGATCTTCCACAAAGGGCCTGATTTCCTTGAAACGCCGGCCACAGTTTGCGCCCACGATTAACGGACGGGCGTGGGCAACGGCGTTCCAGAATGCCTCGGGGTTTTGCCCCGACAGCACCCGACCACTCATGTCGGGAAAGGTGACAGAAATCATCAGGGGCAGGGTTACCGCGCCCTGTTCAAACACCTCCAATACCGCCGCTATCGCCGCCTTGGCATTGAGCGTGTCGAAGATGGTTTCAATCATTATAAAATCGACCCCACCTTCAATCAGCGCACGCGTCCCCTCGGCATAGCCTTCGCGCAGGGTATCGAAGGTGATATTTCGGGCGCCCGGGTCATTTACGTCGGGAGACAGTGATGCGGTGCGGGGAGTAGGCCCCAACACCCCGGCAACGAAGCGGGGCTTTTCAGGCGTTGCAGCCGTCATTTCATCTGCTACCTCACGCGCGATCCTGGCAGCCGTCAGGTGTAATTCGCCGGCAAGGCCGGATAACTGGTAATCGCCCTGGGCAACGGCGGTGCTGTTAAACGTGTTTGTTTCAACAATATCCGCCCCTGCCTCCAGGAATTGGCGATGGATATCGGCGATAATATCGGGCCGGGTGATAGACAGGAGGTCATTATTTCCCTTCAAATCCAGGGAATGGTCGGTAAAACGCTCCCCCCGGTAGTCCGCTTCAACCAGACCTTTATCCTGGATCATCGTGCCCATAGCGCCATCGAGCACCAGAATGCGCTGTCGCAGCGCCTGCTCCAGGGGGGATGACGATGTCAGGTTGGGTTTCATTACTGCTAATGTCCTCAAAAACGGCAAGTAGTGCAAAAAAGCGCGCTAGTTTATCAGATAAATGGAGTTTTTTGCCCCGTAATTCACACACATATCGCACCGCAGGCCGCTTATTGTTAGAATACCTGACTATATTAGTCAGAAAAGAGTCTTTAGGAGGCTGCACATGATGGTAACCATCACAGAATCCGCCCAGGAATACTTGGCAGAGCTGCTTTCAAAGCAGGACGATGCGCTTGGGGTTCGGGTCTTCATCAACCAGCCCGGCACGGCCAAAGCTGAAACATGCATAGCTTACTGCCGTGAGGGAGATATAAAAGAGGAGGACGAAACACACGAATATCCGGCCTTCACCGCCTATTTCGAGCAGCGCAGTCTACCATTCCTGGAGGACGCCCTGGTTGACTACTCCAAAGATAGAATGGGCGGACAGCTCACGATTAAGGCCCCCAATGCCAAATTACCCCGGGTCGATGAGAGCAGTTCGCTGGAAGATAGAATCAACTATGTGCTGCACAACGAAGTGAACCCTGCCCTGGCCGCTCACGGCGGTGAGGTTAGTCTGGTCGAGGTGACGGACGAGGATTTCGCTATCTTGCAATTTGGCGGTGGCTGCCAGGGTTGCGGCATGGTCGATCAAACACTTAAAGGCGGGGTGGAAAAGACCTTGCTGGAGCAGTTACCCCAGCTCAAGGGCATACGCGACATAACCGATCACAGCGACAAATCACAGGCCTACTACTGAGCCGCATTCGCGACTCAGCTACCCGTTTCGGTTAACCCTAATCAGATGTGCGGCGCTGGGGGAGAACATCCTTTAGTTTGTCGCGCAATGCACGCAGGCACGCGGCGGTGGTCTCCCAATCGATACACCCGTCGGTCACTGATACCCCGTATTTCAACTCGGAGAGATCCTCGGGAATCGATTGATTGCCCGCATTCAGGTTACTTTCAATCATCAGGCTGGTGATCGAACTATTGCCCTCAACGATCTGGTTGGCAATATCGGCAACAACCAGGGGCTGCAATTCGGGCTGCTTATTTGAATTGGCGTGACTGCAATCCACCATGATATTTGCCCGCAGGTCGGCCTTGGCCAGGGCATCCTCACACAACTTAATATGCACAGAGTCATAGTTGGGCCCGGCGCTTCCACCGCGCAATACGATGTGGCCATAGGCATTACCCCGGGTAGTGAAAACGGAGACCTGGCCCTGCCCATTGATGCCCAAAAACCGGTGGGGGTTGGCCACGGAGTTCAGGGCGTTGACCGCCACGGTGAGCCCACCATCGGTGCCGTTTTTAAAGCCGACCGATGATGAAAGACCGCTGGCCATTTCCCGATGGGTTTGGGATTCGGTGGTTCTGGCGCCAATTGCCGACCAGCTGATGAGGTCCTGCAGGTACTGGGGTGAAATGGGGTCTAAGGCCTCGGTGGAAGTCGGCATGCCAAGTTCGAGGATATCGAGCAATAATTGGCGACCTATATGCAGGCCTTCGCTAATCTTGAACGTATCGTTGAGATAGGGGTCGTTAATCAGCCCCTTCCAGCCAACGGTGGTGCGCGGCTTTTCAAAATACACCCGCATGACAATGTACAGCGTATCGGAGAGTTCCTGCGCCAGCTCAGTCAAGCGCTTGGCATAGTCAATGGCCGCTTCCGTGTCGTGAATGGAGCAGGGGCCCACCACCACAAACAGACGATGGTCTTTGCCGTCGAGGATGTTTTCAATCACCCCTCTACTGTCACTGACCATGGCGCTTACTGCATCGCTCAGTGGAAGAGATTGCTTCAGCTGCTCCGGAGTAATCAGAACCTTCTGGGAATCTACATTGACGTTGTGTATTTGATTGTTGCTCATTCACTGTTACCTGCTAAAGTGCCCTGTCTTGAACGCATTGATCCCCAGTGCCGCCGGGCGCGACATTCTATAGCAGCTGCAAGGGTTTGGGTAGCGGGTAAGTCGCGCATTCAAGTCGCTAGTGTCCTGTAACGGATAAACTGTACATATAAGCGAGTCACAAAATGGTCAGATGCGAGACGCACTTTTGCAGTAATAGTGGGCCTATTTCAAAAAAGTGTAACGAAGCAGATGACCATTTTGTGGCTCGCCCGGAGGGAAGCCCCTGGTTCGCGCACTGCCACGTTACAGCTTTTGACAAGGGGCCCACCATTGCCTGCAAGCTGCGCCTTGCTGTGCGCGAACCAGGTGCTTCTTATATGCACAGTTTATCCGTTACAGGACACTAGTCCATCGAGGTACCCTTGCCGGATCAAGGCAAGCAGACATTTTACGACATCACTCCTCTTCGGCCCCTATTCGAAGCCGGGTATGTGGTGTTGACGCCCAATTCTCGCCTCGCCCGCAGCATTAGCACAGCCTGGGATCGCCAGCAGGAAGACGATGGCCACAGGGTTTGGCGCCCGGCTAAAGTCGCGCCGTTGGAAACATGGTTGCACGATCAATGGCGCACTGCGGTGCGTACTGGTTTACTCCCGCCACTGGTGCCGGTCACGCCGGGGCAGTTGTTGGAGCTGTGGCAGGAGGTAATTGCCGCCCACGAACGTGACAGTAAAGGCTACAGTTTGCTTCGGCCCACGGCGGCTGCGGCCCAGGCGAGCAGCGCCAGAGAGACCCTGCTGCGTTGGCAAGTACAGGTCCACCAACCCCGCCACAGGGCGGAGTTTGCTCTTGATGAGGATTGTGCCACGTTCTTCGCCTGGCAAAGTTTGCTGGTGGAAAAGCTGGCCAGCCTGGAGCTGACTACGCCGGGCGATGCGCTAACAAGTCTGCTGGGCTGCGCCGAGGGTCTGGCGCCCAGTAGACTGGCGCTGCTTGGCTTTGGCGATATGCCCCCGCTGTTGCGGGCCTGCGTGGATGCCTTGGGCGCGGATGTGGTAGAGCTGCCCGCGCCGAGCACCCCGGGGAACTGTCTTGCCTACGCCTACCCCGACAAGCGCTCGGAGCTGGCGGCGATTGCCCATTGGGCGCAACAACTCACCCGGGACGATCACACCGTCAGAATAGGCATAATTCTTCCCGCGATGAGCGAAGACCGCCCAGCACTGGAGTACTTATTGCGGCGGGAATTCGGCGCTCTGGGTACCCACTATACCGGCCTGCCGGTCAACTTCTCTGTCGGCATTCCGCTGGATCGGGTGCCACTGGTAAGAGACGCACTACTGGTTCTCGCGCTGGGTCGCCCACGAGTTGCCATCGATGATGTTGTCGCGGTCTTTCAATCACGTTTTGTGATTCTGGACGACGCGAATTCAGCCCTGGCAGAACAGTTTCTGCGTGCATTGTTTAACACCGGCAACGAATTCATTGACGCGGGCGATTTGCGCTATCGAGCTTCCCAAGTCAAGTCTGCCCCCACACAAACAGATTCGGAGCACCCCCGGGGGCTGGCAATAGGCGCACTGCTAATGGCTCTAGCAGCAAAGCGTGAACTGCGCCAAAGAGCGCTGCCTTCACACTGGGCCGATCGCTTTGCCGAAATCCTGGCAATGTGGGGCTGGCCCGGCAAGGGGCCACTGGACTCTATTGAGTACCAACAATTGCAGTTGTGGTACAGCTTATTGGAAGAGTTCGCCGCCTGCGACATGGTGTGCGGGGCTATGCATTTCGATGAGGCAGCCGCCTTGCTCACTCGTTGCTGCGCTCGGCAGGTGTCCCAGCCCCAGACCCCCGATAGCAATATCCAGGTATTGGGTTTACTGGAAGCAGCCGGCCTCACCTTTGATCATCTGTGGATCAGCGATATGCGGAGCAGCAGCTGGCCCCCGCCCGCCAGGCCCAACCCCTTTATTCCCGTGCGCTTGCAACGCGAACGTGAAATGCCCCATGCGAGCGCAGCGCGAGAGTGGTCCTTTGCATCTGGCCTCATGTCGCAATATGTACACTGTGCCAATGAGGTTATCGCCAGTTACGCGCAGCTACACGATGGCGTGCCGGAAAAGCCCAGTGCGCTGGTACAGGACTTTCAGTGGGTGGCTCCGCCACCGGTAGAGCTGCTCGATCAAGCCTGGCTGGCATTGCGCAGCAATACCCCGCTGGAGTGTCTGGAGGACAACCATGCGCCTCTTGTGCAGGGGGGAGAACTGGAGCAACTGGCCGGCGGGAGTGGCTTGCTTGAGGATCAGTCTCACTGTCCGTTCAGAGCGTTCGCGCGCCGACGTTTGGCTGTAGCGCCGCTTGGTGAGCGCAGTATAGCGCTCTCAGCCGCCGAGCGCGGTTCGCTGTTACATGATGCCCTATACCATCTTTGGGGCGACATTGGCGATAGTGTCACGCTGGCCGACATGGATGGCGACGCCATGGCCCAGGTAACTGCCAAGGCAGTGAGTGCTGCAATTAACGCTATACGGGGTCACCGCCGAGCGGGATTGGGGCTGGCTTACTTCGAACTCGAAGGCAAGCGATTACACAGTTTGTTGGAGGAGTGGCTCACGGTGGAACGCCAGCGGTCCGCGTTTCGGGTGTTGGCGAGGGAGGAAAAAATATCGCTGCAGGTCGGTCAGCTCAGTATCTCCCTGCGCGCCGACCGCATAGATGAACTCCCCGATGGGGCGCGCTTCGTCATCGACTACAAGTCGGGCCGCAGCAATCCACAGGACTGGTTAGGCAGGCGCCCGTCAAAACCCCAGTTGTTGCTCTACGGTCTGGCCATGGAAGAGACCGTCGCAGGCCTGGCGTTTGCCCAGGTGCGCAGGCGGGACTGCAAGTACACCGGCGCCGGACAAATCGAGGTCGCCCCAGGGGTGCAAAGCGACATCCAGAAATGGGTAAAAGACAAAATGCCGGTAAAAGATTGGGAGGATCTCACCGCCCAGTGGCGGGACAACCTCGAGCGTCTATCCCGGGAATTTGTGGCCGGTGAAGCGCAGGTCGACCCTCTCCAGGAATCGAGCTGTACCTACTGTGGCTTGCAGGCACTGTGCCGAATTGACGAATCGCCGCGCCAGGAGGGAACGCAGTAGTGGGTATTGTCGATGCACAGGCGAGGTTGCGAGCGCTCGATACCCAGCGGAGTTTTTGCGTTAGCGCCCCCGCGGGATCGGGCAAGACAGAATTGCTTATTCAGCGTTACCTCGCCCTGTTGCCGCGAGTGGAAAAACCCGAACAAGTACTGGCCATAACCTTCACTCGCAAAGCGGCAGCCGAGATGCGCGAGCGCGTGTTGGACGCGCTGCTCGATGCCGTCGACGACAAACCCTGCGAGGGGTCGCATCGCCAAAAGACCCGGGAACTGGCGCTGGCGGTGCAACAGCATGACGCGAACAGACAATGGAACCTCCTGCAAAACAACTCGCAACTCAACATCAAGACCATCGATAGTTTCTGCGGCACCTTGACCCGGCAAATGCCCGTGCTCAGCGACTTTGGCGGGCAGGCGAAGGTAACCGATTACGCCGCCGAGTTATACGCAGAGGCGGTGCAGGAGCTGTTCCAGTCGCTGGGCAGCAACAGCGCCATCGAAAATGACCTCACCGCCTTGATGCTACATTTTGACAATGACTGGAGTCGTTTACAGGAGTTGCTGGTGTCCATGCTGGGCAGACGTGAGCAGTGGGGGGCCTACCTGGGGGTTCATCATCAGGCCGAAGAGGCCGAACAATACTTATTCCAAACGGTCGAAAACCTGCTGGAGGAGGCATTGGCAAGTTTGGCGGTGAAGGTCGCGCCCTATGCCCAGGAGTTACTGTCATTACAGAACTACGCAGCCGGGCATTTACAGGCGGAAGTGCTGGCGGTTTTTCCAGGTAGTTCAAGTGCTGACCTGGGCGCGTGGCGGCACTTCAGGCAACTGCTGTTAACCGCAGATAAAGCGGGCAAGTGGCGCGCCCAACTGACGGTAAAAATGGGTTTTCCGCCGGGCAAAGGAGCCGCCCAGGAGGCAAAAGACCGGCTCAAACAGGTCATCACAGCGCTTGGGGAAGTTGACGGTTTACTGGAGGAACTAGCCTCCGTGGCCAGCCTGCCGGAAATTGAAGCGAACAGTGATTCCTGGCGCCTGGTTCTGCACTTGTCGCGTATTCTGCCCATGCTATCGGCGCAGTTGTTACTGGTTTTTCAGCGCCACGGCACGGTGGATCATACCCAGGTTGCGCTGTCGGCTCTGCAAGCGCTCGGTAGCGACGAGCAGCCCACGGAGTTGGCGCTGAGACTGGACTATCAACTACAGCATTTACTACTGGACGAATTTCAAGACACCGCCATCAATCAATATGAACTGGTAAATAAACTTACCCGCGGCTGGGGAGAGCACAACCAGGCGAATCCGGAAAACCCGCGCAGCATAATGATTGTGGGCGATGGCATGCAGTCTATTTACGGTTTTCGCAACGCCAATGTGGGTCTCTTTTTGCGAGCGAGGCAGGAGGGCTTTAACGGGGTGGAGCTGGAACATTTACGCCTACTCAGTAACTTTCGCTCCGAGCGCGGGATAGTGGATTGGGTCAACGAGGTCTTTAGCGAGGCTTTTCCGGCCGAGGATAACATTGCCAGGAGCCAGGTTAGCCATACCAGGGCCAGCGCGGTAAAACCCCTGAAACTGGATCCCGCCGTGGCCCTGCACAGTTTTCGCGGGGAGGGTGCAATTCAGCAGGAGGTGGATTTTATCTGTGCCCAGGTACAGCGGGGGATTGCCGACCCCGAATGTCGCTCCATTGCGATACTGGCCAGAACCCGAGGCCACCTGCAGGGAATTTTGGCCGAGTTGAAACAAATGGATCTCGCCTTCTCTGCCCAGGACATAGACAGTCTTGCCAATTCCCACGTTATCGTGGACCTCATGAGTCTGTGTCGTGTACTGATCAACCCGGCGGACGCCGTGGCGTGGATGGCCATACTCCGTGCTCCCTGGTGCGGCCTGGAGCTCAACGACCTGTATTCCCTGCGCACAGCTATGGGAAGTGGCATGAGTCACTGGCAGGCGCTGACCAATCCACAGGTCATTGGCAGTTTGAGCCTACCGGGGCAGTCACGCCTGGCGCACCTTGTGAACGCACTCGGCCGCGCGCGGGACAACCGGGACAGGCTGGCGCTACGAATCTGGATTGAGCAATTATGGGTGGCGCTGGGCGGACCCGCCACCGTAGCGACCGCGCCGGCGTTGGAAGATGCCGAGTGTTTCTTCCAACTATTGGAACAGGCCGAGATCGAGGGCAGTGGGCTCAACCTTCAGTGGTTGGAGTCGCGCCTGCAGCGACTTTATGTCAAAGCGGAAAACCCTGACAGCAAGGTGCAGGTAATGACGCTGCACAAGGCAAAGGGGCTGGAGTTTGATTGGGTCATCATTCCCAGCCTGCAAAAAATGACCCGCAAAGACAGCCGGCCACTGCTCAATTGGGACGAGCATAGCAGCGCCTCGGGACAGCGGGGTTTTTTACTGGCGGCCAATGACCACAGTGATCCCGGCGAGCCCAGTCTGTACAACTACCTGGAGGTTCAGCGCGGCAAGAAAGAACTGGAGGAGACTACCCGGCTGCTCTACGTGGGCACAACGCGGGCGGTGAGTCATTTAATCCTCACGGCCAGCCTCAAATATAACGAGGAAAAAGAGCAATACAGCTCGCCGCCTGCCCGATCCCTGCTGGGTAGGATATGGCCGCTCTTTCGAGCGCAAATGATTGAGCACGAACCCATCGCTGACAATATGGAACTCTCTGGAACCGCCGTGGAGCCGCGTTATTTATGGCGTATAAAGCAGTTGAATACCCCCGAGCCGATTGATACGACGCGGATGGCCAGCTCTACAGCGCCCAGCCACAATATTCCCGAGCGTGCAGTCAATCTTCTTGATCGCAGTGTCGGCACCGTCGTACACCTGGTCATGGAGGACCTGGCCAACGCTGCCGTTGTGCCCAAAGACCTGGTGGATTATCACCAGCAGCGCTGGGACGAACGGCGTTGGCAGTTTGAATTGCGATGTCTGGGAGTGGCGGGTGAAGACCTTGAGCGCGGGCTCAAAGCGGTAGCACACTCTGTTACAACCGTACTGCAAGATGAGATGGGGCGCTGGTTGCTCTCGTCGGAGCATCGCCAGGCCAGCAGTGAACTTGCCCTCACCTGCCAAACCAGCGCTGGCAAAGCTGGCAAACTCGTGGTTGATAGAACTTTTGTGGACGGTACCAGCGGCATCCGCTGGGTGGTCGATTACAAAAACAGCCAACCTGCCTCCGGTGAGCCGCGAGTGGCTTTTCTGGAGCGGGAAGAGGCGCAATATACGGCGCAATTGGCAGCCTATAAAGACGCCGTTTCAAGCTTCGGTGAGGAGCCTGTTCGCTGCGCCCTTTACTTCACCGCACTGGGCTATCTACACACTGTGGAGAGCCTCAGCGCCCAGCCAACCAAATAATGAATTTATTGTTTTGCGCTAATTTTTCAACCCGGGAAAATTTGCGTTTTAGCGCCGGCAGGTAGTTCAGGTGCCGGTTGGCAACCAGGCACAAATAACCGTTGTTATCGAGCTGGTCGGCGGCCTGCAGCAGCAGGCGTCGACCCACACTTTCGTCTACGCGATGGTTGTGATGAAACGGGGGATTACACAATATCAACCCGGCGCGTTCGCCCTCATAGCCCAGCAATCCATCGCCGTGATGGCAGCAAATATCACCTTGGGGATAGAATCTTCGGGCATTTTCCGTGGCCGAGGCAATTGCCATAGCCGACTCGTCGAACATGTGAAGCTGCTGACCCAACCCCGCTGACAGCGCTGTTAAGCCGATAATGCCGTTGCCACAGGCGAGATCGAAAATCCTCTGCGTCGGCTCGAGTTTGTCCAGGTGTTGCAACAAAAAACGACTGCCTGGATCTATTTTATCCCGGGCAAAAACATTGGCGAAAGACACCAGCTTGCCCGCGAGCGCTTCGCTGTCATATTCCACAGTGCCGGAGCAAGTTTCACGACTGCTTTCATCTCGCACTGCGCTAAACAGGCGCGCCTTATGCCGACCGTGATGACGCTGGGTCGGCCCGATATAGGCCTCCATTAATCGCGCGGTAGAGGGCGGCAAATGCTTGTCCATACCGGCACAAAGGACTGGCGTGCCGGGAGAGAGCAACTGTGCGAGCACACTGAGCTGATATTCAAAGTAGGCACGCTGTTTGGGTACTCTCATTACCACAGCGCCATACGCTTCGGGCAGTGGATCTGTACTCCACAATACCTCTACAGGCGCCCTGTTATTGTGTGCCAGATTATTTTCGAGGGAAATACTCGACAGCCAGGAATCGGTCCACAGCGCGCGGGGCGCTATGGCAACACCCAGCGCGCCGAATTCATCGTTAACCACCAGGACTGAACGCCGGGGAAAGCCCTCATCCAGCGCCGATTCAATCAGCAGTGTGTCGGCACTATTCCAGGCTCGACCCTGCTTCAGTGCGGGGTAGGGACGCAGATTGAGACCTTGCACTCAGGTTTCAGTCACCCACAGGGTAAGCTTCTGGCCTGGCTGCAGGTAGGTATCTTTGTTCAGGGAGTTCCAGCTAACAATTTCACTGACCGTGACATTGAATTTACCCGCTATGCGATACAGGGAGTCTCCACTGCGCACCCTGTAACCTCTGGCCCGGGGCTCGCCGTTGGTGGCCATAGCCAGGCTGGATGCCCAGGCACTGCCGATGGGAATCATCAGGGTTTTACCCGCCCTGATTAGGCTGCCGTTGATATTATTCACCTGCCGCAGCAGGCCAACTTCGGTATCGAACTCGCGCGCGATGCGAATGAGGCTGTCGCCCTGCTGTATACGATAGTGCTGCCAGCGCACGCGATCTGAAGCTGACAATGTGGTGATTCCCTGCGCCATAAGCTCGGCAGGATCTCCGACTGGCACCAGCAATTCCGCGGGCTATTCTGGCGAGGTGGCCCAACGCAACTGTCCTGAATTTAAGATACGCAGTGCAGCCATGTCCATGTCTGCCAGACTCGCTGCCCTGGCCAGTTCAATTTGTCCGCCAGTTTCAACGATAGTAAAGGCGGGTGCATTAGCGATGAAGGGAATCTCCACGTCGAAGGTTTCGGGGTCGGCCACCAGGGCCGTCAGTGCGATCAACTTTGGGATGTAGCGGCGAGTTTCCCGGGGTAAATTGAGTGACCAGTAGTCGGTGGGCAGCCCTTTGCTTTGGTTGGCGTTTTGCGCGCGTTTTACCCGCCCCTTGCCCGAATTGTAGGCAGCCAGGGCCAGCAGCCAATCCTCATCGAATTGCTTGTGCAGGGCCTGTAAATAATCCAGCGCGGTATCAGTAGAGTCCCTCAAGTCACGCCTGCCGTCGTACCACCAATTTTGCTCCAGACCCAGATGCTGGCCGGTTGCTGGCATTATCTGCCACAGTCCAGCAGCCCGCTGGGAGGACAGGGCAAAAGGGTTGTATGAGCTTTCGACCATGGGCAACAACGCAATCTCAAGCGGCATACCACGCTGTTCTACTTGTTCGACGATGTAATAAAGGAAGGGCGCGGAGCGCTGTGCCACGATAGGCAGGTAGTTTGCCTGGCGCAGATATTGATCCCGTGCCAGGCCAATTTCCGCGTTGTGCATTTCCTGCCATTGCAGTTGGCTTCGGATTCTCTCCCACAGGTCTTTGGGCGGGGCGCTGGGTGGCTTCGATGCCGTCTTGGTGCCTTGCTCCGAGTCCACGGCGGGCAGGGTTGTCACTTGTTCTTGTGTCGTATCGCTGACCTCACCCAGTCCGGGCTCCATTGTCTGGCAGCCGAACAGGGCAAATGATGTAGAAAGTACAATAGCTAATCTTCGTAAAGTCATGAAATATATATACTTATATAATTATTAATATCTAAAACGTGTTTTCCTAGGCGCGCAGTGAGAGAGGGAAGATCACCGGGCATTGAAGGATATTGGCGTGGTGTGAGCTAATTATGACTAAAATGCCCGGCCTTGGACAAGCATTGTTTGCTGAAAAGGAGTGATTGTGACGTAAGCTCTGGCTGTACTGGAAGTAGAAAGGTGAAAAACTGATGGCGATTCATACGGTGAAATACAATAATATGTGCATCTTAATCAAATAACTGCAGGGCAGGTAAGTTGATCGTGACATCCAGTGAAAGCCATCAAGTGTCCGCGGAATTGGAAGCCTGGTACAACCGGAGGAACGGGCAATATTTGTTGGCCTCTCTGCGCAAAACCCTGGAACCCATTCTGGATACATCCTTCGGCTACCACATCCTGCAACTGGGGGCTGCACCCGGCCAGACACTGGTTGATCACAGCCCCATTAATCATCGCATTTACAGTGCGGATCATCCCCACGACGGCGTGACTCTGGTCAGCAATACCGACGAGTTGCCCCTGGAAAGTGACAGTATAGACACCCTGATCGCCCACCACAGCCTGGAATTCGGCCCGAATCCGCACCGGGTATTGCGCGAGATGCAGCGCGTTCTGGCGCCCCAGGGACACTTGCTGATTGTCGGATTTAATCCCTATAGCCTGGTCGGACTGGCGGCCTATTGCCGGCGGCTTGCCCGCAAGCCCCTATGGCAGCACCATCACCCGGTTAGTCGATTGCGCCTGACCGATTGGCTTCATTTACTGGGGTGTGAGGTGCAGAGCTATCATCACCTATACAGCCTCCCCCCGCTGGGGCAGGGCCGCCTCTATACCCTGTTGAGCAACTGCAATGCCTGGTCGGACAGGCACAATCTGCCCACAGGAGGCCTGTACGTGCTGCATGCAATAAAACAGGTGTCGGCGCTAAACAAACCACGAATGCGTTTGCGTGAGCGCGGCGGTCGCCTGATTGGCCTGGCGGTACCCAAACCCAGAGCCGTGCCCACTCCAACACCCGCAATTGGAAACATCGCACAGTGAAACACATCGAGATATTCACCGATGGCGCCTGCCGAGGCAATCCGGGTCCGGGCGGCTGGGGGGCGCTACTGCGCTACAACGGTGTAGAACGAGAGCTATTCGGCGGCGAACCAGACACCACCAATAATCGCATGGAATTAAGCGCGGCTATCGAGGGCTTAAAGGCCCTGAAGGAGCGGTGCCAGGTTACGCTGACTACCGATTCCGTATATGTAAAAAGTGGCATTACCGAATGGCTAGTGGGATGGAAAAAAAGAGGTTGGAAAACTGCGGCAAAAAAGCCGGTAAAAAATATTGATTTGTGGCAAATACTGGATGCGCAAAATACCCGACATGATGTGGAATGGCGCTGGGTGAAGGGGCACAGCGGGCACCGGGAAAATGAGATAGCCGACCAGTTGGCCAACCGCGGCATAGACGAACTGAATTTGGGGAAAGTGACCGCGTGAGACAGATTGTGCTCGATACAGAGACCACCGGATTGGAAGTTTCCAGGGGACACCGGATCATTGAAATCGGTTGCGTGGAATTACTGGATCGGAAGTCGACCAGCAACCATTACCATCAATTCATCAACCCGCAGCGTGACATTGATCAGGGGGCAATCGAAGTACACGGCATTACCCCCGAATTTCTGGCTGACAAGCCCTTGTTTGCGCAGATTGCCCGGGAGTTTTACCAGTTTGTCGACGGCGCGGAGCTTATTATTCACAACGCGCCTTTCGATATTGGCTTTCTAAATGCCGAGTTGGAGCGGCTCGATCAGGGCTACCGCGATTTGAGCGAGACCTGCAAGGTCATCGACACCCTGTTGATGGCGCGAGCTAAGCATCCGGGACAGCGCAACAATCTCGATGCCCTGTGTACCCGTTACGGAGTAGATAATTCGCAGCGAGATTTGCACGGTGCCTTACTAGATGCCGAAATCCTGGCGGATGTTTATCTGCTCATGACCGGTGGCCAGACGACCCTGCAACTGTCGGATATCGGCGCCGGGGCAGAGGAGGGTACTCAGGGCAAAACCCAGATTCGTCGACTACCGGCCGATCGAAAAGCGCTGCCGGTGATCCGGGCGAACACAGCGGAAAATGCTGCCCACGAGGCGCAGCTGGACGCTATCGCTGCGGGCAATGGCGGCACCGTCCTGTGGCGTGAAGTCGCCAAGTAAATAAATAAAGCCCTTGCAACGCTGTAACAACCCGATCAATATTCCTCCCAAATAATATAATCAGGATGCCCAATGACTAAGCTAATCGGTTCGTTATTTACCCTCTCTGCCTTCCTGCTAACGGGCTGCTCCGATAGCCATGACAGCGCTGCACCGGCGCCTCAACCGCCTATAGAACCAGAACCGCTTACCTGTTCTGGTTCTGAGGTTAACCCCGAGCGGCTCTATCTACAGCAGCTTGGTAGTGACCGCGTTATCATCAAATGGCGCGGCAACCTCGATGGCGAGACCGAAGCGGACGCCGTTTGCTTTGGCACGGATATGGACTCATTGCTGGCCTCCAGTGAGACTTCCGCCACCGTGACTGCAACCGGCCACAGCGAAGTACTGCTGAGCGGACTGGAAGCCGACACCACCTATTACTACTCGGTCGGCGGTGCTGCCAGCGCTATGCCCGGGCGCAGCTTTCACACCTCGCCCGCCGATGGTGGTTTGCCCTCCGATGGCAATACTCGTATCTGGCTGGTAGGAGACTCCGGCGTGGGCGGAGAGGGGCATCCGGAGGCGGAACATGTGCGCGACGGCTATCTAAGCTTTGTCGAGAGCAGTGGCGGAGAGCCGGCGGATTTATTTGTGATGCTGGGCGATAACGCCTATCGACAGGGCACCGATCACGAGCATCAACTGGCGGTTTTTGACGTCTACCCGGACATCCTCAGCACGACCCCGGTCTGGCCCACCATTGGCAATCATGAGATGGGATTCCTGGGCGTATCGGTCAGCCCCGATCCGGATAGTTACTCAATCCTGGGCGATGGAGAGACCGGCGGCCCCGATCCGGCGCCCGACAGCCCCATGCCCTACCTGAATATATTTACCCTGCCCACTGACGGCGAGGCCGGTGGCCTCGCCAGTGGCACCGAGCAATACTATGCGTTCAACTACGCCAATGTGCACATCATCAGCCTGGACTCGCAGTTGTCCGCGCGGGATGAAGCCAATAGGGCAACCATGCTGCAGTGGCTGACCGATGACCTGATGGCCAATACCGCCGACTGGACCATTGTCATCTTTCACCACCCCCCCTATACCAAAGGCAGTCACGATTCAGACAAAATATTCGGCGGCATCGATCAGCCCATCTTTGATATGCGCGAGGAATTCACTCCCGTATTTGATCGCTATGGGGTTGACGTGGTCTACAGCGGGCACAGCCATATCTACGAGCGCTCCTACTACATTAATGGCCACACGGGACTGGCCGACACATTTGATGCTAGTGTCAACGCGGAATTAAATGACATTGGCATGCCCGCGACGGGGCAGGGCGATGAGGCCTACAGCCAAATCACCCGCAATGGCACCGACGATAAAGTGGTGTATACCGTCGCCGGTAACGGGGGCAAAGTGACCAGCCTGTCAGAGGGCTTTCCCCATCCCGCCCATTTCTTCAGTGAGTTGACGCTGGGGTCAGTGGTGATCGATTTGAACGAAAATACCCTCGATGCACGTTTCATCGGTGTGTCGGGCGAGGTACTGGATTCATTTATCATAACCCGTTGATTGTATCTCTCGCCCGGAGTTTAACCTTGGGCGCAACTTTTCGTGTTGTCCCTGGCGCTTGTGCCACAGCTGCATGCGCGCTCTTTCTGCTGTTGCTCATACCCGCGCCAAACCTGATGGCTCACCCCGGCGTGGAAGACAGGATTCACCTGCTCAGCGAAGATATCGTCGCCTCGCCAAACAACCAGTACCTCTATGTCCAGCGTGGACTGGCGTACTCGAATAACGCACAACCCCAGCTGGCGTTAGCGGATATCAAAACCGCCGAAACACTGGGTGACCCGCTGGACGTGGCGTTCGCCCGCGGTATCTTGCTGTATCGAGCTGGCGATTTCACCGCCGCCAGGGTGTATTTTGACCGCTACCTGCAAGCGCATCCTCGGCACCTGGCCTCATTGGAATACCGCGCCAGAATGCTGCGCGATGCGGGAGTAAACGCAGCGGCACTGGCCGACTTTCAACAGATATTCGCACTGAAGGCCACACCGGATCCCGGCTACTATATTTCCGCCGCGAGAATAATGGTGGCCCTGCCCGAGTATGGTATCGATGGGGCAATTGCCCTGCTGGACAAACGCATGGATCAGGTGGGGGTACTGTCCTCGCTGCAGCGCTATGCCATCGAGCTGGAGACCGACAGACAGCATTACGATGCCGCAATCACCCGCATGGCTACTCTGGATAAAGCACTACGCGCGACTCCCCAGTGGCAGGTGGAAGTGGCACAGTTGCATATGCAGGCGGGACAGCCTGAGCAAGCTCGAGGGCTGCTCGAACAAGCCGACAGCCGGTTGCGAGCATTGCGCAGCAATACTGCCCGGGTCGAGCTTCAGCGGACCATACAGCGTTTGTTGCAGGAACTGGGCCCGATCCCGGAACCGATAAAAGCTCACGATCCAGAAGCCGGTTAAATTAGCAGGCAGGTGGTATAGAATAACGCATGAGTACCCCCGCAATTTACTGAGCAACCGCAAGAGGAATATCGCCCCATGAATCCCATTATGACCCGCGCCCGGGAACTGTTGCCTGCCATCCTCATCACCGTATTAAGTATGATTCAGGCGCTGGCGCTGGAGCTGTACTGGAGCAAAATTGGCGACAGCGACTATCTGTGGCTAGGGGGATGGAACGCCGCCATTGGCTGGCTACAGCTGGTGATCGTTTTTCTTGGCATCGTGTTGATATGGCTGTTGTATGTCAGTTCTGTGCTGCGCTTTAGCTGGGTGCCCGCCATGGAAGACACGGTCATTCCCTTTTTCATAGGATTGCTAGAGTTTGCCATGATAGATCTGATTGGCCCCGCGACACTGGGGCCCTGGTTTTTAGTTCTGGCCGCTATTTTTGCCGTATCCACCGGCGCCAATCATATGGTCATGCGCCGTGCCAGGCGGGATCCGGTAAATGCATATTTCTTTGAAGGAATTGCCCCCGCAAGATGGCGCGACTACACCACCACCTTCGTCGTAATCTTAATTCTCGCGCTGCTGGGCGTCACCATTTGGTGGGGCGGCCCATTCCAGTGGCTGTCAATCGCCGCATTACTGTTTGCCTTGGCCGCCTTGGGCAACCAACTGCGGCAGACCCACCATTACTGGATGCACTCACTGATGCCGGAATAAGTCTTCTCAGCAAGGGCGCGCCGAAGTGCTAGATAAAAAGGGCAACCGCCGCGAATCCCACGCCGCCCAGCACGAAGGTATAGGGCAATGCCATGATAACCATTCTACCGTATGACAAACGAATCAGCGGGGCGAGGGCGGAGGTCAGCAGGAATAAAAATGCCGCCTGACCGTTGGGTGTTGCAACACTGGGCAAATTGGTGCCGGTGTTAATCGCCACCGCCAGGGCTTCGAACTCGGCCCGGTTGATCACGCCGTTGTCCAGCGCTTCTTTCACCTCATTGATATACACGGTGGCGACGAATACGTTGTCGCTGATCATCGATAGAACACCATTGGCCAGGAAGAACATGGCGGGTCGCACCGAGGCGTCCATTGCCAGTACCGAATTAATTACCGGGGAAAACAGGTGCTGGTCGTGGATAACGGCCACGATGGCGAAGAAAACAACTAACAGAGCGGTAAAGGGCAGGGCCGCTTCAAACGCGGGCCCAATCTGGTGCTCTTTTACCACCCCGTTAAAGGCGGTCAACAGCACGATAACCAACAGCCCGATCAGGCCAACCGTCGCCCAGTGCATGGCGAGGCCAACAATCAGGATGAGTGCAACCACGGCCTGTACCCAAAGCCTGGCCACACTGCGGATATTTCGGTTGGCCTCTTCGCGTTCCTGAAACTCCTCCAGCACCAGCCGTACATTGGCGGGAAGCTTCGCACCGTAGCCGAAGGTTGCCGTTTTCTCCAGCACCCAGCACGTTAACAGGCCACAGACCAATACCGGCATCGTCACCGGCGCCATAATTTTTACAAAGGTCATAAAGTCCCAACCGGCCACATTGGCGATCAGCAGGTTCTGGGGCTCACCAACCAGGGTACACACGCCGCCCAGCGCCGTGCCAACTGCGCCGTGCATCAGCAGGCTGCGCAGAAACGCCCGAAATGTTTCCAAATCCTCCTCATGGCTGGCATGAATGGCGTGATCTTCGGAATGGTCGTGGCCATCTTCGTTGGGCTTTTTGCCCGACGCCACCTTGTGATAAACGGCATAAAAACCGATTCCCACACTGATCAACACTGCGGTGACCGTCAGGGCGTCGAGAAAGGCGGACAAAAAAGCGGATATAAGGCAAAACAGAACAGAGAGCTTTGCCTTGGATTTCACTTTCAACAGTATGCGGGTGAACACCCAGAGCAATAACTCTTGCATGAAATAGATACCCGCCACCATAAACATCAGCAGCAGGATGACCTCAAAATTTACCAGGATTTCCTGGTACACCGATTCCGGCGAGGTCATACCCATAAGCACAGCCTCTATGGCCAGCAGGCCTCCCGGTTGCAGGGGGTAACAGCGCAGCGCCAGGGCGAGGGTAAAAATGAACTCGCCGATCAGTATCCAACCAGTAATAAAGGGCCCTAGCAGGACCAGCAGCAGGGGGTTGAGCACCAAAAAAGCCACAATGGTTTGTTTGTACCAGGTGGGAGAGGGGCCGAGAAAGTTCTTCCAAAGAGCCTGGATCATCGATTCGTTCATTGTTAGGCGTCACGACTTATTGTTATATTCATTGGGGTCATTCTACGACATTTTTATTGTAGCGGCGACGCCGGGTCTTGCCCCCACCGCGGGGCGGGCATACTATAGCGCGTCATTTTAGCAATTTGTATCCGAGATGCCTGTATTCCGAGTTGAAAGCACGTCCCCGTCCTCCCATGAGGGCGGTCTTCACATCATATTCCAGGGCACGGACCTGGTCACAGACCTGCGCTCGGCCGACTCTTGCCTGATCACCCATGCGCAGCTGAATGACCTGCGTTGGGGCGTTGTTCGCCGACAATTCCTCGGTTACTGGAATGATGAGGCCTGTTACGCGGCAGAGATAGAAGCCGAGGTTGAGCTGGACCCCATGGCGTTCCAGAAAGGCAGCCTGTACCAGATTCTAGGCCGAGTGAACGACCAACTATTTGCCATGGTAGGGCGGGCTTCACAACTACTGGACTGGGAGAGAGACCATCAGTTCTGCGGCCGTTGTGGCGATCAAATGCAACTGGATACCGTTGAACGGGCAATGCGCTGCCGGCCCTGCAGTACCGTCATCTACCCGCGTATCGCGCCGTGTATTATTGTGCTGGTCACACGTGGCGAAGAAATACTGCTGGCCCGCAACGCCAATTTCCCCGTGCCGATGTATAGCACGCTCGCCGGCTTCATTGAGGCGGGGGAGAGTGTGGAGCAGACGCTGATTCGGGAAGTTCGCGAAGAGGTTAACATCGAGGTAGGCAACTTACGCTACTTTCAATCACAGGCATGGCCATTTCCCAATCAATTGATGCTGGGGTTTTTCGCGGAGTATGCCGGCGGCGAGATCATATGCGATCCCAAGGAAATCGCCGATGCCCAGTGGTTTCATCATAGTGACCTGCCGCAGATCCCGCCGCTAGCCTCCATATCGGGTCAGTTAATCGATCATTATATAAATAGTTTCCGCTAATTATTCTGGAGTAATCACTTGGACTTTGTTATCGAATACGGCCTCTTCCTGGCCCAGGCCGTTACGGTTGTCGCCGCCATATTAGTCGTGGCCGTAGGCCTTGTCGCCCTGGGGCTCAAACAGCGACCTGAGCCGGAAGGGCACATAGAAATTCATAACCTCAATGAAAAGTACAAGCACATCGGCGAGACGATTCACTATGCCGTGAACGACAACGAGGCGATAAAAATAGAGAAAAAAGCGGAGAAAAAATCCGACAAGAAAAAACACAAAGTGGCGAAAAAGGCGGCGAAACACCCGGAGCAGCACGATACCGGTAGCGATAGAAAACGCCTTTATGTGCTGGCGTTTGACGGCGATATTCGCGCCAGTGCCACGGACCATTTGCGCGAGGAGATATCCGCAGTGCTGCCGCAAATTCGCGAGGGCGACGAGATACTGCTGAAGCTGGAAAGCCCGGGTGGTCTGGTGCACAGCTACGGCCTCGCCGCCAGCCAGTTGCAGCGCATCGCCGATGCCAAGGTTCCCCTGACGATCGCCGTGGATAAGGTTGCCGCCAGTGGCGGTTACATGATGGCTTGCGTGGGCAATACGATTATCGCCGCTCCCTTTGCCGTCATTGGTTCTATCGGTGTCATCGCCCAGCTGCCGAATTTCAATCGCCTGCTGAAAAAGCACGATATCGATATTGAGCTGCTGACGGCGGGTGAATATAAGCGCACCCTGACCATGCTGGGAGAAAACACGGAAAAAGGCCGACAAAAATTCATTGAAGAGTTGGAAGATACGCATACCCTGTTCAAGGAGTTCGTGGCTACCAACCGCCCCGATCTCGACGTGGCCAAGGTCTCTACCGGGGAAGTCTGGTACGGCCGCCGCGCCCTTGAGGTCGGCCTGGTTGATACGCTGCAAACCAGCGACGCATTCGTCCAGGAACGACTTAAAGAGCAGGATGTGTTTGCCGTGAAATTCGTCCACAAAAAATCCTGGCAGGAAAAAGTGGGCCTGGCGGCGGAAGGCGCAATGGAAAAAACGTTGTTAAAGATTTGGCAGCGTTTGCAGCATCCCAAAAACTACTGAGACTACAACCCGGCTAACGCGCTAGTGGCTGTGGTATCGGTTGTAATCAAATAGCCCGGCGGCAACAGGATCCTGCTCTTTCGCCATCTGGTGAAATTTATCGCTCACGCGCCAGAACCACGGTGCGTTGCGGTGAACGCCGTAGCGTTCTATTAGCGTGTTGTAATCCTCCTGGGTATTCATCTTTGCTATATCGCTGGCAAAAAGACCCACCTGGCTTTCCGCCACCTGAAAGAAATAGTTGGGGTAGGCGCCGATAAAGCCGCGTACCACAGTGAGCTTATCTTCCTCGGGCAGAGTGCGCTTTGACTCCTTAAATAGCTGCGCGATATTGCTATAGCCGGTATTACGCAATATGGTGTAGGCCTCGTCTCGCCCGGTGCCGATGACATTCACGAAACTTACCTGGGGCATATAGCTATTGTGGGCTCCCACGTTTTTCTCCAGTTGCTCAAAGCCCGCAATCATGGCCGAACTGGCACTGGTGTGATAGTCGTAATTGTCGGCCCGGGCACCAACTATTCGCTCGCGCATCAGGCTCAGAAATTCTCGCTTGGGATCATCGGTGCTGTAGGTGATCGCACTGGGCTGATCCACAATCCCACTGTTGCCAAAAAATGTCTCCTTACTGGCTGAACGCGCATCTCGGTACCAGTGATCGCGCAGGGCCACACGGGTATCCGGCGGCAGATACATCAGAAAATTAAACTCGCCATCCATGCGTAAAAAATCCATATACAGGCGGGACTCCAACTGGTGGGAAGCCGCGCCATACACGTCATAACCGGCGACCAGTAGGTAGTGGATGCGTTCCAGTAGCGCATACCCTACTACCCAAGCCGTTTTAGGGATGTCCCCGACAAAGCCTTTGACCACGGATGCCGTGTCGAAGTGGCGGAAGATGGTAAGTGCCGCATTGTCGTTGCTGCCGTCGCCGTCCCAGATCGAATCGATGTCGAGTATGCGCTCTTCCCGAGCGATTTTTTGTAGCATGTATTCTGCCTTGGCCGCTTTGTAGCGAGCCTGGGAACCCGCATATGTGCGCCAGGCAAGAAGGTTAACGATTCTACCGGTCGCAGCGGAAGGCAGCCGCAAATTGTCGCTCTCGCGCGCCAGAAACTCGGCATCGTGTTCGGGGTCAATAAAGTCTGGATTTACGAACATCACCCAGAAATGATCTTCGATCACATTGAGGGCTATTTGGCCCCTACACACAGCGCCCTTGATAAACGTCATAATACTATATTGCGCTTCCGCCAGCAGGAACTTGTAGCGCGATTGAACGGGAATCTGGCGAAAACTTTTAAAGGGGTTAGACGCGACTTTACTGCTGTATCCCGGCAGCTCCTCAACCGGATATTCCGTTGCGAGAAATAACTCCCGATAAAACTCCATGCGCGCGCTATCGAGCAAATAGGGCATGTGCCGCTTGCTCAAAGCTGTTACCGGCATACGTTGCAGGCGGTAGTAAAACTCGCCGGTTTGCGGGTCGTCATAGGGTCGGCGGGTGGCGATAAGCCCTATCTCGCTCCCCGGCTTGGTGTGGGAGCGAACCATCCGAAACCAAACCGGTGCGCCATCATTTTCAAAATAGAGTGCGGCAACAAACAGGTGCTCGAACAGGTAGCGAGACATAAGTTTTTGCTTGTTGCCGGTGCCGTTGAGGAACGCTTCCCACCGCCGGTGGGCCTGTTGGGTTGACGCACTCAGGGGAGTTTCTGTCACAGCCGGAGCACCTTGCTCGATCCAGCTCACCATCGTTTGGTGTTGATCGGGCGTGAGACCTGGCAAGCCGTAGGGCATACCCCACAGCGGATAGCCTTTTTCGAATTTGTCGAACTCGTCCTGTTTCGGACATTGCTGGTCGCGGTAGAGGGAAAAGTCAAAGCCGTCGGGGAGGGCGCCCCTGGGTGGAAGCGGGTTCGCCTGTTTGAGTGTTAATAATCGGTGCATAACTCCCAGTTCAGTATTGTTTGGGTCCAGTACCGAATAAAAGCCCTTATCGCGCCATTGTCGTTCAGTGAATCCATCGTCAAATAAACGGGTGAGCTGCCCCGAGCGCAATCGACTTGAGTTGTACACCAGTTTCTTTGAAGCCCCGCGGGCCAGGCCGTCGTGCGCCTCCAGTTTCAGTTGGCAGGGAGCGTCGTAACAGCCGTGGCACACCATGCAGCGCTGCTCGAGTAACTTGTTGGCCTCTACTGTGATTGCGCTATCGTCGGCGCTTGCCATCCCAGCCATCAACAATGGGTAGCTAAGGCCAAAAATAACGGCAAAACGATAGAAAATACTTCGCATCACTAGCAGTAATACGCCGATTGACGTGGAGAGGGATGGCTCATTGCTGTGCGCACTCGCTTTTCATTAGCATCGCTCTATTGGTCAACGCGTCCTGGTCGCCTTCGCTATCGGCCAGCACCGCAGCAGAGATATCACTTTGAGGATTGGCACAGGGGTCTTCATCGGTACTGCTGAGCCAGGCGAGAATGGCCACCAGTCCGATAGCGGCCAAAATCGTGATGCCTCGCAAAATCTTATTATTTACCATTTTGACAGGTTCTCCTATCCCACGAATGACGCAGTAGGCGACGGTAGTTGGTTTAGTTTGTACTATAGCATGGCAGAATAAGCCGTAGCCCCTACTGCAATGTGGAAACTATGGATTCAGCCATATACATCTTTGACTTGATTGGCATTGCCGTCTTTGCCATTAGTGGTGCACTGGCAGCGGCAGAAAAACGCCTGGACATACTCGGTTTTATTCTGTTCGGTACAATTACGGCCATTGGCGGCGGCACCGCCCGTGACTTGCTGTTGGGTACAGATCACGTCTTTTGGATTATTGACACCAGCTATCTTTGGGTCGGCATTGGCGCATCCGTCGCCAGTTGGTTCATGGCGAGTCATTTTTATTCACTGCGCAGGGTATTGCTGTGGGCCGACGCCCTCGGAATGGCGCTATTCTCCGTGCTGGGTACAATCAAGGCACTGGAGTGGCAAGCCCCCCTTATCGTCGCCGTTGTCATGGGAATGATGACCGCCAGTTTTGGCTCATTGATGCGCGATGTGCTGTTGGGGCGTCCGCCGGTTTTATTGGAGCCCAATATTTACGTTACAGCGGCATTGCTCGGAGCGGGGGGCTATGCTGTGCTGCAGGCTTTCCCGGGGTCTCAGACGATTGCCATGCCGGTGGCGATGGCAGCTGCGTTTGCCCTGCGGGCATTGGCTATTCAATATGACCTTAGACTGCCCAAGTATAAGGGCTCATCAACACGCTAGGCGCGGAGGCCCCTGACACCAACTAATCAAAGCGTAGCACTCAATGATCGCATAGCTTGCTGAAGCTCAGTCTGGATCTGTGCGCTCGTTATCTTGTTCGCCTCCACATCAAAATTGTCGTGAAAGCTGGGGACAGAAATACTGGCCTTCAATTTGGCGCCGAAGTGGGGCGCTGAAATTGTTGCGGAAGCCAGCACATTGGCAGCACCGCCGGGGCCGGGGGAGGTGGACAAGAACACTACCGGTTTGTTCTGGAACACTTTTTTGTCGATACGAGACACCCAATCAAAGAGGTTTTTATAGGCGGCAGTATAGCTGCCGTTGTGCTCGGCAAATGACACTACGACGGCATCTGCGTCACCAATTTTCTGGTGGAACGCGACTGCCTGCTCCGGCTGCCCCAGTTGGCTTTCTCTCTCGTCGCTGAATATAGGCATTTCGTAATCGTTGATATCCAACATTTCAACTTTGGCGTTTTCAATTAGATGGGCGGCATAACTGACCAGTGTGCGATTGATGACTGCTTGTTGTTACTGGCGGCAAAGGCTAAAATATTCATGATTTCCCCCCTTCGGGATTTATTTGCTTGGCAATAGTGTGGGTATAAGTGGCTTAACTTGAGAGGTTTCGCTGTTGTGGGATGTCGCTGAGATATTCAACGAACTCCACCTCAAAGCCATTAGGGTCTACAAAATAGACATTTTTTCGATAGGGCTCATCGGCGCCGTCCTTTGCTGCCGTAAAGCCGGCATCCGCTAAGCGACTAACCATTGCGTCAATATTACCGGTCACAAACCCAAAATGCGCTAAACCTGTCTGGTGACCCTCAAGGTCTCTGTTGTCGCCCACCCCGTTGTCATTGAAGGTGATGTACTGATAGTCGTCGCCGAAGTGCAGCCATTTCCTGGGCTTTCCGGACCACTCGCTCTTTCCTGTTTCGCGTATGCTCCAGTGCGGGAATGCGGCCTGATAGAATTTGACGGCGGCATCGATGTCGCTAACAACCAGGTTCAAGTGTTCAATGTGCAACATAATTTCTTCCTCTGTGCGGTCTTTCCCAACGGCATTGTTCGGATTTGTCGCCATACTAATACCTCAAGCTAGGTTGAGGTAAAGCATTTTTTTCAGTAAGATTGAAAAAATATTTTGCGTGGGAGGAAAAATGGATAGCCCGAACTGGACCGTTGGAAAGGTGGCCCAACGCTGTGGTGTGAAAATCAGCACTTTACACTTCTACGAAAAGAAGGGTCTGATACGCAGTTGGCGCAATGCAGGCAACCAGCGTCGCTATAAGGCGGATGTACTACGGCGGGTCTCAGTGATCAAAGCGGCGCAAAAAATGGGTATTAGCCTGGAGGCAATTAAACAGGCGTTTGCAAATTTGCCGGATGAGCGGACCCCGACGGCAAAAGATTGGCAAAAACTGTCGACCGGCTGGCAGAAGGAACTCAATGCCCGTATCGCTTACCTGGAGCGATTGCGAGACTCCCTAACAGGCTGTATTGGCTGCGGCTGCCTGTCGATGAAAAACTGCCCGATTTATAATGAAGACGACAAACTCGCCCAGGAGGGGGTTGGGCCGGTGATACTGGAGCGCGGAAGGAAAACAGGCAATGAATGAGGTGGTATACCAATCGCTGGGCCACGGCATCACCTGCATAGATGCCGGCTATATTCAAACCGGCATCGCCTGTTTTTACCTGCTGGAGGAGGCGGGGGAATACGCCGTAGTCGAAACCGGAACCTCGCACAGCTTTTCTGCACTTGCCCAATTGATGGCCGACCGGGGAATCACGCCGGAGCAGGTACGCTATGTTATCCCCACCCATGTGCATCTGGATCACGCGGGTGGGGCGGGTACGATGATGGCAGCCTTTCCGCAGGCGCAGTTACTGATTCATCCCCGCGGGGCACGGCATATGGAAAATCCTGCGCGCCTGATAGACAGCGCCATGACGGTGTATGGAGAAGATGCGTTTCGCCGGCTTTATGGTGAGATCCTGCCGGTTGACTCGCAGCGTATACGCGAAGTGCAGGACGGCGAGTACATAGATCTGGCTGGGCGCGCTCTGCAAATACGCCATACCCGGGGTCACGCGGACCACCATTTTTGCGTCTGGGATGAAGCCAGTAGAGGCTGGTTTAGCGGTGATATGTTTGGCGTCTCCTACTCCTGGTTTCGCTTTGCCGACGACGACTTTTTGCTACCTACCACCACGCCTACCCAGTTCGACCCGGACGCATATTACGCTTCACTGAAGTTATTGGGCAGTTATGGTCCCCAGCGCATGTACCTGACCCACTATGGCGAGCTAAGTTACTCACAACAAAAGTCGCAATCTCTGGGCCAGCAGGTTCAGGCCTACGCAGAGTTCGCCGTGACGCACACCGATGATCCGGCCCGACTGGAACAGGCGCTCACTGATTACTCCGTGAAATTATTGCGCCAGCTCGACGCCGACAGCTCCACAGCACAGCACCGAGACTGGCTCCAATTTGATATGCAATTGAATGCCAAGGGACTGCAGGTCTGGCAGGGAAGGGCAGCCGCTAAACCAGCCCGTGAGTTGGAGTGTAGAAAAGACCGACAATGCTGAGTCAGGCACCCGAGCCTGTGTTGAATAGGCCAGGGTAAAGCTGATTCCGCCATTCATTTTCTGTTTAACAATAAGCGCGCATCGATAGGGATGAACTTGCTGGCCTCGTTGGTTAATATATCTGAAGTTAGCGCCGGCACACCATACACCTCGCAATCGGTATTGAAGCGCTTCTTGATACGGTTTAACAGCAGGCCGAAGTCGCCATCGCCGGTGAGCAGTACCACGGTATCGCATTGCTCTGCGGCCTCGTAAACATCCAGCGCTATGCCGATATCCCAGTCTGCCTTGGTGCTGCCGTCCCGGCGCTTTAACACCGGCTTCAATTTTACGGTAAAGCCGATGGCGTGGAGGATGGCTTGAAACTGCATTTGCTTGGCATCGCCGCGGTCTGTGGCGTAGGCGTAAGCCCCTATCAACTCACGGTTTTGGGTGACTTCCGCCCAGAACTTGTTGTAGTCAAAGTTCTTCTGGTAGGTCTGACGGCAGGTGTAATAGATATTCTGCACATCGACGAAAATGCTGATTTTTTCCACGTTAAACCTCTCTGTGCGTCGCGGCCTGTTGCGCCGATCGAGTGGGCGCTAGTCCGATACAAGTAGGGCTTCTAACGCATAAATATGGGGATCGTGCGCTCCCAATTGCCGCAGGGCTTCAGCCAACTGCATCAAGTAATCTTTATTGCTGCCGCTGGGGCCGAATGAGCGTGCGATATGGGCGGCCAGTTCCGGCAGCGGGGCCGGCCCCAGATATGCGTGGTTCTCCCCGGCAGCCAGGTAGGTCAGGCCGGAGACGGTACGCCTCGTCGTCGCCATGGTCATGCAAACGGGATGCCGTTCATAGCCATTTTTCTCCCGGTGATCAAGGTGCTCGAACACCTCGTGATCGACCAGGTATGCCATGCCGTGACAAATCGCCCCAGGGGAGGGAATGAGGGTCACCACCCGGCCGGGCGAGTCAGGTGTACCGCGGTGATCATGCGAGCCCTGCCAAAAGCGGCGCTCCCAGCCGACAATATTTGCGGGCTCTCTTTCCAGGTAGGGGAAATCAACCTTGTAGATCAGCGATCCGTAGCCGAATACCCAGGTTTGGTGGTAGCTTGCAGTCATTGGTGGGAGTCCTGGGGCGGAGGATGAAAGGCCGTGATAGCGAATTGTCACCGAAAGTTCGAGGGAAGTCCATTCACTGGGGTTGTGATATGCGACACCTATCGAAGACTTTCCCCGTCGTCCCGCAGTCTCTGTAAGCACGCGGGCCATAGGCGATAGAGCCAAACTAAAAAAATGCGTTCACTCTTATGAAAACTGAGCCGTTTCCTATCGCGGCCGGCAACCAGCGATAACTGCTGACGCAGGGCAAGCACTTCAAGTTGGAGCAAAGCTCTGCTCCGCAGGAGGTCCACCAGGGTTGCGAGGAGCGGGACAACTATAGTTTTCATGCAGGCAAAGCTACCCGCCCAATCTCAGAATTGTCGAGAAAATCAACACGTACAAGGTTTTGGGTAGGGACAAGTTGATTTTCGTTAAAAATCAGGTCGCCTCGATAATTATGGATAAGTAATTGTAGCGAATTGGTCGTGTACCGGATGGTGGTATTCCTGCATATTTGGCACTGCCAGCAAGGCTTTTTGGCAGATTGTCTCTCGACGGGCAGAACGAGCCAGCCAAAATACATCGGATAATGCTTGCTATACTTAGCGGGCCCTTTACACCAGGAAGGGACGATAAAATGAAAAAATTGCGAATGAAGCTACTGGATGCGATCTGGCTCACGATGGAGTCTGCGGACACGCCGATGCATGTGGGCGTGTTGGCTATATTCCAGAAACCGAAAAATGCATCCGCGGATTATTTGCGCCAATGGGCGGCGCAAAAGCGTGAATCACGTAAGCCGGTGGCTCCCTGGAATTATCGATTGTCCGGGAATGGTGGGTCTTCCTTCAGCGCGCAACTGGTGGAAGTACAGGATTTTGATCTGGATTATCACTTTCGCCATTCGGCCCTGCCGGCACCGGGGGGAGAGCGCGAACTGGGCGTGATGGTATCGCGGCTGCACAGCAATGCCCTGGATCGGCACAAGCCCCTGTGGGAATTCCATCTGATCGAAGGACTGGAGCGAGGCCGTTTCGCGTTCTATGTGAAGGTCCATCACGCGCTGATTGACAATGTGAACGGTATTCCCCTGCTGATGGCGATGCTGTCCGAGAGCGTAAAGCGGCGCAATATGCCTGCCCTGTGGGCGCAGCCCCTGCATGCGGCTGGGCAGGGTGATGAGGATGAATTAGTGGACACAGATCGCCGGGGCGGCCTGGCTGATTTTGCGAAGTCTGCACGCTCCCTCGGTAAGGGGGCGTCGGGTTTTTTGCGCAAGGCGTTCACGCGCGATACCGGGGGCAGTTTTTTAATGCCCGCCGGCACGCCCCGTTCCACACTGAACCGCCGCATCAATTCGCAGCGCCGCTTCGCCACGCAGCAATTTGAGCAGGCGCGTATTGAGCGGCTGGCGGCGGCGACTG
>Ga0114950_10000366_pt1 | contig 30140 bp, 24 predicted proteins | sample N075metaG_FD_83503 | JGI IMG/M metagenome (GOLD analysis project Ga0114950, IMG submission 83503) | Deep subsurface microbial communities from Kermadec Trench to uncover new lineages of life (NeLLi) - N075 metaG | ecosystem: Environmental > Aquatic > Marine > Ocean trench > Sediment | place...
GCATGGCGCTTTCTGCTTTTCACATCGTAAGATTATTGGCACTGGGTGCTGATACCGTAAATGCCGCCCGCGCAATGATGTTTGCCATCGGCTGTATTCAATCGCGGACCTGTAATACCGACAAATGTCCCACCGGCATCGCTACGCAGGATCCGGCACGTTACAAGGCACTGGATATCGATGACAAGGGTGAAAGGGTGTTTAATTATCATAAGGCGATGATCGCGAGCCTGATAGAATTGGTTGCCGTCGCCGGCTTGGAAAACCTGGGTGAATTACGACCCAGGCACATAAACCATCGTGTTGGTGGAACCACGGTTAAAAATTATGATCAACTGTATCCGCTGATCCCCGAAGGCAGTCTGCTTTCCGCTGACCGCATTCCGGAAGACTGGCGGGAAGAATGGGCGCTCGCCAGTGCGCAAAGCTGGTCTTGAAAAAAAGGAATACCGGAGAGAATTCAATATGCTGAAATTTTGTGTCCGGATGCCTGCAAATGCTACCGCGTTGTGCCTGTTGATTTTTGCCTTGCTGCCAGCAGTTGTGCTCGCCGAACGCCATTCACAGGTCAATGAGAACATCTTTTCGAACGATGCACCCAGCGCCGAGGAATTGGAAGGTGCAGAGGAAATACCACTGGAACTGGATCCGGTCGAGGTCACCGGTTCGGATCTGAACTTCAATCAGGAAGTCGCATTGCGGATTGTGCGCCAGGCGTACAATTCACCACGCAGTGACCGTCATGAAGATCGGGATAAGTGGGTCTGCTGGCTGGAAAAGCCTACCGGAACCAGTTTCAACTACCTGGGTTGCGCACGCAATGGTGATATCTGGGCACTGCGGCCCAGTGCTATGCCGGGTTCCCCGGCCAGTAATTTCCGGCCCACCCGAACTGCGGGTTATGGAACAATCATGCGCAGCACCAGGCCGGTCAACCAGTGGAAACTTGAGCAGGCATTGGCGTCACTACCGGGTTCGGGCGATTTTGATGAAGAGTTCACCACCATGGTGATGCTCGGTGAACGCCCGCCCCGGGATATTCCCAATAATGAGGAAGTTGATCAATTCGCGAAGGCGTGGATCGCCACAGAAGAATTGCAAAAAGCCGGCAGACCGGAAGAAGACCAAATTCTTGCGATAAAGGCTGAGGGCCTGACGCTAAAACGCGATAACCGGATTGCCGAGTTGACTGAAATCTTTCAAAGCGTTGAGAACGAAGTGGACAGCCGGATTAATCAATTACGCTAATTTGTATTCTTCAGACCATTGGCGGTAATGGTCAGTCGTCATAGGTATATTCAAATTGCTCAATTTCCCTGGCCCATTGTGTGGCGACCAGTTGAATACTGTCTTTGTCATAGTATTCCTGGTAATGACGGCGTGGTGTCGGGTTTTTATGCGGTAGTGCTTGAAAGGGTATGCCGCCCTTGTTGCAGGCGGTTTCCCAATCGCTCTGCAGGTGTTCCATCTTGCCGACATAATCCATCAGCAAATCGCCGTTTTTATCGCACAGCATATTCAGTTGGTAGGCGTCATAACGTGGAATCTGCATGTGTATAAAGGCCTGGAAATTTTCAAGATTTTTGACGCGTTTATAGCGCCCATGCTGAGGTCTTGTTAGCAGAAACTCGTATTCTGAGACCAGTCTTTCCCATGGGTTGCGTACAAAGGCAAATTTGAAATACGCGTCAAATTTGTCGCGCGGCATGCGGTGCCTTGCTGTCAGGATATTATCGTGGGCACGGAATACATACTTTTTGTAATTCCATTCGAGACGGGACCTGCTCAACAGGTATGCGAGACGGCCTGTCGGTTCGGGAATACAAAGCGGGCGTAAAATTTCCCGCATACTGGTGCTGGCCACTTTTCGCATACGCAAAAAAATAAATCTGTGGCTGTCGGAAATTAACAAGACAAAATCAACATGGCATGGAACATTCAAGCTCTGACACAGGAGCTTTATTCTGACGGTATTACGATGCAGCTACAACGCCAATGTCCGGTCTCGGCTAGTGTCATGTCAAGCCTGTAGTGTAGGGTTCAGCGAGTCGTGAAGTGGTTGGGCGCAAGGCACGTCTCGCCGGCAATGGCCTGGTCCTTGCCCAGCGGCGTAACACCGCGAACGACCGCTTCACGGCTCGCCCGAAGGGAGCTACCCAGATGCCCCAATACGACGTTGCAGCCCTTGAAAAGGACATGCCATTTCCTGCGGACTGCGTCTTGTCTTGGACCATCTGGGTAGCTCTGAACCTCACACTACAGGCTTGACATGACACTAGTGATGTTGACCATGGGAATCATCTTGCTGTCAGGCGTCTTCAGGCAGTTGTACCTCACCGGCTACATTTTGCGCGCTGATTTCGCCACTGCCGTCTTTCAGTACCCGGAAATCACCGCCTACATCCCTGACGCTGATATCACCGGAAGAATCACGCTCCACAGTCACATTTTGGCTAACCTGTGAAATGTGGATATCCCCGGAACTGTCATTCTTGATCAGTACTGATCCGTTGACACCAACGGCTCGAATGTCACCTGAGCTGTCACTTACGATTGTAAAGTCACCGCCGGCATCCTCGACATATATATCACCGGATGAATCGCGAATGCTTATCGCACCGCTGGTTTGCCTGATGTCTATATCACCGGAACTGTCTTGCAACTGAACCGAAGCCACATTTTTAATTTCAATGTCTCCGCTGCTGTCCCTGACGTTCAGCGCCAGGTCTTCGGGGAGTTCAATTTTCAAATCCAACCACACATAGTTGTTGCCGATAAAAGAAAATCCGCCATCTGTGTCGGGGAGGTTTACGTTGATCTGTGCTTCCTCGCCGGTTATTACTTCTACCTGTGACGCTTCAAGCCACTTTTCCTTTGAAGCGCAAGCTTTGCCTGTTATGACCGCTATCCCGGAGTTTGAAACACCGGTGATTTTCAGGTCGCCCGCTGCCGCTGAGATCGCCAGCACTTCGCTCTGGCTCACATCAAGGGTCATCTCGATGTCTTTTTCATACTTGCACCAATCTGCCGATGCTGCAGTGCTGAATTGATAAATCAGCAAGCCCGCCAGCAGCAAAGCCCAAAACCTGATGGGTAACGAATAAGCTGTTTTCATTTCCGGTCTCCCGTGGATCAAAATCATTTATATGTTTGTTAATGCAAAAATGAAGCCAACGGTCATTTTTCCTGATAAACGCGTTGCTTCTCACTGTTCTGTTAGCTAAGACGGGTATGGAGTAGCAATGGTTACGAAGAATCGTCGGCGGTATTCGTAAATGTAGTGTCAATTTCGCCACTTTCAGGTTTGTGTCGTCGTTTCATTGCGTTTCACAGGTAACGCGTGTTTGCGATTGTTTGTTATCCTTGGGTTGTCGAACTGGAGGGAACCATCGTTCAAACAGCGCAATGACCGCGATCAAGACAAAATTCAGCCGTAAACTGTACCTGGCATTTGGCATGATGCTGGCTGTTACGCTGACGAAAATGCCCTGCACAGCGGGTAAAGCGGCACACAGGAACTTGAAGTCCTGGCCGAAACCGAGGAACTGGTTGAAGCCATTATTGGTTTCGGTGAAGTAATCCGGTTGGCACTGGCCGCAAACGACATAGAGGGCGCTCGCGCTGAATCACTGCGTTTTCATAATGACGGAATTTCTGAACGATTCAATCAACTGATGCGTGACACGCTTATGGTACAGGCCAGGAAAGTGAGCATTGCAAATTCCGAAGCCATTTCATTGGCACACTACATTACCGGCGTACTACCACTGTTTATGTTGGGGTTAGCTGGCTTTACGGCGTTGATTGCCTGGGGAACGCGTTCAACATCATGGCAAAAAAACTGGCTGATCACCGCACAGGGTTAAGGGACTCAAACGTCCGTCTTGAAGCGATTGTTGAAGAGCGTACACGTGCGTTGAAAAGCAGCAATGAAATACTTGCACTGGTCGATGAGAACCGGCGTAAACTGCTGGCCGATATCAGCCATGAATTCAGAACGCCGCTGACCGTGATTCGCGGTGAATCTGAAATTGCCTTGCGTGGCAAAGTGAAAACCAAGGCCGAGTACCGGGAAACACTTGGCCGGATCATGGAGCAGGCCGACCAGACAACACGCCTGGTTGATGACTTGTTGTTTATTGCACGCGCCGATGCAGGTGAGTCCCGACTCAAAATTTTGCAGGTGGATTTAATTGAATTGCTGGTGGCACTGTGCACGGATTTTGATCCCGTGGCGAAACAAAAAGACATCACTATCAACCAGGTGTTTGCGTCCGGACCGGCTTTGGTCATGGGGGACGCCGGGTGATTGAGGCAGGTATTTTCGATATTGATCGACAATGCCTTGCGTTATTCAAACGCTGGCGGCAAAGTTGGTGTAACACTTAAGCGAAACTCAAAAGAGATTGTAGGAACCATACACGACACAGGAATTGGTTTGACCAAAGAGGAAGCCAGACAGGCATTTCAACGCTTTTTCAGGGGGTAACAAAGCGCAGGGGCACGCAGGTGGTACCGGCCTGGGTTTGCCGGTAGCCAAGGCCATTATCGGGGCTCATAACGGCAGCATCTATTCAATGGATTGCGAAACACGCAGGACGTGCAGTTGCGGGTATCCCGGATGCGTTTGCAATGAAGCTGCGAACTTGTGCATATCCTGGGTGAAGGGCAGCTACGGTGCTCACAGACAATATTTTTCGGCTCAATTGGCCGCATTCTGGCTGATATTTGTGATTTTGGCAGCGTTGCCTGCTCTAATTCGGCCCCGATTTGCAAGTCATCCATCGATTTCTGCAGTGCATCCTGCATAAATACACGACTGACTTCTATCAGGGCAATCTGGGGTTTGTCGCCAACAATGCTGAATCCGGACAAACGGGCTTCAAACGCCTCATGCAGAGCGTCAAGGGTTTCATTTGCGCGCCTTTGGTCTACGCGGGTGACAAGGTTTTCAGGGCGGCTTGTGTTGATTGACCCGGCGTGCAATATGCAGCCTGATTGTTTGTCCACAACCAATACCGCCCAGTGACTGGCAAGGGTGTTTTCCGTGCCGCTTGTTGACCATGTTCTCCATTGTCCACCGGGCGAAACGGTCAGCTCTTCAACTGCAACCGGTTTTCCGTCTGCGAACCAATAATGGAAAATAGTGCGCGCCTGTTTTGCGCCGGATATTTCCGAATAAAAATACTTCGGGTCCTGTTGCTCATACAGTGCGCGGGTAAGATTCACGGGTTCATTTGCACCCACAGTGTTTGCGAACACAGCCCTTGATACCATCAAATCTTCAGGGCAGTCATATGAATCGGGAATAAATTCAAGGTCAAGGGCAACCGTGCTTACCTTCGGGTCGATCAGAATGGCACTGCCGACGATTATAGAAACACCTTTCAGGGTCTGAGTATGCGTAACCGTGGAATTGACCAAAGCAGGCATGGAAACGCCGGTCCCGAGCGAGCCCAGGGGCACTGGGTTGAGTACAATACTGTTACTGCCTGCCTGAGTCAGAACAGCGCTCATTTCACTGTTCAGTCGTTCGAGCAGTTGCTGGTCCAGTTCGGGAATGGTTTCGGCGTAGGTGCCGTCTTCAAAACTGAAATCCGTAGAGCTGACCTGCAGACGGCTGAACCGGGGATACCATTTCAGGCGATTGATCCCAAAAAGCCAGGGATATATTGCCAACGGCGCTGGCGGTGATGAGATTGCCATTGTTATCTGTTATTTCAACCACCGCGTCCAGCGCAATGTACTGACGGTCAAATCGTATTTTCAGTTTGTGGAACTGAAACCAGTCCGGCGTTGGCTGCAGTGAATTGAGCTGGCGGGTGAATTGTTCCCTAAGCTGGCGACTATCCAACCTGATAAGGACGTCAATCTCGGCCAATTCCAGCAACTCAAGCTCGGCATTGGCTGAGCGTTGATTTTGCAACGAGCTTTTCTCGGTCACCTGTGGGATGGGTTGAAAAAAGCTGCAGGCGAACACCAACTGGCTTGCCACCAACAGACCGGCGATGCGTTTGAAGCTGAGTTCATACCGGCCTTATCCACCCAGGTCCTGTTTTACTAGCATTGCTTCAGTCCCTTGCTGCAAATTTTCTGACAGATGATTACCGGGTCGCGATCCCTGCGCCATATTGGTTTCCGGAACGCTGACATCCGGTGCTAATCGTCTTGGATCGTCTTTATTATCAGAGTTAAGCGTTTGCTGTGCAAATGTCCTGAATAAATTACCGCTAAATTCATTTAGTTTTGCTTCCACGCGCAGCCCACAACGACCAGTACCCAGACGCATTTGAACTCGGTGCCATTGTTAGTAATCCAGCCGAATTCCGGAGTTATGTCATCCCAAAACCGCTGCAGGTCCCCCTTTATACCCGGGTCGTAGGCGAAACGGATCAGTCCGGGCGTGTATTCGAATGGCAAGTCCTGCATCGGCTGATCCAGCATTGCGATTAAATTCTGCCTGGCTGGAAAATGAAATTCTGACCTGTTGGTTGCTTGGTCAATCTCAAGTGGTATGCCGAAAAGCTGATCTGTGACCGATTCCTCGGAAATATACTGCCGGCTCAATATGCTGCGGGTCAGGTGGCTGTTGTCTTCTTCAGTCACTTCCCTGGTGCCAGCGGAGGCAACCGGGTTGGTTGAGGCAACCTCGCTTGCAGGCATCTGCGCGTTGTTTTCAAGCGGTTTCTCAGTGACCGCTGGTATTGGTTGAGTATTATCCGGAACAGGTTCCAGAACCGGCTCAGCTGCAGCCATGGTCAAAGGCGTTTGCCGTTCTTCCTGCCTGTCCTGGCTGAATCGCAATTCAATCGGTAAATACCGCTCCGGGGTGGCTGTGGTATCAGGTGACAGTGGCATCAGCAACAGAATCGCGTGCAACACCACAGCGACCAGCACCGACAGGATAATCCCGTATTTTTGTGGGTTTTTGTGGCCGCGACCAAGCATGAACAGATCATACCTTGTTGGCATTAAGCTGATGTTAACCACGGGCGCATACGCAGCGCTGCGCAGGGTTGATTACCAGTCAAAATCCAGCTTGCGTTCCAGCCAGAGTGCCGTACAACTGAGCAGCAGCAAAAACCAGGGCCAAAACAGCTTTACAGGCACAGCAATTTGTTGCCACGTAATTCCGTCCGGCGAAGAACTGGCGGTGTTGAACTGTGTGGCGCGTTGACGGGTCGCAAGCTGCCGTTGCCAGCGTTTATGTGACAACCACTGGCTCGCTGAACTGACATAAATATTTTTTGTGTCCAGAATGTTGTCGTCTTTTAATGATTTGAGTGACACGCTGTACCAACCGGCTTGCGGAGGATAAAACCAGCTACAACGTCGTTGGGAACCCATTGGGTCTGCTGGCAGCACCATTTGCAAAGAGTCGCTGACGCCTGCGGGTAACAAGCGGATTTCAATTGCGAGATCTGTTTGTTTGCTCATAGCGCACACGTCTGTATGTTGGCGCGCCTGTGCAATGCTGGTTTCTGTTGCCGGAAGCAGGTAGCTTTGCTGGTTCGGGCGGGCAATTTCTGTCATCAACCGGGACCAGTATTGTCCGTACAGGTCCCGCCTGCCACTGGTCAGCCAGCGGTGGCGTTCGCGCAATGCCGTAATCGATACGCGACCCAGGCCGTATTCGCGGACCAGGTTTAGTGTACGCCCTGATGCATCACTGATAAGTGACCGGCCTGATGGCGGTTTTCCGGGTGTGGTTGCGATTTTGATGTTTGCAACCGGCATTTTCTGCTCACCGATGGGGCCGGGGTTTCTGCCACGCCAATAGGGAATCACTTCGGTTGCGAGGTTGGCATCACGTTTCAGCTCCAGGCCAGCCAAAAGCCCGGTTGGATCTGCCGCTAGCAGGCTGTCGTCGAGAAACACCAGCAAGCCCAGCCCGTTTTGCACCGCTGATTCCAACCAGGTTAGCTGCGGTTGCCTGAGTGCGACCAGTGCTCTGCCATCCATAATCAGCAGATCCAGTCGGGACAGCAATTGGGGAGAAAAGATGATTCCGGTATTATCCATGCTGCTGTTCAGCGTGCTGTCCGGGCTGAATTTCGGGACGTTGACCCATTGGGTAATCGTAGAATCAAGGCTGGTTTGTGATTGCACTATGACAGTTGTGCCATTTCCCGCTGCCCAATTCTTTAGCGCACGGCTCTCAAAAGACGGCGCGCTTTGTTGCACCATCAACATCACGGGCTTTTGGATAGCAACAAAAACAGTGACAGCTTCGGACTGCGTCTGCTTGTCCGCCGGGCCAAGCGTGTACACAAGATTGCCCGCTGAGCGGGGAACGGAGGACAGTGAAAATCTGTCACCGTCCCGAACCCTTATTTCATCGACTGCCATGCCCGCTGGGTCTGTCAATACAAGTTCGGTGATCGATCCTGACCCGGGATCCAGCCAGCGTCCGCTGATTTGCAATCGCTCACCCGAAAAAAGCTGCCGTGACCAGCGCAGGTCTACCGGACCAGTCAACGGCGGTGGCTTAAAATCCAGTTGCAACTGCTGTGGAAACGCTGACCATTGAGCTTTATCAAGCCCAAAACCAACGACTTCCAGGCGGCTCAATGCGGGTTCCCTCAAAGGCAGTTGACCGCTGTCGCTTAGGTATTCCGGTTCTGCCATTGCAACGGTTTTTGTATTCTCCGCAACAAAATCTGCGGTTGCATACTGATGCCCGGAATACGCGCTGCCGGCAATTGCACCTTCAGTCAGCAAACTGACGGAGCTGTCAACGGGTTGTTCCGACCCTGGCATGATCAGCAGCAACAAAATACTTGAATAAGCGGCAAGGTTGGTTGTCATTACTGCCCACCAGCGCCATTTGGAACGGAATGCGAGCCGTTTGTAGGTGCTGAACGCAGTGAGGAAAAACGAAATCAGCAAAAGCAGGCTCAACAATTGTATCCAGACACCGGAAAAATCGAAGACCCAGCCACCCAGGTTAAAAATGAGGTTCATTCCGGTCCGCCTTCGGGCTGTGTGGCCCGGCTTGCGTCCAGATAGCTGTTGACCAGTTCATCATCGGTAAAATAGTAACGTCGCCCATACTCTGGCGTCGCCGCCGTTGGTGCCAGCAGTTTCCAGATCCTGGCCATCAGGCTGTCAATGCACTCCCCGCAGGAGGGTAATTCGATTAATCCTTCGAGCAGCAGGCGCTCGACGGTGGCAGCTTGCCGGATCAGGGCAGGGCGCTGCTGTGACCAGTCGGTCAGGCGTTGACCGAGGCCGATCAACAGTTGCCGCTGGTGGTCTTCAATGATGCTGCCTCGCTGCGTACTCAGCAGTTCAAAACTTTCGCGCAACAGTACCTGGTCGTTTTCAACGCTCCAGCGGTTTTCGCTGGTGGTGTCATAGCTGCGGATTTCGTCCAGATCCCCCTCAAGACGCCGGTCTTCCGACACCGGTGGTGGCTCAAAACCCAACCGGCGTGTATAGATACGATCGGCTTGCTGGGCCATTTTCAGGTACTTGTACGCCTCGTACTCATACGGTAACGCCTGCGCAGGTTCTGCCTGCATCAGGTGCCCTTCGGCCTGCCACATAAACCCAACCGAGCGTTTCATCAATGCCACGGGATTGCGTTGGGTGATGGGTCCGATATCAGCCTCGCCATGCTGGTGGCCAAACCTGTCGATCAGTTGTTCAAGCGTAACGTTGCTACTCACGCCCGAGCTGTTTGCAGATAATTGTGAATCGTGTTCGTGACCGGCGGCACTGCTTGCATCAAATTCGTCAGCGTCCGCGCTGTCCTCGTAATGTTCGTCGTCCTGATGCACCGGACCGGGTGAAGACTCTCCGCCGGATAACTGCTCGCCAGGCCCGATACCAAACTCGTCACCCAGGTATTGGCCATATTTCTGTTTCAAAATAGCCTGGTCGACGCCCAGCCCATAAGCAGTCTGTTTGAATTGATCGAGCGTGATATCCGCCTGGTCTTCAAGCAGTTGTTCTGTATCTATGATGATCTGGCGCTGGCTCTTGAAATAGCTCAGTGGCAAGTCAATCAGAATGCCCTCCGCCGCCATTACAAGCTGTTCCTCATTAAGCCAGCGCACGATGACATTGCCGGAACGGCCGGTATTGGGTACTGGTTCACGATTGTCGAGGGCGATGACCTGAAAATAGACCTCGTCGCCGGGTTCCATACCGAGTGCTTCCAGGTTCCAGTGCCGTATGTATTCGATGCCTGAGCTTGTCTGCTGCCGTTGATCAAAATTGAATACCTGGTCGCGGAATTTCACCCCTTCACCCGAGCCCTTTGCAACGGAGGCAAGAATGCTCACGTTGCCAATACCAAAATCGTCGCTGATCAGGGCAACAGAATCGAATTCAGGTACTGCGTTTCTTGCAATTTCCAGGCTTGAAGAAAGCGGCTTCACGATTCGTATCCTGGGTACTTTGTCCAGATGTACGGTCAGCGTATATATACCGTCAAGTGCCCGGTTGCCGGTGTCTGTCAATTCATGGATGGTGTAAAGACCGGTTTTCCATAGCGTTGAAGATGCCTCGAACAAGCCGTTGTCAGATTTCAGCAGCGGGGTGATCACGTCGTCGGTGAAATGCAATTCATATTGCCTGTCCGGATTGCTGAACGACAATTGCCAAAACACAAGGCTGCCCTCAATTAACTCCAGATCCAGTTGTTTGAATTCACCTTCTGGCAGGCGGGTATATGCGGGGGCAACAATCTGAACTGTTGCGGCGGTCAGTTGACCAGGCTCATCCGATGATTTCAGGGCAGAGACGAAGTCTGCCGCTGTTGGTATCCCGGTTGGCAGTAAGGCACGCCAATCTGGCTCTGTAGCAAGCAGCAGCATTGCGATCAACGATACCAGCAATGGCGCACGCAGCCTGGCGGCAGGCAACCATTCACTGGTTTCTGAGATGTGTTTCCGGTAAACCTCGGCGACCCGTATACGTTGCAGTTTTTGCAGTGTGGGGCGATTGGGATCCGTATCCAGAAGCAATTGTGCACTTTCTTCAAACGCTCCGAAACAACGGTTCAGGTGCTGGCAAAAAGTTTTGTCGTTCAGTTGCCTGTAGCGTTGGGTGGCAGGAAGCGTCAACAGCACAAGCAAAGTTGTGACTACTGACACGCCGATGGTGACGTTGCTGTCCACCTGCAACAGCCTGCCAATAAGCCACCAGCAGGGTAACAATGCGGCCAGCAACGCCATGCGATGAATCCATAAGCGCTGTTTGATTTGCGCCAGTCGATGCCGGATATCGACGCGAATGCTGATATTGTTCTGGCTGGTCGGCATGCTTACCGGTTCCCACCCGGTGGTGGCGCCCGACTTGTCCGGCGCTCGCTGTAAATACGCTCTGTCAGCCAAAGCATGATCAACAGGGCTACCAGCCAGGGTTGTAGTCTTGTATGCGGCAGGCGGACCACTGTGTTGCTGTCAGGCGCTGACAGGGTCAATTGATCGGTGGGCAACGTGACCGCAGACCAATTCAGCGATTTTTGTTCCGATGTCAGCATAAGTTGCAAAAGTATTTCCGGGAACTCGGGTTGGCGTAACAGGCTGAGTTGGCCGGAAGAATTCAAACCCGAAAAAGACAGTATCCGCACGGGACCGCTGTATCCCTCATGCAGCAACGGGATGCCGCCGTCCGATCTCCACAGTACCGCACCATGGGAATCTGCTTCCTCACCTGTATTGGACGTAAAACCGCTAAACGGGAATTCAGGCAGGCTTGCGCGTACCAGTTTGGAATCAGAATCCCCCGTCCCGGTCGACATGATCAAAACCGTTTGATTACGAAACGGGTCGGTATTGGGTTGAAACTTAAGGCCGGTCTGTTTCCAACCGCGGTTGGTCAACAGGATCAACCAGTCGGCCTTTACATCACGATCAGTCCACTGCTGCCATTCAAGCGACCGGTATTGCAGTTTGGTCAAGCGGTGCTGTTGCAGGCTGTTCAGCGCATAACTCAACAGATCGGCTTCAGAGGCAAAATCGGTGTCGTAAACGATGAGCGCGGATTTCGGCAGGTATTCCATGACCTCCAGTGCGGCGGCTGCGGCGGCCAGATGCCATTTGACCGCCTTCGGCAGGTAGGGGACTTCATTACCAAATTCAATCGCGCGCGCATTGGTATATACGCTCACATCACCCAGGTGCCGTATGCTTCCAAGCCGCTCCGCCAGCAGTGGCCAAATGTCAGGTTTGCGTGGAACATCTGTGCGGTCAGCAATTGAGCGTGCCAGGCTGCTGTCAAGTGAGCGAAACCCGGTTTCAAGCACAAACAACTCGTTTTCATTCGTTAACGAGAGCAATTCATCTATTGCCGGACCGGACGCGCTCTGTAACCAGCCTGGTGTCACATAAGCCGTGTTATTTCGGCTGGTCGCAAAACCCTGGCGAGCCAGTTGCGCAAGTATCAGAGTTGCCAGCGTCAAGATCAGCAGTCGTAGAAACAAAAGCAGGTATTGGGCCAGCTTTACCTCGGTTACACGCGACTGCCTGACCAGCCGAAGCAGATCGATACTGCCGATTTTGACCAGTCTGCCCCGGCTTTTGTTGAACAGGTGGATGATGAACGGTATGACCAGGGTCAGCAGTGCGAGCAGACCAGCAGGGTATAGAAAAGACAGGTTTTGCATTCCAGCAGGCAGGATTCAGCGCAGCACTTTACGGCGGCTGTCCAGAAATTCAAACAACGCCTGGTCCATCGGCTGATCGATATTGATGGTGGTTAATGAGACCCGGCTTAAGGCCAGGGCTGAATGCAGGGATCGCTGGTGTTGCTTCATTGCAGATTGGTAGGCATCACGGGCATTTTGCGCGCTGACAAGTACCTGTTTTCCACTTTCAAGGTCTTCAAACCTGACCGGACCGGACCAGGGGAAGGTCAATTCGTCCTCGCACTGCAACTGCATACCCACCACTTCGGTGTGCGAGGTGGCAAGCTGGCGTATAAAATCCAGAATCTCGGATGACCGTTGGTAAAAGTCACTGATAACAAAAATCATCCCCGGCACCTGCAGCCTGTTGATGGCAGATTTAATCAGGTGTAGCGGCGGAAACATGGCCCCGCTTTCAAGGCAGGACAGTTGTTTCAGCATGCGGTGCCAATGTCGCTCGCCAGCAGCCAGGGGCATGAATTGTTGCTGGCCGCTGTTGAGCGCCAGCATGCCAATTTGATCGCCCTGGCAATGCGCCAGGTAGGATAGCGTGGCGAGTAAATGACGGCCGTAGTCGAACTTGCTCCAGGCCCCAGGTCTGGATTCTGAGGATTGGTTCATGGACGCGCTGGCATCAATAACAAACCAGATGCCGATCTCGCTTTCCCGTTCCGCTTCGCGAACAAAGTAGCGGTCTGAACGGGCAAATAATTTCCAGTCAATACGTCCGGGGTCATCGCCGGGTTCGTAATTGCGGTACTGGCTGAATTCGATACCGATTCCGCGTTGGTGGCTTTGTTGCAGGCCGTGAAGAAAACCATCAGCCACGGTGCGTGCAATCAGCGGCATATCCTTGACGCGGGCCAGTGTGAGGGGGTCAATAAATCGTTCCATCTGGCAGGGTTCCGGCGGTTACTGGCCAATCGGGCTACTGGGCTCGTCTGTCTCTTTCAACACGCTGACAACAATGTCATCGCTAGATATGCCCTCTGCCTCCGCCTGAAAGTTGAGCAGGATGCGGTGGCGTAACACTGAAGCGGCAACAAAGTGAATGTCGTCCAATGTCACTGCAAAGCGCTCGCATAACAATGCCCGTCCTTTGGCGCACAATACCAGTGACTGGCCCGCCCGCGGACTGGCGCCCCAACGAACAAAAGACCTTACCATATCAACATTGCTTTCAGAGGGTCTTGTTGATCGAACAATGCGGGTGATATACGCAAGCAGTTGTTGTGAAACTTCCACATCACGGACCAGGCTCTGGATCTCAAGCATGTCATCAGCGTTGAGCACCTTTTCCGGCGTCTGGTGGATATTTCCCGTGGTGCGATTGAGTATTTCGATTTCTTCCTCTTCACTGGGGTAGGGCACCCTTACGAACATCAGAAAACGATCCAGTTGCGCCTCGGGGAGCGGGTAGGTTCCTGCTTGTTCAACCGGGTTTTGCGTTGCCAGCACAAAAAATGGTTTTGGCAGCTCATAACTTTTTCCACCATAGCTGACGCTGCGTTCCTGCATCGCCTCGAGCAGTGCTGCCTGCGTTTTTGGCGGGGTGCGATTTATTTCGTCGGCCAGCAGGATGTTGGTAAACACGGGGCCTTGCTGGAATTTGAAAAACCTTTTGCCGGATACGTGGTCTTCCTCAAGTATTTCAGTACCGATAATGTCACTGGGCATCAGGTCCGGTGTGAACTGCACGCGATGGAATCCAAGCTCCAGGGTCTGTCCCAGCGTGCTGACCATCAGCGTTTTTGCAAGACCGGGTACCCCTTCGAGTATGCAATGGCCCCCAGCAATAATGCTGATCATCAATTCGGTGATGATCCGGTCCTGGCCAACAATGACCTTGCCGATTTCAATTCTGGCCTGGTTCAGGCGCTGTATTTTTTGCAGGATTTGCTGTTCATCCATTGCATCGGTCTCTTGTATGCTCATGCGGTCATTGCGTAAACAACGATATTGACGGCAAAACGCGTGTTGTCAACGCGCAGAAAGCGTTTATTGCGGAAATCGTAGTCCCATTCACAGCCGTAGTCCTTGTTGCTGTAAAGCACTGCAATGCGGCCGTCTATTTCTATTGCTTTGAGGTATTTGTGCACCAGGTCGTCCCCCCAGCCATTGAGTTCCTGACTTGTGTTGGGTGGCCCGTCAAATTTGAAGAAAGAAGAATAAAGCGGATGGTCATTGGGTATTTTTTGCAGCGCCTGCGGTCCAAATATTTCCGCCATTTGCTGTTCAAAGCTGGTCGCGAACAACGCATCGATATCGTGGTTGCAGTCGTCAACAAATACAAAACCGCCATTTCTGACATAGGTTTCAAAATTTTGCCGCTCCGCGTGGTTAAAACTTAACAAACGATGACCTGCCAGGTAGCAAAATGGTGACCCCAGCATGGCAGGGTCGGTAAGGGCAATGACCCGTTCATCCAGGTCAACGCGGATGGTGGTATATTCAATCAGGGAATTGAGGACGTTCGCGGGCATGCGCTCGTCCACTTCCCAATCACCAGATTCATAACTCAAGCGTGTGAAGTAGAAGTCATATTCGTTGTTGCCGGCAGCCCGTAAGCAAGCGGGCAGACAGGCAGCGCCAAGGCCAACGGCAGTCAATGATCGCAGGAAAGCTCTTCGTTGCATTCTTTCAAGGGACCAGTGTTAAATCATTGAAAGGTCAGGGTGCGCACCGATGTGCGCACCCTGGTGGGGCTTATACCGCGTCGGAGAGGCTGCTGAAAGTGAAATCCCGTATCTTCATCACCGGAATCATGCTGCCATTGATTCGTGTTTGTTTCCCGAGCGCCTCAATGTTATTCAGCATGACAATCGGGCTGTCATTGAAACGGAAGTTCTTGATCGGATACTTGATTTTGCCATCCTCGATGTAAAATGTGCCGTCGCGCGTCAAACCGGTATAAAGCAGTGTCTGGGGATCAAGTTGGCGGATATACCACAACCGGGTCACCAGCACACCACGTCTTGTATCCTTGATTATCTCTTCCAGCGATTGATCGCCGCCTTCCATGATCAATTGCTGGTTACCGCCGAACAAGCCGCCGCCCGTATAAGCGGTTGGCACATAATCGACGCCGGTCTTTTGAGCCCAGTAGCGCGAATTGGGCATCGCGGTTATAACGCCTTTATCAATCCACACGGTTTTGCCAACGGAATGGCCATCACCGGCAAACGGGGCGGTGGGGCAGTCAGGGTTGGTTGGGTCGCTATAAATTGTGACCCGCTCGTCAAACATTTTTTCACCCAGACGATTGGTTGGAGCGCCCTCAACCGGTTCCTCACCTTGTTCCGGTTTCTTACTGAGGAAGCTACGGCCTTCATCTGCACCACGCTGTCCCATATTTCCAAACAGGTTGCCGATCAGTTGCGCGCTGGCCGCTGGTTCCATGATAACCGTGTACTTGCCCGGCTCCATTTCCCTGGCATTAGCAGAACCCATCGACTTCCTGATGGCGACGCTGGATGCTTCCCTGGTATCCAATTTGCTTGAGTCGTTAAAATCTCGCGAAACCCAACCGGAACCGGTACCGTCTTCAGTGCGAATGGTGGCGGTAAAATTGACCGATGAGGACAGCAGGTAAGCAAACATCCCCTTCTTGTTCATGATTGCAGAAAAAGATTCTGCGTCATTCAGGAAACCTGAAGCAATCAGCTTGTTTTCCCGTGAAGGTGCAATGCTCGCCTCGGCTGCCGCCGCCCGGTCTTCGGGCGTGATATTAGCAGTGGCCTGGTGCCAGGCATTCACCTTGTCGTACTTGTATGCACCCAGGTTTGGCATATGCTCCGGGTTTTCCGGTGCCAGCCTGGCCAATTCCTCTGATCGTCGAACGACTTTTTTGAGTGACGCTTGGTCAAACTCATTGATCGTTGCGACACCGGTGCGTTTGCCGTAGCACGACTGTACTGCGAGTGTGACATCACTGACTTCACCTGCAGTCGTTACGGTATTGCGTGCGTAGCGAATGTTACCTTCGACGGAGCCGTCAAGGTTGCATTCGCATTCGTCGGCCTCGGAAAAAGAAATTACTTTTGTCAGCAGTTCTTTGGCTTGCTGTTCAGTATAAATTGCCATTTTAAAACCTCTTGAATTCAGTTATCTGTACAAGAATTTCTGTACGATGATCAGCCGACCTTGCTGGCGGTGTTGATCACGTTGATGTTGTTAAACCGGGTGGTCGGGCAGCCATGCGATACGGCACTGACCTGCGGCGGTTGACCCTTGCCGTCAAAGAAAGAGCCACCCACACGGTAATCAGACTGGCCGGCCATTTTGACACAGCTGTTCCAGAATTCCTGGGTATTTGACTGATAGGCAACGTCCTCGATCTGCTCGGTGATTTTACCGTCCTTGATTGCATAGAAAAGCTGTCCGCCAAACTGGAAGTTGTAGCGTTGCTGATCAATCGAGTAAGAACCACGTCCAACGATGTATATTCCGTTTTCTACGTCACTGATGATGTCATCGGCTGACAGGTCTTCTTTATTCGGGCGCAGCGACACGTTTGGCATGCGCTGGAACTGTACGTCCGACCAGCTTTGCGCGTAACAACAACCATGAGACGCGTCCTGACCAATCATGTGTACTTGGTCGCGGATCGCCTGGTAGTTGACCAGGATGCCATCTTTCACCAGGTCCCACTGTTTTGTTTTTACACCTTCATCGTCGTAATCGACATTGCCCAGCGTGCGCGGCTGAGTTTTGTCAGCATAGAGATTGACGATCCCGGAACCGTAGTTGAAAGTACCGCTTTCCCATTTGTCCAGGGTCGCGAAACTGGTGCCGGCGTAATTGGCCTCGTAGCCCAGTACACGGTCAAGCTCAAGCGGGTGACCAACCGATTCGTGGATGGTCAACATCAAATGATGCGGATCCAATACCAGATCATACTTTCCTGGCTCAACCGAGCGTGCTTTTAGTTTCGCCTGCAGTTGTTCGCCGGCTTCTTTGGCGTCTTTAACCATGTCATAAGACCAGCGATATCCTACATTCGCGCCGCTTACCGAAATTTGCTCCGCCGGGTCGCCGTCAAGGTATTCATAGCCCATGCCTACGGGGTTGCCAAGGCCACCGCGTTGTTTGAAGCCACCTGGACCAATTCCTGTGGCAAAGAAGGGAGCCCACAAACGATGTATGTCCTGGTCAATATAGGAACCATCGGTGGAGGCAAAATATTTTTGCTCGTTGACCAAAAACAAAATGGAGGTGATGTAGTTGGCACCATTGTCCAGCGCGGCGTTGTTGACTTCCATCAACAAATCCACTTTCTCCTGGATGGGCACTTCCATTGCGTTTCTAACGATGGGTGTTTGCCATGAAACCTCACCGACGCCTTTGAGTGGTGCCAGGTTTACCGGCTCGGTCTGGAATTTTGAGTTCGCCTTTGCAACGGCAACCGCCCGCGCGGCTGTTTTGGCGATGCTGTCCACAGACATGTCGGAGGTGGCTGCAAACCCCCAGGTACCATTGGCGATTACACGAATACCAATGCCGTTGGATTCAGTATTGACAACATTACTCACTCGTTTTTCCTGGGCGGTAATAAATTGGTTCAGATACCGGCCAATTCTGGCATCTGCGTAGGTGGCCCCTGCTGATGTTGCTGAATTGAGCGCGATATTAGCCATTTTTTTCTTGTACGCCACATCCATTGGACTGGCTGTCAATTCGGCCGCTGAAATAAATGTACCGGGCAGGGGGATCATCAGACCACCCATGCCAATTCCTGTGAGTTTAATAAATTTCCGTCTGTCCATTCATCTAGCCTCTGTTTGTATTAGTGGTCGTTGTTTGCGGTCCGTAAAAAATCCCCGTACCAAACCCCCATGCTGAACTATCGGGAAGGGCCATGATAATGTGCAGCCTGACCGGTTGCCTCGAACGTTAACACTATTTTTGATAAATTATGTATACAACGTCTGAGAATATATAAGCTGAGATGATTTAGATAGTGAGAATAGTCATGCTTAAAAGAAGTCTGGCAAAAGAATCAATTTTGCCCTATCGTTTGCCGGTGAAACTTATTTCACAAAAGCTTCTTTGTTGCAGCTTGCAAGCTTGAGTTGCCGTGAAGCCTTGCCATAAGACTAACGGATTGATCATGGGAAACCCCCTGAACCCAAAAATATACAAATACACCCGCAAGGCCTTACGGCTGATTACAGGACTGTTGTTGTTATCAGGATTGCTGGCCTGCGCAACTTCACCGACCACCGAACAACGAGTCGTTGATGTTGGTTTGGCGGGTGCAAATAATATGTATAACACACGTAACTACCTTGGTGCGGTCAGGGAGTTTGATGTAATAATTTCTGACCCTGAGTCAAGCGCCAACAGCCAAAGACTGGCGAACCTGGGCAAGGCCTTGATTTACCTGGGTGATGACGAGAACTGGCATAGCCTGGAGAATGCCAAGATGTCCCTGATGGCAGCAGGCAGGGTCGTTCCGGCAAACAATGAAGAATTCGCAGTCGAGACCGACTTGTTGATGGATGCAATAGCTTCCCTGACCGGTGCGGAATCAAAATATCAGGCGCTGGAGACAAAAGCCGGCGGTTCAGGTGGTGAAATTGCTGCTTTAAAAAAGGAACGTGACGCGCTAGCCATCGAGCGGGATGTATTGCTCAAAGAACAGGCTGCATTGAACGAGGCGCTGGAGAGATTGAAAAAATTAACATTGGGTGACTGATTGACATTAGTGTCATGTCAAGCCTGTAGTGTGAGGTTCAGAGCTACCCAGATGGTCCAAGACAAGACGCAGTCCGCAGGAAATGGCATGTCACTAGGATCATGTGCCTTTTTCGGACGCAAGATGAATATTGATAAAGCTCAGCAATTGTGTGGCGTCAATGGATTCCAACTGAATTGAATTTAACAACAGGATAGGTGTATTTCCATACGTTTCGGTACGGTCAACACCCTCCATGAATTTGGATACGGCGTCCATGTCGGAATGTATGCCGACGATAATAATGCCGAACTCACGCTCCGACATCCATTGATTGGCCATGGCAAGGTCGGCTGTGTGCAGGATATCGTAGCCCTCTTCAGTCGATGATTTATCCAGCAAGTCAGCAATTGTTGAGCCCTCCTCAATGATCAGCACCCCTTTATCAAGGCTGAGATCAGGTAGTAACTTTCTGACCGCAGCGGGCAGGTCCGACTTGTCCACCGGTTTGGTCAGGTAATCGTCGGCGCCCAGGGACAGACCCAGTTCCCGTTCGCTGAGCATGGATTGCATTATGATCGGGATGTCGGCTGTTTCAGGAAGATCACGCAGTTTCTCCAACACTTGCCAACCATCCATTCCCGGCATCAGTACATCCAACACGATGATGTCAGGGTGCAACTGTTTCGCAAGCTCTATACCCTCAGCGCCGCCATCAGCAGTAATTACTGCATAGCCTCGTTTTGACAAAATGCGTTTTGACAGGTTGCGGGAAGTTTCGTCATCATCGACGACCAGCACCTTGGCAAGTCCTTCGGTGGTTTCTGTCTCACCCTCATCTGTGTTGCTGCTTTCCGATTCATCGTCGCTAACATCGACTGCAACAGCGGGCACCACAAATGTAAAACAGGTGCCGGTGCCCACGGTGCTTTCGACCTCAATTCTGCCCTGCATCAGGTGAGCAAATTTCTTGCAAATTGACAGACCCAACCCTGTTCCGCCAAATTCACGCGTGGTGGAAGCGTCTGCCTGGGTGAACTCGTCAAACACTTTTTCCAGTTGTTGTTCCGTCATACCAATACCGGTGTCGGTAACCGATACCCGCACCATGTCGGTCCCGATTTCAACAAAGCGGCTGACCTCGACAACAATTTTGCCCTTTTGGGTAAACTTTGCCGCGTTGCTAAGGAGGTTCATCAGGACCTGGCGGAATTTTGTAACATCGGTGCGGATCGTGCTGTCTTCCAGTGTAAACACGCATTCCAGTTGGTTGTCATATTTTTTAACCAGTGGTTGCACTGTCGCGGCGACGTCATTGACAAGTTTTTCCAGGTCTGTCACTTCGTTATAGACGACCATTTTCCCGGACTCGACTTTGGCCAAATCCAGTAGTTCATTGATTAATCCCAGCAAATGCTTGCCTGCGCCGTGGATTTTAGACAGGTCGGACTGAATGTCATCAGGATTCAGCTCGCCACCGTCCTCAATGTCTTCCAACAGCATTTCGCTGTAGCCGATAATGGCATTCATGGGGGTCCTGAGTTCATGGCTCATATTGGCCAGAAACCCGCTCTTGGCCTGGTTTGCCTCGTTTGCGCGCTGCCTTTCCTCATGGGCTTGTTCCATACTGGCGTCGAGTTTTTCCGCCATGGCATTAAATGCCCTGGCAAGCTCGCTCAGATCACCTTTGCCACTGACACGGATACGGTGGGTCAGGTTTCCATTACTCCACTCCCGCGTTCCAAGGCGTAGTGCCGACAGGGACTTTTGTGTGTAACGAACCAGTAAACTGATGAGTAATAGTGTGATCAGGGCGGAACCAAGGAAGACCAACAGTGAGACGCGGTTGATGGTTGCCTCGACCTCCTCTATCTCTGAATTCAGCTCAGATGAACGGGTACGAAGCGACAGGCTATCGCTGGTGAGTTGTTTTGCGGTTGCGTCAAACCGGGAACCAAACGCGACAAGGGAATAGACCCGCACGGTCTGACCGACGTCCGCGGCGCTCGCGATCATCGTTTTCCATTCCCGGTTGATCTCATCTGCCATCAGGACACCTGGCAATTGTTCAAAAACCTCAAGCCCTGCGGTTGCTCTCAGGGTATCAAGTGCATTGTCAATGGCCTGCACACTGTCTACCAGGATCAACTGTTCCCGTTCATCAATTCCAGCCTGGTCATCCAACGCCGCCAGCGCATCCAGCGCTTTCATTCGTTTATTCAGTTCTTTGAGTTGTTGCGAAATATCATTGACCAGGTATTGAGAGCGGATGACAGATTGCAGTTTGGAAACCTTTTCGCGGCTAATCTGGGTTGACCAGATAAACACAACCACCGTAAAAAAGAAAAATACCAAAATGACGGAAGACGTGAGAGCGATCCGTTTACTCAGATTCATGGTGGGCTCCGTCGCTTGTTGGTTATTATCACTTTTTGGTTAGTATCAAAGGAGTGTGTTAATTTTTTCCAGCAATCGTTTCAAATCGATTGGCTTGGTATCGTAATCATCGCAGCCGGCTTTCAATGCCTTTTGCCGGTCGCCTTCCATTGCGTGGGCCGTCAGGGCGATGATCTTCAGTGCTTTCGTTGCCTCATTACTTCTCAGTTCTTTGGTGGCGGCCCAGCCATCCTTGATTGGCAGACTCATATCCATCAACACCAGGTCCGGCATCAATCGGGTAGCCATTTCCACACCCTGCTGGCCGTCAATTGCAACCTCAATATCAAACCCCTTCCGTTTCAGCCTGCGGCTTAACATGTCACGATTCATTTCATTGTCTTCAACGATTAGTATCAGTGCCACTATGTTACCTCTGTGTATTTATGTAAATGGTGTTGCTCATTGTACCTGCACCAGTGATTGAACGTATCTGCGGGCGTCAAGCGATGCCGAAGTCAACTTGATCACGTAATTGTTTTGCCCGTCTTTGTTCTCAAGTAAGGAGGTGACCTTACTGAATATCTGGTCGTCCCTGGCGCCGGGGTAGCCGGAAATCGTCATGCGCAAGTTGGTCAACACATCTAGTTCAACATCCGTTGCCAGGTGCGCTACCCCCTCTGCCGCGGCGGTCAGGGTGCCGTGCACCTGTTCATCGTCAACCGCCTTTCCGGACAACAGATGGAATTCTACAGCCAGTGGTTTGCTTAATGCCTGGGGTACTTGTTCATCGCTTGCAAGGGCGAGGTTATACGGCGCACCGATTGCGGTGATGTCGTGAATTTTGACACGCTCCTTGATGCCCTTGGCATCAACCTCAAGGATATTTGCGATGGTGACTTCTGGTTTTAGCTCGGCAATGGTGTACTCAGAGGCCATCACCTGTCCACCGACGGTGAAAGACTCGATGCGTGCGGTAAGGTTTACATGGTGGCCGACCACTCCATATTTCGAGCGGTTTTCCGAGCCGATGTTTCCGACCACGACCTCGCCGGTGTTAACCGCGATGCCCATTTCAATGGATGGCAGGCCCCATTCCCGGTTGTTGTCATTGACTTCAACCATGGCCTGTTGCATTTCCAGTGCGCAGGCGACGGCCTGTTGCGCGTGGTTTTCTGCGACCACCGGTGCGCCAAAGATAGCGAGGATGGCGTCGCCCAGAAATTCGTTGATGACACCGTCATATTTCTGGATCAATGGCGTCATAATTCCAAAATAGTTGTTTAATATTTTAACGCAATCCTGCGCGTCCAGTTCCTGGCTCAGCATGCTGAAACCACGGATATCGGTCATCATGATCGTGATTTTCCGTTTGCTACCACCAAGTTGCATGCCGTCGTCGGCATCCAGGATTTCCTTGACCACTTCATCTGACATATACCTGCCGAAAACCTTACGGATAAAGGTATAGCTCGCCTCGAGCTTTTGTTGGTATTCCTTTTCCTTGTCCTGCCAGGCTTTGCGTTCGAGACAGGCGCTGACACGCGCCTGCAGCAAGGCCGGGTTGACAGGTTTGATCAGGATGTCGAATGCACCGGCCTCAATGCATTTGACGGCCGCGTTTTTGTCGTTGAGACCGGTAATGATAATAACCGGTATGGAACGCAGGGCTTCATCCTGGCGCATTTCCCTCAGCACTTCAAAGCCGTTCATGTCGGGCATGAAAAGATCCAGCAGGATCAGGTCGGGCGTTTTTTCACGAACCGCTTTGAGCGCCTCACGGCCCGAAGCCGCCTGTTCAATTTCGTGACCCTGGCGGTGCAGTTGGTGCGCCAGCAGGTTGCGATTGCTTTGATTGTCGTCGACAACAAGGATACGTCCTTGAATGACCTCACTGGCTTCCTCGTCGGTGCGGTCAAAACTGTCAAACACCGAGTGTATATCGACCTGCAGCGCTGACTCCGAATTCTCGCCGAATTCACGGTCGGCCTGGAACAGGGTATCGAGCATCTCAAGCAAGCTGGCCGAATCTAACAGCAGGTGGTTCAGATAAGAGCTTGCATCCGCGCTGAGTGCTTCAGCGTCTTCCAGTTCTTCGAGAATGATTTCCGAATAACCGGCGATAGCACCAACAGAATTTCTGAGGTCGTGCCGGTAGGTGTTGCGCTGATTGTCGCGTTCTGTTTCGCTGCGATCTTGCATTTCTGCCGCCAGCATCTGATCGATCAATGTGTGGGTTTGACTCGCAGCCGTCTCGATTTTTTTGAGGTCTTGCAGACAATCATCATCTTCGATCAGCTCTTTCAGCAGTTCAGCGTGTCCATCGACGGACAGGATGGGGGCCAGCAGTTCCTGGCGCAGGATGTCAAGACGCGCGCTGTCTATGCGTGTTTCATTTTGCTTTCTTGTCATTTTGATTTGAGCGAAGAATATCTCATGACAGCAGAATTACACCCAGCCTTCGACGATGACATAGACGTAGCAAAGTTTACACAGTATGTGCAGGGCCTGGTCAACGTTCAGACTGATCCAGTGTTCACATTTACTGTAGTCAATGATGGTGTGAAGTACGGTTTCAATGACACCCAGCAGCAGGCTGCCGCTGATCAGAAATACCGCGCCGCCGTGAACGAGGGCATGCGATATCAGCCAGAAATACCACGGTGGAAAGCCGGCGCTTGCGGTTTTGAATATCGTTGCGTGGCGGCTTTTTGATGTCGCCATGATGTCGCGCTGGAAGACATAATCGCCCATCGCATGACCGACAAGAAACTGAAAAAAGAGTGACATTCCTTAACCCCCGATATTCGCTTCGGTTCCTATAACCGCCTGCTAAATTAACCCGCTTCGATGACGGGTGAATCAATATCACCGCCTTCATCTGTGCTGTCGGATAATTTACGCGCCATGTGTGAGGATATCACCACATCCACAGCACGTTTTATATTTTCATTCTTTTTGCACAAGGCTCTCAGTTCGTCCTGGTTCCAGCGCAGACACATACAAGATTCTGTACTGGTCACCGTTGCGGAAGCGGGGCACCGCAACCGGTAGCTGACTTCGCCGATAACACTGCCCTGGGCAACCTTGACAGTATTACCATCCGGCAATTCTGCTTCTACCCTGCCGCTGACCAGGTAGTAGATATCCTCCAGTGTTTGACCGGCAACGGTATATACCTGCCCGGGCCCATCGAGGCGCCATTCGGAAATTTTTAATAATTGATTGAATTCGACCCGGGTCAGACCGGAAAACTCGCTTTCATACAGAAACTGTTCCCGCTGGTCAAATTTGATCCTCGAGTTGCTCCAGGCGAGGTAGACCAGCATAAACCCGTTGATCGCGACCAGCGCAAGCTCTGAGGCAACATCCAGCCACGCAGGCGCGGGGAAGTATGCGTAGTAATAAACCGTATACGCTGCTGATGACACCACAATCAGGAATCGCAATTTCTGCATGTTGGTCATGACAAAGGCAAGCATTGAAGCGCCAAATGCAAAAACATATATCAGAACAAAGCCTACTTCATGGGTATTAAAAGTCATCGTGTTGTCACCCTGCAAAATTGTGAGACAGATGCCATATCGATGTTATGGCAAGTGAGTATTTTGGGAAAGTTTTTACAAGCTTTCCGTCGAGAGTCTGGGGTATTCTAACTTGATGACCCGAATGCATGTAATAACGGCATGAGAAACTTACCATTGCAAGTGTGGGGCTTGATGGTAGCCTATGCCTTGATGATGGCAGGTACGTCGCTGATGGTGTTGATTGCCGGCATCATTGGAGCGCAGTTTGCTCCATCGCCGGCTTACGCCACTTTGCCAATTGCATTGACCATTGTCGGCGTTGCTGTAGCAACCCTTCCGACCGGTAAACTGCAGAACCTTTTTGGCAGGAGAAAGGTCTTCATTGCTTACGGAATGCTGGCTGTTGTTGCCGCATTGCTGGCCGGTTTGAGTCTTGTGTATCAGAGTTTCAGCGGCTTCTGTGCTGCGGCGATGTTGATCGGCTGGTCAGCAGCAGCGGGCCACCAGTATCGTTTTGCGGCGATGGAAAGTGTGGCGGCCGAACTGGCGCCTAAAGCGACATCTGTAGTGTTGGTTGGCGGTATTCTTGCGGCATTGGTGGGCCCGGAGCTTGCCGTTCGCGGACAATATCTTCTGCCAACCGAGTTTGCCGGTTCATACGTTTTACTGGCGGTGGCCTACGCGTTGGGAGTTGTTGTCATCAGTTTTTATCGTGACAGTGGTATACCGGCAGGCAACAGGGAGCTCAACGGGCGTCCACTGCTTGAAATTGTGCGTTCACCGGTTGTTATTCTGGCCATCAGCGCGTCTGCGCTGGCCTATGGGGTGATGAGTTTTGTGATGACGGCTGGGCCGGTCAGCATGCACCAACATGCAGGACATGGATTGCAGGCCACCAAGCTCGTGCTGCAATCGCATATCATGGCCATGTACCTGCCTTCCCTGATATATCCCTGGCTGTTCAGTAAAATGGGTTATAAAGGCATGCTGTGGAGTGGGGTTGCGGTATATCTTTGCTGTCTTTTTATCGCCTCCGTTGATACCACCGTACTGCACTACTGGTTGACCATGGTGATTCTTGGCATCGGCTGGAATTTCCTGTTTCTTGGTGGCACCAATCTGTTGCGTTTTGGCTATCAGCCTGAAGAGCGTTTTAAAGCGCAGTCGTTCAATGATTTTGTGGTGTTTTCAATCCAGGCGATCGCGAGCCTCAGTTCGGGTTGGTTTTTGTTTCATTGGGGATGGCAGGGCGTTGTCGCGGTGCCGGTGCCGATGGTGCTGGCATTCGCAGGCCTGGTATTGGTCAGCACGGCGTTTAAAGACCTGAAACCGTCACCCGCATAAAAAACCGGCGACTGATAGCCGCCAGTTTTTTGATTTCAGATACGATTGAACTACTCTCCAAATCGTGTTGTAAACCTCACGCCGAATTCGCTGGCGTCATTGCTCAAAATAACCAGGATATAGTCACCGGTATTCAGGCGTGCCTGGTCATAGCGCTCATCCGTGACATTGGTGCCATACAGTGATACGTTCCAGTTGCCTTCGTTGGGTATATAAGTGATATCAAAGTTGAAGATGCCACGACTGGCAATGCGGGTGAAGCGCCCCGGGTCAGATGTTGGTTCGCCGTACATACCATCCCGGTATGACCAGTCGACACGGAACCGCACCTCGCCGCTGTTGGTGTCCATGGTGTATTCAGGGCTGATGGAAGCGGTCCATTTCGGAGTCAACGGCGCAACGGCAACCGGATCATCAACATCTACATCGATATAACCAAGCGATGTATGCAGCATGAAGTTGTCACCAATTGCCCAGGTGCTTTCCCATTCAAAACCGGCTGAGTTCTGGTCCACGATGATGTTTTGCGTATCAAAACCAGCGTCTGTTGTGACGCTGACCTGGTAGGGCAGGTCAGTGTAGTCGGTGTAAAAGATCGCAATACTCATACTCAGGTTATCCATTGGCTGACCTTTCAAGCCAATTTCATAGTTGGTCGCGGTGATGTTGTCATTTGCCTCAAAGCAGTTTGGAACACTGACGTTGCCGGGTTGGGTGAAGTCAAGAAAACCAAACAGGCAGAATGGCCGTGGCGGGAACTGCCCGGACTGGTAGCCGTTCTGGATAGCGCCATACACGGTCATGCCATTGTTCAATTCGTAGGTGGCAGCCAATTCCCAACTGGTGTCGTTCCAATCACGTGAGTTGGTGTAATTGATCAGGCTGTCATTGATATCGATGTTGGCTGTTTTATGGTCATCCGTATAGCGGAGACCGCCGGACAGACGCCACCGGTCACTGACCTGAAAACCGACATTGGCGTAGATGGCCTTGCTGTTCATGCGTTGTGAAAGCGTGAAGGTTCCCGGCGAGCCCAGAAAGGTGGTGGGGTCCTGGTTGTTAATACCTTTCTCTTTGAAATAGTAGAGCCCGGCTACAAAATCCCAATTTCCGTAGTCGCCGCTAAATTGTAACTCTACAGACGTCTGATCGGCTTTGCCGACTTCAGGGAAGGCCAATACATTATCGAAAAAGCTGTCGTCATCGAGACCTGCCGTGTAATCGGATGAGCGGTCGCTGTACAGGAGTTTTGCACCCAGTTCGTCATTGATATTGTAATCAGCAGTGATGGCAAGGCCGTGGGCGCTATTATTCACGCGGGTCTGATCGGCCTGTCCGGTGTTGTTATTGAATGGATTGGCAGACACATCAGAGTTTCTGTAGCCCATACCGTATAACGCACCATTAGGAACTTCATCGATCAACGTGGTGTAGGGGCGCAGACCATTTTTGCCTTCGTTACCATCCCAGGCCGCCAACAGGTAGAAGTCTTCGTTGGGTTGCCATTTTATTGCGATTCGACCTGATACGTCCTGCAGTTCACCGACATCAACCTTGGAATCGACATTGACGAATTTGCCGATACCGTCGCGTTGTTTATACGCACCGGTCAAAGTCATTGCCACCGTCTCACCGAGGTTAAAGTTTGCATAAAAATCGCCGTTCAAGCGGCCCCTTGAGCCGACAACCGCGCGAATTCGACCGCCTTCTTCTTCACCAGGCTGAATCGTAATAATGTTGATCGCACCACCGATGGAGTTACGACCGTATAAGGTTCCTTGCGGGCCTCTGAGCACTTCGACACGCTTGATGTTTGCCAGGCTCCAGTTCTGTCCAACCTGGCGGCCAAGGTATATGCCGTCAACATAGACGCCGACACCCGGGTCGGTGGTGATCAGGTGATCCTGCAAACCAATGCCGCGGATAAACGGGTTGGCCGATGATGTATGGCCGGCGGAGAAGCCGGTTACGTTCAAGTTCGGGACGAACTTGCCGATGTCTACAAGGTCTGTGATTCCTGCCCTTTCAATGCCCTCGGCGGTAAATGCGCTGATTGCTACCGGGACATCGTAAATACTCTGTTCCCGCTTTGTGGCGGTGACAATGACTTCTTCAAGTGCGCTGGAACCGTCATCATCCTGCGCCAGTGCCATGGTGCCAAAGGTGTTGCAGGCCAATGAAAGGCCGATTGCCGTTATTAGCGACTTTCTCATTTGCATTGATGTCTCTCCGTTTTGACTGTGTCAGTTCAGTATCTGTCCAGCACTTTTGTTTGGGCAGGATATTTAGCAACTGCCACTATTTAATTTTTGGATCGAGCGGTGTTGGTCTCTGATTATGCCATGCATGGAGAGAATACTCACCTGTTGAACATCATGTGGTGTGACAGTGTTGTATACCCCCGGCCTTTTTAATTAAACTTATGCCCCGATATAGCTACAAAGCGTGGGTTTGCCACGGAAATTTATTTGCGTAATCTACGGAGACTTACATGTTCAACAAATTGTTCCTGGCCGGTCTCGCCGCGCTAATTACACAGACAGTATTGGCCAATGAGAATTTTGTAACCCAATCAACGACGCCATACCCGCCGGCCTGCATGTCCACCGGTGATTCTGACAATTTGACGCCCAGTGATACAAGAAGGGTATACGCGAGTGACATTATCAAGTTTAGCGCGTGGCAGGACTCAGATGTGACAGCAAACGTTGAAGTCGAAATTTACCGCCGGGGATGCAGTGATCCCGATCGCTCGGTGCTGTTTTTCTCCGCACAAAAGATTGACTCGGCTGAAGGTTTTTACCTGCCACGATTGTTCGCAAAAATCGGTGAAGACCTTTATCCATTGAGGCTGGTCAACGAGCCCAATTCATTTGAGCAAAATCAGAACGGTTTTGTCGAAGGGACCGGATTCAACGAATATATCCTGGACGGCGTTGCCGCATCCGCGATTGAGAGTACCGCAAACATCATTACACCTGATCAATACAACGCGGCCTTTACACTGGTTATCAGAGACGCACTGGACGATAACATCGAGTATGAAGTTGGAATTGATGCGTTTTCGGGATTGCTGAAACCCCGCAAGTTCCCAATGAACGGGCGTTTATCTGGTGTTTGGGTGGTTGAAGGTGCGCGCGACCAGGGTTTTGTAATTGCATTCAACGAATTTGTAGATAGCAATGGCGTCAGGGGCCAGATGTTCCTGTCGTGGTATACCTACAATACAGATGGTTCAACGCTTTGGCTGGTGGCTAATACCTTTCACGATATCCCCGAAGATTCTGTGGACCTGAATATGGAGTTGGTCGAGAACGGCGAGTTCCTGACCTCAAAGCAGGCGGAGCGCACACCGGTTGGCAATGCCACCTTGACCGCGGAAAATTGCAATGAATTAACCTTTGAATACAACCTGGATGGGCTGGGTCTGGGCTCAGGGACAATCACTCTGGTACGGGCGTTTTCCGTTGAGACCGCCGGCTTTGCCTGCCGCGACCAGGCCGCACGTATAGACGCGCTGTAGCTCTATAAGCTGGGTTTGTCTGGGGCGTGTTTATAGGCTAATAGAGTTCGACTGCCA
>Ga0114950_10000368_pt1 | contig 30094 bp, 28 predicted proteins | sample N075metaG_FD_83503 | JGI IMG/M metagenome (GOLD analysis project Ga0114950, IMG submission 83503) | Deep subsurface microbial communities from Kermadec Trench to uncover new lineages of life (NeLLi) - N075 metaG | ecosystem: Environmental > Aquatic > Marine > Ocean trench > Sediment | place...
CAGCGGGGTACTCGAAGTCGTTCTCGATCGGTGCGCTATGCGCGGCCGGTACGCTCGGCATCATCATCCCGCCGAGCATCCCGCTGATTCTGTACGGCATCATGACGCAGACCTCCATCGCTGACCTGTTCATCGCGGGCCTCGGCCCGGCCGCGGTACTCCTGACCCTGATGACCGGTTACGCCGTGATCAGCAACCTGCATATGCCGGCAACCGGCTGGTCGGGCGCGGAGCTCCGGGCTGCGCTGCGCGCTGGAATCTGGGCCTTGCTGATGCCGGTGCTGATTCTCGGCGGCATTTACTCCGGTTACTTCACGGCCACCGAATCGGCCGCAGTAGCCGTTGTCTATGCGATCGGGGTCGAGACGCTGGTCTATCGCGAGCTGGGCTTCAGCGACCTCTATGACATCATCGGTCAGACGACCCGGCTGCTCGGCTCGTTGTTCCCGGTCCTGATGCTCGCGCTGAGCCTGAACGTGTTCCTCGCCTACCAGCAGGTTCCCGAATTACTGGTTGCGACCCTCGGCGACCTGGTCACGAGCCGCACCGGGTTCCTGATCGGCATGAACGTGTTCCTGCTCGGCATCGGCTGCATCATGGATATCGGCTCGGCAATCCTGATCCTGGCGCCGGTCCTGCAGCCGCTGGCCGCGGCGCAGGGCATCGACCCGGTGCATTTCGGCATCATCGTGGTCGTGAATCTGGAAATCGGCTACCTGACGCCGCCGCTGGGTCTGAACCTGATCGTCGCCATGACGGTCTTCCGCGAGGAATTCTGGATGATTTGCCGGGCGGTGCTGCCGTTCGTGGGGCTGATGTTGTTCGGACTGCTGATCGTTGCGTTCGTGCCGGAGCTGTCGCTGTTCCTGATCAGATGACATTTGTGCAGCACCTCGCGCGGCGCTGGGGTTACAATACGCGGCCGGCCACAACGGCGGTTTTTGAATAACGCAAGGGAGATAACGATGAGCATCAGCACCGGCGAACGCATGCCTGAAGGCAGCTTCGCAACCATGGGCGCCGACGGCCCCGATTCTGTTTCCACCGGCGACCTGTTCGCCGGCAAGAAAGTCGTGTTGTTCTCCGTGCCGGGCGCATTCACGCCGACCTGTTCGGCCAAACACCTGCCGGGCTATGTCGGGCAGGCGGCCGCCATCAAGGCTAAAGGCGTGGATACGATCGCGTGTATGGCGGTCAACGATGTCTTCGTCATGGACGCCTGGGGCAAGCACCAGCAGGTGGGCGACGACATCCTGATGCTGGCCGACGGCAACGGCGATTACACAAATGCACTCGGGCTCGGTCTGGATGCCAGTGGCTTCGGCATGGGGCAACGCGGCCAGCGCTACGCGATCATCATCGACGACGGGGTCGCGACCGGCGTCTACGTCGAAGGACCGGGCGAATTCAAAGTCAGCGCTGCCGAAGCGGTGCTTGCGAACCTGTAAGCCTGACCCGCCCATATCGGTCACCCCGCAACGACAACGCGCATAACCGGAGGCCCGGATGTCTCTTTACGAAGTACTGATCATTTTTCACCTGCTGCTGTTCGTCTATTGGCTCGGCGGCGACATGGGCGTCTTCTATGCGAGCGGCATGTCGGTCGATCCGAAACTGAGCAATGCCGCGCGTGTCACGGCGGCGAAGATCATGATGAATCTGGACTTCGTACCGCGAATCTGCATGACGCTGATGCTCACCGTCGGCGGCTTGCTCAGTTCATACAACGGTGTCGAGCATCCGCAATGGCAGACGGTTGCATTCATATTGCTCGGGCCGGGCTGGTTATCGATGGTCGCGTTCCTGCATTTCGCGCACGGCACCGACCTGTCGAAGCTGGTCACGAAAATCGACTACTGGTTTCGCTGGGCTATCGTGGTCTACTTGCTCTGGTCCGTCAGCTATTCATTCATGTTCACAGACAAACTGGCGGATGCGCCGTGGGTCGGCGGCAAGCTGCTGGTTTTTGCGGTCATGGTGTTCTGCGGCCTGATGATTCGGGTGTACATCCCGGGCTACATCCAGGGCATCGTGACGCTGCGCCAGGAGGCCGACAAACCGTCGATGAGCGATGAGATGAACAGCATCATGTCGACGAGCCTGGCCAAGTGCCGCCCCTATGTCCTGGTGATCTGGGCGGGCCTGTTCATCGAATGCTGGCTCGGCGTGGTCAAGCCGGGTAACGCAGTGCCGGTCAGTGAAATTCTCGGTGCGGCGGCACCATTTGCCGGGTTCTGATCCGGTTGCGGGAGATTCTGTGGGAGTTGGCAATAAGTGCGGTCTTCGCTGCCACGTTACTCACCCCGTGTCAGCCAGCCCGTCGCTGCGGCCAGCGTTGCGAGCCCGGTCATGATTACCGCGACGGGCCAGAACGAATCGACGTACACGGCTCCTGCAATGATGGTGAATACGCCACTCAAGGACAGGCCGATCGCGCTCGATAAACCCGAACTCGAGCCTGCGATCATCGGGCGATAACTGATCGCACCGGCGAGTGACAAGGGCGTCACGATGCCGTTGGCCAGGGACAGGATGAGCAGCGGCGCAATCAAAGTCCAGAACGTCACGCCGAACACCGCGATCAGTGCGAGGAGCAGCCAACCGCCGATCAGTAACGTGGTCAGACCGAACCTGAGCAATCGCCGTTGGCCGAAGCTCATCGTCAGCTTCCCGCAAATCATTGCGCCACTGACATACGCGATCGCGAGGCTACCCCAGGTGATGCCGAAGTACGTGGAATCACGCCCGAGATCATGTGCGAATACAGCGGCGCCGACCGTCATGAAGGTCAGGAATACGGCCTGTGCGAGGCCATACATCAGCGAATAGCCGACGAAGACTCGCGACCGAACCAGTTGTTTATAGCTGTCGAACCATTGATGCAGTGTCGGGTGGTCGTGGCCACGCGGGTCGGCCGTCTCCGGGTACTTTACGAGTGCCCAGGTCCAGATCACGGCACCCAGTGCGGCACTCAACAGAAACACCGATTGCGGGCCGTATGACGCGCTGACGATGCCACCGACGGCCGGCGCGAGGATTGGTGCCAAACCCATGAACGCGGCGATATACGACATGGCTCTCGCGGCGTTGGCGTCGTCGTGCATGTCACGCACGACGGCGCGGCTCGTCACGGTACCGACGCTCGCGCCGGCCCCCTGTAAAAAACGCAGCGCGATCAACACGTCGAGTCGTTCGACGAACGCGCAGGCAATACTCGCGATCACCAAACACGCGAAGCCGCCAAGCAGGACCGGGCGCCGTCCCAGCCGGTCGCACAGGATACCGCTGACCGGTTGCGCGCAGGCGATCCCGAGCACGTAAGCCGAGATCAGAAACTGGATGTTTCCCGAGCCGACCGCATATTGCTGAGCCAGCGCCCCCAGCGCGGGTGCGAGTACAATCAGTGCAAACGGCGACACGGCACTCGTCGCGCTCAGCAGAATCAGCAGCGGTGCACCCATCGGCAGCGACCCTGCGGCCGACCCATCCGGCGCCTGGGCAGTCGTTTGCGGGTCAGACACGTCGAACGGAACGGGCGGGCCGCGCCAGCCAGGCGCGCCGGCGCTCGCTAACCACCGAGTTGTCGGTCAAGTTCCGGAATGACCTCGAACAAATCAGCGACCAGCCCGATATCCGCGATCTCGAAGATCGGTGCTTCCGGATCCTTATTGATGGCAACGATCGTGCCGGCATCCTTGATACCGGTCAGATGCTGGATGGCACCCGAGATACCGAAAGCGATATACAGGTCCGGCGCGATGATCTTGCCGGTCTGGCCAACCTGCATCTCGTTTGGCACGTAGCCTGCGTCGACCGCGGCGCGCGAGGCGCCGACCCCGGCGCCCAGTTTGTCGGCGAGTGAGTACAGGATCTCGAAGTTCTCCGCGCTGCCTACGCCGCGACCACCGGATACGACGATGCTGGCAACCTGCAAGTCCGGCCGGTCGCCGCCTCCGGATTTAAGCTCGACGTAGCGCGTGTGCGACGGCAAAGCGGCATCCACGGTCGCGCTCTCGACAACGGCCGAGCCACCGGCCTCGGCTGCCCGGTAGGACGCGACCCGCACCGTCGCGACGAGGGTCTGATTGGCCGGCGCCTTGACCGTCACGATTGCGTTGCCGGCATAGATGGGACGCCTGAACGTCTGCGCATCGAGCACTTCCATGATGTCACTGAGCTGGCCGACGCCCAGCAAGGCGGCGATGCGCGGCATCAGGTCCTTACCGAACGTCGTCGACGGGCCGAACACATATTGGTAGTCGCCGGCCAGGGCGGCCGCCTGCGGCGCGAGGACCGCGGCAAGCGGCGCGGCGTTCTCGGCCCGGTCCACCGTCAGCACGCGTGCCACCCCGGCGAGTGCGGCGGCCTCGGCCGCGATGGCGTCGCAACCGCTCCCGAGCACCACGATGTCGATCGCCCCGGCGCCGACCGTCAGCGCGCAGCTCAGCGTCTTGGCCGTGCTCAGGTTCAGGCATGAGCCGTCATGCTCGGCAATGATCAGAACCTTGCTCATAACGAGAATCCTTTTTCCTTCAGCGCGCCGATCAGGCCGGCAACGTCAGCGACCATCTCGCCTCTCTGGCGAGACTCCGGCGCCTCGACTGTGACCGTCTCGAATTGCGGCGCAATATCGACATCGAGATCGGCGATGGCCAGCGTCTCGAACGGCTTCTTCTTCGCCTTCATGATATCCGGCAGCTTGACGTAGCGCGGCTCGTTCAGCCGCAGGTCGACGCTGAGCACGGCCGGCAGATCGACCTCGATGACCTCGAGGCCGGCGTCGACCTCGCGGGTCACGATCGCCTTGCCGTCGATCAGTTCGAGTTTCGATGCGAACGTTGCCTGCGGGCGATCCCACAGCGTCGCCAGCATCTGCGGCGTCTGGCTGTTGTCGTCGTCGATTGCCTGCTTGCCGAGGATAACGAGGCCGGGCTGTTCCTTTTCGATGAGTTGCAAAAATATGCGGGCCGCTGCCAGCGGCTCTATCTCGGCATCCGTCTCGATCAGGATCGCGCGATCGGCGCCCATGGCCAACCCGGTCCGCAACTGCTGCTGACAATCCGACGAACCGATCGACACCACGAAGACTTCACTGGCGTTGCCCTGTTCACGCATACGCAGCGCCTCTTCGAGCGCGATCTCGTCGAATGGATTGATGCTCATCTTGACGCCTTCGGTGACGACGCCTGAGTTGTCCGGTTTGACCCGGACCCGCACGTTGTAATCGACAACGCGCTTCAGACAGACCATGACTTTGTCCATGCATTACTCCTGAATGCGGGTGGTTGGCGGCGGTCACCCGGCGACCTGAGAGCCGGCGCTTAAGGGTACATGCCACGAAACGTGATATTTTCCCCTACACGTGTGGGCCGTGACAAGCGGTATTCGCGGCAGCAGGGTCCGGCAGGCTGCCTGGAGGTCGCGTGCCGCTTCAATCTGGCCAAACCCGGGGCCGGCCGCAAGGCGTATGCCGCGGGCCACATCGCGGGAGCATACTACGCTGATCTCGATCACGATCTCGCCGCGCCCGTCTTGGCGGGCGGGGCAGGGGGGCGACATCCGCTGCCCGACCCGGCCGCGCTGGGCCGCCTGGCACGGGGCTGGGGCATCAACGCCGACAGCCGTGTCGTAGCGTACGACGACCTGGGTGGCAGCGAACGCCCCGTTTGCAGATACCCTCGATACTGACAATTGCTTCCGCGCCCCGACCGGTTTGCAGGCATACTATCGCGCCATCATCGGTGCTGATCGCCCTATGGCCGATGTGGTGTGCATGTGCGGGGCCGGCAAATCGGGAATTCAGGGACTGACAGCAATGAGTGACGATATTCTGCAACGTGATCACCGGACGTTACGCGGCAAGATTCTGTATACGAGCAAAAAACCTGACCGCATGGACCAGGAGCGGGGGCGCGAATGGTTCCATGTCGACGTACACAGCGACGGCAAGCGCACGATCACCGCACACTGCGAGATCGATGATCGGCCGAGCGTCATGCGCGATATCACCTACAGCATCGACGAGGACTGGTACCCGATGGATTGCTTCGTGCGCCTGTCCGTCGACGACAAGTTCATGGGCTCGGGCTGGTTCCGCTTCGGCCCGGACTTTGCCGAGTGCGAGACGAACACCTCGCTCGACGGCCGCGTCACGCAGCGCATGGAGACGCATGGGCGCCTGAAGACCTTCCAGCATCATGCGATCGCCTGCGACTCGTGGCACATGCGCCTGTTTGACCTGTCAAAGCCGGGCGGCGTGCAGAGCATCGACGAGATGCTGTTGTCATCACCTGACCATCGCGGCGCGACGGGACCGATGCTGTTCCGGATCGGTTTCGGTGTCGAGACTGTCGGCGAGGAGAACATCACCGTCGCGGCCGGCAACTTCGACTCTTACCATTTCCGTTTCGTGTCGTCGCCGGGCCTGCCGGAAGCACACCCGCCGTATGACATCTGGTGCACGAACGACGGCGATTTCACGTTCCTGCGCGGTGACATCGGCGGCTATATGCAGACGTTCTATGAGTTGGTGGAGTTCGAGCGCGACGTGAAGTAGGGGGCGTTACTCTTCCGGACGCCCCGGTCTGATGCCGCCATACATTATCACGCCATCGGCGGGATTGGATTTCCAAAGCTCTTCGGCAAATCGGGGCACTGCCATGGCGGCTATCGGGAAACACTCAACGAACTCCGATGGTTTGATCTTCAATTTATGAATCGCGTAACACATGAAGTCTTTTTCAGTGATATGCCAGAAGCCCTCAGCTTCTGTATTCGTGGTGATTGAGCCGTCTTCCTGAAAATAGGCCTTGAAAATCAATTCTTGATCACCGCTTACCATTCGGTACCGGGTCGTGTTGAACATCATGTGATTCCAGAAACTGGGGAAGCGTTCCGAGTACGGTTTTGACCGGTCTGGTTGCTCGTCAGCAAATGCAGTCTCCGGTTTTGGCCAGTCAGCTCCGCCGGACTCCTGCATGACAAATGCGATCAGCACGGTGCGCATACCTTCGGGCACCGGCTCGGGAATGGTCATCACGTTTCCTGGCAGGAAGGCTTGAGGATCCGTGATGTAGTCCAACAGGGTATCCGCGGTCCATTTGAAATCGGCTTTCTGGAGGGCGGCAGAATAAATAAAATCTGGTTTCGTCCCCGCCGCACGATCGAAAATACCCCATAAGCTCGGTCCGGTTAGATTCATGCCGTTGTCGCCTATCGTATGACAGGCACTGCAGCGACCTTGGAAGGCGCGTTTTCCCTCGCGGTAATCTGCATTGCGTAGCGTTTCGTTATCGAGAACCTGCTGGGCTACTGCGGCGCCGGCGAATCCGACTGAATTGATTATCATGAAAATGACAATTGTAGATGAACGCATAATGTTTCCCTTCGTTCTCCGATATGTTGACATCCTATAATCACAGCAGAGTTTACGATAAGACTATTTCTTATATACCCAATAGGCGGAGCCTCATGGGTGCCAATATTCCAGAGCGACCAAAACCCTACCTCAAGGGGTTGGTCCTTACTTTGGTTTTCCGGGGGATTCACGATGAACAGGTGGAAGCAGTGGTGGAGCTACGATTCCGAAGCGGAGCGGCAGAGCGACGATAATCCGGTCACACCACTGTCCGATCATCAGCGCCGGGCGGCGGGCCCGTTGCTGACCCTGGCCTTCGGCTGGGGTTTTCTTGTCACCGGGCTGTTCACCGGCGGCATGCTCGGTGCGGGCCAGGTGTTCTGGCCCGATATCATCGTCGCCTCATTCGCCGGCAACTTCGCGAACTTCATCATCGGTGCGCTGGTCGCCTATATGGGCTACCGCACGGCCTGCAACAGCGGACTGTTATACCAATTGGTCTACGGCAGAATCGGCGCGTACGTGCCGGTGCTGATCAGCGCGCTGCTGCTGATCGGCTGGCAGGGCATCGTCGTCGGCGCATTCGGCGCCGCCTGGGTCGGCAACACCGACAGCACGATGTTCTATGTCGTCGCAATCTTCGCCGGCCTGCTGTTCACGGCGACGACATACGTCGGCATCAAGGGCCTGGAATGGGTCAGCATGCCGTCCGTCTCGGTGCTCGTGCTCGTCGGCCTGTACGCCGCCTGGCTGAACATCGACAAGGCCGGCGGCTGGAACGGGTTTCTTGCACTGTCGGCGCAGCGTGCGGCGACGACCGAAAACCCGCTGACGATGCTCGAAGCCATCAACCTCGTCATCGGTTCCTGGATCGTCGGCGCGATCGTCATGGCCGAGTACGCGCGGTTCGCGCGCAGGACATGGGTCGCGATTGCGATTCCATTCATCGTGCTGATCATCGCGCAGTGGTTCCTGCAGATCATCGGTGCGCTCGGCGGTGTTGTCTCGGGCACATTCGACTTCACCCAGTACCTGCGCAGCGAGGGCGCGTTCATCATGTATGCCGGCATCATCGGCATGAGTCTCGCGCTGTGGACGACCGGTGACGCGAACCTCTACCTGCCGGTCATCCAGACCTCCAGCGTGTTCAAGCGGCCGCAGCGGGTCATGACCGTGATCTGCGGCCTGCTCGGCACCCTCGTCGGGCTCGGCATCTATGAGCGCTTCATGGACTGGATCGGCCTGCTGGCCAATATCGTGCCGCCGCTGATCGGGCCGGTTATCGCGCATTACTACGTCGTGCGCAAAACGCGTTTCGCGGCCGAAGACCTCGACACGCTGCCAACCTGGAATCCGGCGGCCGTCATCGCCTATCTGGCCGGCGCGACCGCAGCCATCATGAACTCGAATAATATTGTCTTCAGCGCCGAGGTGACCGTGCCGGCGCTGCTTGGGCTGATCGTATCGATCATTGTCTATCTGCTCGCGGTCTTCGCCGGGCTGGGCCCGAAGCTGCGCCAAACTGCCGGTTTGCCGACCGCTTGATCGCCGGCACATCCTGTCGGCGGCCGACTGTGGCTTGGTGCGTTCCGGCAAATCCGTTAATGTTCAGGCGGGTTTGAATTGCAAAGGTTGAATGAATGACGGGCAGTCCGGAAGTTCGCGCGTACCGCTGGGTCATCTGCGCCATCGCCTCCCTCGTGTTGTTCGTCTCGAACGGCATGACGCTGGGCGGCCTGGCGGTCTTCGATCTGCAGCTGATCGACGCGCTGACCGAGAGCATGGGCAGGGAGATCACGATATCCGAGATCAAGTTGCGCGACAGCATCATGTTCCTGACGGCGGCCTTCTGCGGCCTCGGTTCCGGCTGGCTGGCCGACAAGGTCGGGGTCAAGCCGCTGATCCTGGTGGGGCTGGCCCTGCTGGCCGCCGGGAACTTCCTGTATGCACGGATCGATACGCTGAGCGAGATTTACTGGATCCAGGCCGGGTTCGGTATCGTGCTGGCATTGTGTGGCCTGATGATCAATGTCTATTTGATATCCAGCTGGTTCGACAAGCAACGCGGCCTGGCCATCGGCCTCATGCTGGCCGGCACGAGTCTCGGCAACGCATTTTTTCCCATACTGGGCACCTTCTTTATCGAGGCCGCCGACTGGCGCCAGGCATTCGACTGGCTGGCCCTGATTCCGCTGTTGCTGTTGCCGATCGCATTTTTCCTGATCCGGAACGGCCCGATGAGCGCCGGGCGGGCGGGCCGTGCCGATTCCATATCCGCTGGCGCGCCGCAGACATTGTCGGGCTATACGCTCGGCGAAGCCTTGTCGAGCCGCAACTTCTGGATCGTCGCGACGATTGCACTGTGCACGTTTTATTCGATCCTCGCCATGAGCACGAACGTATTCATCTACATAAGCAAGTCCAACTACTCCCCGCAGGTCGCCTCGACGGGCGTGTCGATCCTGTTCATCGGCGGCTTCTTCGGCAAGATACTCAGCGGCTTTCTGGCCGAGACGTTCGGCCGCAAGCGAATCCTGCTGACCGGGCTCGCACTGATGCTGTCCGGTGGCGTGTTCCTGCTGCTCGCGATCGCGCAGACCAGCGCGACGTTCCTGTGGGGCGGGCTGATCTGCTTCGGTTTCGGCTGGGGCGGGATCTATACCCTGATTCAGTTGCTGTCGGCGGACCTGTTCGGCATGCGTTCGCTCGGCAAGATCCTGGCCGCCATCAATATTCTCGACGCCGCCGGCGGCGCGGCCGGGCCGATCATGACCGGTTTACTGTATGACCGAACGGGCTCGTATTTCGTGCCGTTTGCCGTGATTACCGGGCTATTGTGCGTCGCGACGTTTGCGGCATCCTTGCTGCGACTGGAGGAGGCGGCCACCAGCGAAGCTGTGCCACAGGCCAGCTGAACGGCAGGAGAACGGTTTAAGATGTCCGCTTACATACAACCCAGCAAGGCGTTACGCGAGGTCCGCTACGAAATTCGCGGCCAGCTGGCCAGCCGCGCCCACGACATGGAACGGCGCGGTTACGAGATCATTTCGCTGAACATCGGCAACCCCGGTGCATTCGGTTTCCGTACCCCCGAAACCATGCGGCTCGCGATGATCGAGAACCTGAACAGCAGTGAGGGCTACTGCCACCAGAAGGGCATATTCCCGGCGCGCGAAGCGGTCGTCATGCAGCAACAGGATCGCGGCGTACCCGGCGTCACGGCCGAGCACGTGTTCATCGGCAACGGGGTCAGCGAATTGATCGACCTGACGCTGCGCGGCTTGCTCAATCCGGGCGATGAAGTGCTGGTGCCGAGCCCGGATTACCCGCTGTGGACGGCAGGCGTCACGCTGAACCAGGGCCGTGCGGTGCACTACCCGTGCTCGCCCGATACCGGTCACGAACCGGATCTTGCCGCGCTGGCCGCGCTGATCACGCCGCGGACCCGCGCCATCGTGGTCATCAATCCGAACAATCCGACCGGGGCCGTCTATTCACGACAGACCCTGGAGGCGATCGTCGCGCTCGCCGAGCAGCACGCACTGATCCTTTTCAGCGACGAGATCTACGATGAGATGCTCTACGACGATGCCGAGTTTATCCCGCTGGCCACGCTGGTCGAGAACACGCTGTGCGCAACCTTCAGCGGGCTGTCGAAGGTCTATCGTGCCTGCGGTTATCGCGTCGGCTGGGTCGTGTTGAGCGGCGACATGGAACAGGCCGATGCGTATCTGAATGGCCTGGAGTTACTGGCCTCGCTGCGCCTGTGCAGCAACGTGCCGGGGCAATGGGCGGTGCAGACCGCGCTCGGCGGCCACCAGAGCATCCTGGAGCTGACCCGGCCCGGTGGACGGCTGTATGAGTCACGTCGGACGATCCTCGCGCAGGTCGCGGCGAGCCCCTACCTGCACGTGGTCGAGCCGGCCGGCTCGATGTATGCCTTCATCGGCGTCAGCCGCGAAGCGTTGCCGGAGTTTGACGACAACCAGTTCGCGCTCGACCTGCTTGAGCAAAAACACGTGCTGGTGGCACCGGGCGTCAGTTTCAACGTGCCGTACCACAATCACTTCCGGATCACGCTGCTGCCGGACGTCGCCCAACTCGAAGACGTGTTCGGGCGCATCGCTGAGCTGCTGGACGGGTACGCCGCCGCATAGGCGAGGAATCATATTAAGTAAGTACGATAAATTATTGATTTAACATTAAAAATAATATCCCTTAACGAGGCACTGGACGCCGGAGCCACGGTGCTGACGGCAACGCCGCGCCTGGCTCAGCATCTCGGCCGGCGCCACCACCGCGAGCGTCTGCGCCAGGGCGACCGTGCCTGGCCCACGCCGGACATCCTCAGTCTGAACGCCTGGCTGGAGCGCGCATGGGAGCATTCGCTGGTGCGCGGTGGTGCGGCCGGCCGCAACCACCTGCTGAATCCGGCACAGTTCCGACACGCGGTCGAACACGTTGCCGCCGGCATCGATACGCCGGAGCCGGTTAACGACAGTGCCGGTGCCCGGAGCTTGCTGAGGCAGGCCTGGAGCCTGGCGCGTGACTGGCGTATGACGCCGCGTGAACTGGCGGCGGCCGCAACCAATGTCGATACCCGTTATGCCGCGGAATGGGCGAACCGGTTCGCCACGCTGTGCCGCGAGCGCGAGTGGATCGACGCCGCATCGCTGTCCGCCCGGCTGTTGCCGGAACTCGCGGACGCCGGTATTCCGGTTGCTCGGCCCGTGCTGCTGGCAGGCTTCAGTCGGCCCACGCCGAGCCAGCGACGTCTGTTCGCCTGCCTGGATGAACTCGGCCTGCTGGCCGGGCGGATCGCACCTGCGAGCGGGGATTTTCGCGACCTGGCGCGCGGCGTGGAAGCCGGCGAACCCCGCGAGGAACGTCAATGGGCTGCCCGCTGGGCCCGTAGCCGACTTGAGGCACAGCCCGATGCACTGATCGGGATTATTGTCCCCGACCTCGACCGGCAGGCCACGGAGATGCGACGCAGTTTTCTCGATGCGTTTGATCCGCTGTGGCGCGATCGTGACGGGGCGCTGTTTCCGGTCAGCCTCGACGATGGCGCAAAACTTGCCGATGCCGGGCTGGTCCATACGGCACTGCTGCTGCTGGGCGTGCCGCTCGGTTACCTGGATTTTCGCGAAATAGGACAACTGTTGCGGTCACCCTATCTTGCCGGTAGCGATGCGGAGGCTGCGGCGCGCGCGCGCCTCGACCTGCGAATCCGGGCGGGGCGGATGCAGAGAATCGATTTACGTCACTTGTGCCGATGGACGGACACGGCAGGCGAGCCGGCGCCACGTCGCTTCCTCGACGCGCTGGGCGCCATGCTCGAGATCAGCGAGCAATTCAGAGGCCGCCATGAACCGGCCGCATGGCTGCCGTTGATCGAAGCGCTGCTGAAAAAAGCCGGGTTCTGCCGCGGGCGCGAACTCGCGCACGACGAAGAGCGCGTGCGCGATGCCTGGAGCCGGCTGGTCGAACAGTTCGGCACGCTCGGTGAGGTAGTCGGCGATATCACCTTCCGGGAAGCGAGGCGCTTGCTGACGGAGGCCGCGCAAAACCGGAAACTGCGCTCGACGACCGGCGGCCGCAGTGTGCAGATCATGACGCCGTGGGAAACCGACGGCCATGCATTCGATGCAGTCTGGTTGTGCGGCATGACAAGCCAGGCATGGCCACCGGTAGCGAGGCCCTCACCGCTGATTGCCATGAGTCTGCAGCGCGCGCAAGGGGTACCGGAATCCCTGCCCGACGTGTATCGCGAGCAGGCGCTGACGGGGGTGACGAGCCTGTTACGCGGTACGCCGAACTGCATCGCGAGTTGGGCGGCGCGCAACGGCGAGGAAGAGCGGGTGCCGACACCGCAGATCGAGGCCTTGCAGCGAGTCAACGCCGATGCGCTGGGTGTGCAACCGACCGATGCCGACTATCGGCAAACCATGCTGGCCGGTCCACGCACGCTGGCAACGGAAGATCCGCCGCCGCCGCTGGCCCGCGGCGAGCAGGTCCGCGGCGGCAGCCGGCTCGTGAACCTGCAGTCCGCCTGTCCGGCGCGTGCTTTCTTCGAGTTACGCCTGGGTGCCAAGGAAATGCGCTCGCCACCATTTGGGCTGGATGCGCTGACCCGCGGCAATCTGGTACACGATGCTGCCGAAGCGTTGTACCGTGCGTTACGGGAGACCGGTGGCCCGGCTAAAACGTCCGCCGCCGCAACCGAAGAATTTATCGCCCAGGCCATCGCTGCGGCGGTCGAACGGCACGTGCCGAAAATGCACCCGCTGGCCGATGCGCTGCGCACGAACGAGCGGCAGCGCGTGGATCGTTTGTTGCGCATGCTCGTCGCACTCGACCACGAACGTGACAAGTTCGACACGCTGGAACTCGAACAGACGCACGTCGCGACCATCGACGACGTGGCATTGAGATTGCGCTTCGACCGGGTCGACGAAGCCCCGGATGGCAAACGCCTCGTGATCGACTACAAGACCGGCGCGCATTTCGGTATCAATGCCTGTCTCGGGGCGCGCCCCTTGCAGATGCAGATACCACTGTATGCCGTATACGGTTCTGCTGATGCCGTTGCACTGTTCTGGCTGCAATCTGACCGACTGCGCATCGATGGCACAGGCACGGCAAACTTTGGAATCACGGCGGCCGGGAAACCCCTGAAGACATTTCCGGTCAGGGATACAGTCGCATGGCAACGACAGATCGATGAATGGCGTCGCATCATCGAGCAACTCGTGGCTGAATTTCGAGCCGGTGATTGCCGCATTGATATGCGTCAGGACCAGCTGGCCGGCGGGCAATTTGCGATGCTGACACGCCGCTGGGATATTGCTTCGGCAGCCGACGCTGGAGACGACGCATGAGCGGGCCACGACAACCCGCGGATGCCGAAGCGCGCGAGCGCGCGCTCGATCCGGCGACATCTTATATCGTGCAGGCGCCCGCCGGCTCGGGCAAAACCGAACTTTTGATCCAGCGATACCTGCGCCTGCTCGCGGTCGTGGAGGAGCCGGAAGAGATCCTGGCGATTACCTTCACGCGCAAGGCGGCCGGTGAGATGCGCACGCGTATCGAGAAGGCGCTGCGGGCTGCGCGCGACGGGGCGTCGCCGCCGGCGGATCAGACGCATTTGCAGCGCGGTTACGAACTGGCCCTCGCGGTCGTCGCACACGACCGGCAGTGCGGTTGGGGGCTCGGTGAGCAACCGGCGCGGCTGCGGATCAGCACCATCGATTCGGTCAACACGCGTCTGAGTCGACGCGTGCCGCTGAGCGCGGGGTTCACGACCCGGAATACTCTGCTCGATAACCCGGAACCGATCTATCGCGAGGCCGCGCGCGAGACGCTGGCGCTGGCCGAAGATCACGACGACAACGGCGCTGCCGTCAGAACATTACTGGCACATTGCGACAACTTCACGGACAGGGTCGAAACCTTGCTCAAAATGATGCTGGAACGTCGCGATCAGTGGCTCAGTCGCACCGGTTCCGGTCGTGCCGCGCATGAGGGCGAATTGCGCGAATGGCTCGAATCTTCACTCGATCAGTTAATCGAAAGCTTTCTGCAGGCGGCGCATGCGGCAGTCCCCCCCGATGCAGCCGACGAAATCGTCGCCTGCCTGGCACATGCGGGCGCATGCCAGGCGCTGAGCAAACCTGATGCCGACGTGGTCGGCTGGCAAAACTGCACGGCCATGCCCGCACCGGACACGGACCAGCGCACGCTCTGGATCGGGATGGCCACCAGTCTGCTGACCCAAAAAGGCCAATGGCGGGCCACGGTCGACAAACGCAACGGCTTTCCCATCGACACCGACGGTCAGCGCGACATGAAAACGCGGGCCGTCGAATTACTTGCCCGCTTATCCGGTGAAGAGGCACTACGCGCGTCACTGGATGTGGTCAGAGGCCTGCCCGAGCCGCATTACGGCGCATCCCGGTGGGCCGTCATAGAGGCACTGTGGAAAGTGTTGCCGCTCACCGTCGCCATTCTCAAACAGCTGTTTGCCGAGCGCGGCCAGACCGACTACACCGAGATCGCCCAGGAGGCGTTGGCGGCGCTGGGCGATGTCGAGGAGGCAACCGAGCTGCGTCTCGCGCTCGATTATCAGATCAAACATATCCTGCTCGATGAATTCCAGGATACCTCCCGCTCGCAATACCAGCTCATCAGGCAACTGACACACGGCTGGGAATTCGAGCCGGATCGCAGCCTGTTCCTGGTCGGTGACCCAATGCAGTCGATCTACCGGTTCCGCGAGGCGGAGGTCGGCCTGTTTCTCGCCACGCGCGATGCAGGAATCGGCGGGCTGCACCCTGAGTTTCTGCAACTGACGACGAATTTTCGCTCCGATCCGGTTCTCGTCAATTGGTTCAACGCATCCTTCGCGCAGATATTTCCGAGCGCAAACGACCGCACATCCGGCGCCGTGCAATTCGCTGCCAGTCAGGCATTCCGCGACCCGGCAGACGGCAGCGGCGTCGAATGGCATGCGGTGCCATACGGCGAGCGTGAGGTCGAGGCCACGCGCGTCGTCACGCTGATCCGTGCGACACTGACAGCCTTCCCGCGTGAGACGATCGGCATCCTGGTGCGCAGCCGCAATCATGCGGCCGCGATCGTAACCCGTTTGCGTCGTGCGGGGATCGGTTTTCTGGCAACCGACCTGGAGAAGCTGCACCAACAACCGGTCGTGCAGGATTTGCTCGCGCTGACTCGCGCGCTGACGCACCTCGGTGACCGACTCGCCTGGCTGGCGTGCCTGCGTGCGCCGTGGTGCGGGCTGACGCTGGCGGACCTGCACGCGCTGGCAACCCCTGACCCTGACGCCTGTGTGTGGACACTGGCCAATCAACCGGCCGTGGTCGAGCGTCTGTCCGCGGACGGTCGGGCGCGTTTGTCACGCTGCCTGCCCATCCTGCATGCGGGGCTGGCACGGCGCGGCGGAATCCCGTTGCGCGATCTGGTCGAAAGCACGTGGCTGCAACTCGGCGGGCCGGCCACGGTCGGCGAAGATGCGCGCGGTGATCTCGAACTGGCCGATCACTACTTCACGTTTCTCGGCTCGCTCGACGTTGATGCTGACTGCGTGGACGGCGCCGAGTTGCTGGAACGTCTCGGCGAACGTCCGATCACCCGTGCGGGCGGCGATCCGCAGGTGCAGATCATGACGATGCACAAGGCCAAGGGGCTCGAATTCGACAGCGTAATTCTGCCCGGCCTGGGCTTTTCGACCCGATCGAGCGAGAAACCCCTGTTGCTGTTGCACGAGTTCCCGCGCACCGACCTCGAGCGCGGGCTCGTGGTCGGCCCTTTGAAGGCCAGCGATCAGGCCGCGGATCCGCTCTACGATCTGCTCTGGCGATTCGAGGCCGACAAGGATCGTCTCGAACAGGATCGCTTGTTATACGTCGCGGTGACGCGCGCGCGCCGTCGGCTGCACCTGTTCGCACAGCTCCAGCTGGAAGACACCGACGAGCAGGGCCTGCGCACGCCGGCATCGAATACACTGCTGTCACGCCTGTGGCCGGTGGCCATAGGCGCGATCGATACGGCGGCCGTCGAGTTACCGGTCAAACTGAAAAATATCGCGGGGGAACGGCGAATGGAGTGGGCCGAAGCAACGTTGCGGCAGCTGCCTGCGGACTGGCAACTGCCGGAGCCGCCATCGGCCTGTGGCACGATCGATATCGAACCGGCAACCGCCGGAGAGGAGGCGGTCGAGTTCGAATGGGCGTCACAATGGGCCCGGCACGTCGGTTCGGTCACCCATCGCTGGTTGCAGCACATTGCGGAGGAGGGCGTCGACAACTGGGATGCGCAGCGGGTTACCTTGCTCGACCCGCAGTTGCGGCGCGCGTTACGCCGGGCCGGCGTCAGTCGCGGCGATTTGTCGGTCGCGGTGCAACGCACCACATCAGCGCTGCAAAATACGCTGAACGATGAGACCGGACGCTGGCTTCTCGGGCCGCACACCGGGCAGGCGAATGAGTTGCCGGTCACGAGCCGTGTGCTCGATGCGGCCGACAGCGCCGATCACATCATCGATCGCACGTTCGTCGATGCGGAGGGCGTGCGCTGGGTCATCGACTACAAGACCAGCGGCCACGAGGGTGCCGATCTCGAGGGCTTCCTGAGATCGGAAGCCAACCGTTACCGCCCCCAGTTACGCCGTTATCGCGACGCACTGGCTGCACTGGAGCCGCGCCCGATCCGGACGGCCCTGTATTTCCCGCTGCTGCAGGTATTTCACGAGGTCGATTGCGATGCCTCAGAATGACCCGCTCAGCGCAAACTCGCGGCTGCCGTCCGCGTCGGGTATGCCGATGAACATGAGCCCCTGCTTGAGTTCATTCGGCGCGTCGGGCCGCGGTTTTATCCTGGCGTTGAGCGAATAATTGCGCGGCTTACTGAACCGGATCACGCCCACGATTTGCAATGGGCCGCCGAGGTCGGTCAGTGCGCCCGGGATCGACTCCTCAGACGCGACATTTGGCACATCGAAACGCAGTTCGTAGTGACCGCTCGCATCTCCCGATACGCCGATCATGCTCAGCGGCACGTTGCCGACACGGACCAAGCCGATCATTTGCGTGGGCCACTCGTCGATCACATCCAGCGCTTCGATGCGCAGCGAAAGCTCGCCGCTGTTGCCGCGCAGATTCATCGTCCGCAGCACCGGGGCCAGCGGCCCGGCCGCTTCGAGGTCACGCACAGACAGCGAGCCGGTCAGCCCGATGGAAACTTCGCCGCGCGCGTAACCCGTACCCCAGTCGCCGTCGAAAGACACCGACAGCCGTCCGCTCAGCAGCCCGAACGGGCTGATCTCAAAATCGATATCGCGAAACTGAAAACCCGCGGCATTGATCGTTTGCGCGTTGCCATGCCAGACCGTGCCGGTCAGACCCAGGACCTGCACCGCACCCGTCGGCACAAAAGCGGACAAGATCCTGGCCGGGAGCAGGGTGAACAGGAATACGAAGAACGCGCCGACACCAACGCCGATTAACCAGGCCCGGGTGTTCATGCGAGGGCCGGGCTCAGGCGCCAGCACGCGTCAGCGTCAGGTTGCAGTTCACACGGCCCGCTTGCTGCGACACGTCGATATTCGCCGTGCTCACCGACATGCCGTGCTGACTTTGCAGGTCGCCGAGCCAGGTGATGAGCGTATCGAACGGAGCATTCTCGAAACGCAGCCGGATACGGGTGTTGCCATCCGGCTGGTTGCGTTTCAGGTATTGCGCGAGCCCGCTGCTACGGGTTGTTCGATCGACCACCAGCACCAGCGATTGACTCGCACCACCCGGCGCCGGCTGTGCGTCGCCGGACTGCGGCCCGAGGCGTGCTGCCACCTGCTGCAGTTCCGTCAGCAACGCACGCTTGTCGACGACCAGCTGATGACTGCGCTCGCCGCGGCTCATTATCGGCCGAACCCCGAGCATGACGATCAGCGCGAAGATCAGCAGGCCGCCGGCGATCGAGACCAGCAGTCGTTCGCGGGGCGCGAGTTGTTCGAACCACTCTTTCATATTTGCCGACCCCGGTCAGGCGCCCCGGCCCTTGATCTGAATACGTCCGCGCACCTCGTCACCCTCGGGATTGGCGGACTGAATCTCGGCCTGGAGCGAGCCTCCCTTGCTGATTGCTTTCTGAATCGTGTCGAGCGACTCGACATTCGGCGTCGTCACCCGTAACTCCATTATCCCTTTACGATAGTTGATCGTTTCGACTTTTGTCTGGTTGGCGCCTGACGCGGCAACCGCGGTTGCGACCGCCCGCAAGGTATCGAGAAATTCGGTGTTGCCACCGCCGCTGCCGCTGCCCAGGCCGCGGAGCTTGCTCTTCAGTAATGCACGCGCATCGCGCACTTCGCGGACTTCGGGAAATGTATAGCGGATGCCCTGTTCGATGGCCGTATCGAGCGTCGCGACCTGCCGGTTCAGGCTCGTGATTTCGAGGATCTTCGCGCCGATGAGCGTAATCCCCAGGCAAACCAGCAGGATCGCGGCAACCCGCCAGGCCGGCCAGTACGCGGCAAGGCTGGAGCGAGGCGCATAGCGACCCTGCAGCAGGTTCACGCCCGGAGCCACGACAATCTGCGCGGCGAGGCGAGGCAGCGCGCCGTCGGCAAGCAGCCGAACATCGGTCGACGCGACGCGTGACGCCAGCGGCGCGAGTAATGCGTCGGCCTGCGTCTGCGCTGCGGGTACCGCGTACGCGAGCACATTGATCTGCGTCGGCGCATCATCGTTGTCACCGGCAGCCGGGCGGGCGTTCAGCCAGAGCCGGAGCAGGGTGTCCGCGCCTTCGATATCCGCGATCAATACCGAGCCGTCTGCATCACGCAGCGTGAGCAAATCCGCTTCGACGAAGAGAGTCGTGGTGTTCGGCACGATGCTGATCGCATCGCTGTCCGCATACAGAGCGACCGGCTCCAGTCCCGCCGCAGCCAGTAACTCCAGCCATGCCTCCATTGCAAGGCGCTGTACGACGGCCACCGGCAAACGTCCGGCGGCATCGCGTTTACCGAATGCAAAGTGCAGTTCTTCTACGTCAGCGGCGAGTTGTTCTTCCATTGCGTAGGGCAGAGCCTGCAGCAGCTTGCTGGTGCTGCGGATGGGGATATCGGCGGTAGTGCGCAGAACACTGGTGCTCGGCACCAGCGCAATGACCTTGTGGCCGAGCGCGGCGGCGGCGGCGGCAATCGGGTCCCCGGTCGCAGGCTCACCGATCAAGGCGCCGGTCTGGTCAACCGTGACCCATTCGACCGTCTCGGCGGCACGGTCGGAAAATCGCAATACGAGAAATTCAGCCATCCTGTCAGAACCGATATTCCTTCACTTCGTGTCAAAGAACCGCAGACTCGTGGTTACGACCCCGTTGCTGTCCCGCTGCAGGAGACTGTACATAGTGAGCTGCGCAGTGCCAAGGGTTACGAGCACCTTAAGCTGGAAGAAATACGTCACCACATCAAGGTATTCGTTCGCAAAACCGGGGTCTACGAGGCCCTCGGCGTCGTCCATGAAGGCACTGTCGCCCGCGCCCGTCAGCAGGCTGCAGTAGGGGCGATTCGCCTTCAGGGTCTCGGCGCTCGACGTCGAGCCGTCCTGGGACAAAGAGATCAACACCGCATCCTCCGCGGTATTGACGTTGATCTTCTCGCCCGGCGGCAGCGCGGAAACGTAGCGCTCGAGCAGCCGGAACACCTTATCATCCGGTGCTTCCGGATCGAGTATGCCGTCGATCGCCAGCAACTCGGTGGTAGTCGTGAACCAGGTATTCGCGGTTCGGTACGGTGGCCGCCGCAAGGTGTAGATGCCGTCCTCGGCGCCGCCGAGCACCTCGCTCTGATCGGGGTCGATCCAGTCGAGCACCTTGGGCGCGAGGCCGGGATCCAGCCCGAGTGCCTCGAGCAGGCGCTCGAACTGCTCGAAAACCGCGTTGTCCCTGGTGCCGGTGGCGGCCAGGTTGTTCAGATGGAAGCGTCCTTGCAGGCTGGTCAGACGGCCGCGTACCGTGCCACCCTCGAACGGCAGCGTCAGTTCGGTTGCCCAGCGTTCGCCCGGATAGTCGCAGAATTCATCATCCTGCTGGTCGCTCTCATAATCCTTACGCAGCGCATCGGCCGCCATGATTTCCGCGCCGAGCGCGAACTGGCGGGCCTGGCTACGCAGCAGGGCCGACTCGGTGCGGCGCATGTCAAGGTGCAGTTGCCACGCGAGATCAGCCGCGAGGATCGTCGCCAGCGCCACCACGAGCAGTGCCGTAATCGCGGCAATGCCACGTTGTCGCTGCGGGTAACCGTGTGGCCCGGGTTGCATTCAGAGCAGATCCACGATGCGTTCTATCTCACCCCATGCGGCGAGGTCAAACCGGATGCGTACCGCGCGCGGAAACACGAACGTCGCCGTATCGAGTTGGCTCAGGGGCGGCCACTGCGTGGACCACTGCGCCCCATCGCCGAGATACTCGATCTCGATCGAGTTGACATCCTCGAGGATGGTTTCCGAGCGCGGCTCGCTGCCCAGAGGCGAATCCATGACCAGCCAGTATTCGCGGATCAGCGCATCTTCCTCGAGTCGGTACTGCACGCGTTGCAAGGTGCCACGAGGTACCGGCACCGGGTTACGCCAGCCGCTGCGGCTCAGGCGAACGATGTTGTCGGCCAGTGTATCGGTGATGAGCGGAGCTTCGGTACCCTGCCCGAGCACGTCGCGCACGTGGCGCGGGTTCAGCTGCGCGAAATCATCCATGATCAGACGCATGGCTCTCTGCAACTGGCCGAGTCGGATCATCTGTTGTTTCGCGATCGCCTGCTGGGTGACGATCGTGTTGAGGCCACCGAGAGCCAGCATGCTGATGACGCCGAAGATCGCAATCGCGACCAGCAATTCGATCAGCGTGAAGCCGCCGTGCCGGCGCGGCTGCATCAACGCAGCTCCCCGGTCGTGTAGTCTGCATTCGGATCCAGCGGTGCCCAGCGGGCGCCGAAAGAATTTGCATCATCGCCATCGCCGGATTGCCGGCCCGGTGATGTGCCGGTGCCGGATACTGCCGGTTCGATGAAGCCGATGACGGTCGCGAGAATGTCCTCCCGCGCATCGGCCAGGCTGACCGACACGTCCAGCCGGCGCATTTCCATATCCGGAATTCTCGAGGTCTTGATCGTATAGGCCCAGGTCACGCCCGCCATGTCGATCTCGTCGTTGCGCTCGCCGACCTTGGGTATCTCGCCCGTGACGCGCAGTTCGGTAATGCGGTCCGTTGCCACCCAGTTTGCGAACGTCTTGTCGCGCAGGCGCGTGGTGGCCATCAGCATCTGACTCAGGGCACTGAACACGCCAACCATGCCGAGACTGATGATCGCCAGCGCCACGAGCACCTCCAGCAGCGTGAAACCCTCGGCGAGCCGGCGCCGCTGTCCGGACCGGGGCAGCGGCGCCCGGAGCTTCACGGGAAAGCCTCCGTAACCTCGGTCGAACCGTCGACGTTGAACTGGATGAATTTGCCGCGGTTCTCGAATTCGCGGCGCAGTTGCACGATGAACGGGCTGATATCGCCGCTGGAAAAGATCATGATTTGCGGCCGGTACCGGTCTTCCTCGCCCGGGTCATTTTTGTCCGGGTCTTGCGGGTCGGAATCAACGGCGGCGTTGGAGTCGACCGATGGCTCCCGGTCATCGCGCTTCAGGACGACCTCGCGCCCGTCGATCTCGAGTTCGAAGCGCAAGCCCTCCGGCAGCAGTCGTGGCCCGAGTAGCGTGCTTTTCATTAACAACGTCCACTCCGATTGATCGGCGGTATCCTCGTCATAGTAGTCATTGAAGTCTTCGTAGTAGGCAGCAAATTCGTACCCGTCGGGGAAAAATCGCATGCCGATCTCCCGGCCCTGGAGCACGGATTCTTCGCGTGCCAGATCGATTACCGCGATCAATCGATCGACTTCGGTGTCGAGTCGCCGGTCGCCGCCGATGAGACCGACCGACAGGGTGAACATGGTCGCAAGTATGCCGATGATGAATACGACCACCAGGACCTCGAGCAGGGTAAATCCCGCGCCCCGGTGCGGGCCCGGGGAAAAGTCGCGCGGCTCAGGGCGACCGGATTTCGGGCCCCGGCTAGTCGAGCGACCAGTTGCCGAGATCACCATCCAGCCCTTCGCCGCCTTGTTGTCCGTCGCGACCGAGCGAGTAGACATCGAACTCGCCCTGGTTGCCCGGATAGAGATAGACATAGGGACGATCCCACGGGTCCTTCGGCAGTCGATCCAGGTAGCCGCCGGCGGGCCAGCGCACATTCGGGTCTTGCGGCGGTGTGACCAGCGCGTCGAGTCCCCGCTCGGTATCCGGGTAGCGGAAATTATCGATGCGATACAATTTCAACGCGCTTTCGATCGAACGCAGGTCTTGCCGGACCTTGACGATTTGCGCATCGTCGATCCGGCTGATGACATTGGGTGCAATCAGGGCTGCGAGGATGCCGAGGATAACGACGACGACCATGATTTCGATCAGCGTGAAACCGGTGTGGCCGCGTCGGTGAATGAATAGGTACTGAGATGTCATGAAGATATTCCGTGTTTCTGCGATGATCCGCCACACTTGCCGTTGCGCCAGTGCAGCTGTTCATCAGCATTCCACTTAAAACCTTACCATAGCAAGATGTCTTTAACCGTTAAAAAGGCAGGCAAAACGTTAGCTTTGCTGCCCGCTGCAATGCGACCCTGGCTGGGGCTGGCGCTGCTCATGACCGTCTTGCAGCTGATCCCGGATGCGCAGTCCGGGCTGCGCTTCGACCGGGCGCTGATCGAAGCCGGGCAGGTCTGGCGGCTGTTTACGGCCAACTTCATCCATCTGGGTTGGGGGCACCTGGCGCTCAATGTCGCCGGCCTGCTGGTGCTTGGCTGGCTATTCGCCGAAGACTTCCCGCTCGGGGCATGGGGCTGGATACTGGTACTCAGTTCGCTGGCGTCCAGCATGGGGATCTGGTTCTGGGCGCCGGATGTGGATCGCTGCGTGGGTCTGTCCGGGGCGCTGCACGGGCTGTTCGCGGCCGGATGCCTGGCGTGGGTCCGCGCCGGACCCGACGTCGGCATCGGCGTCGGGCTGCTGCTGGCCGGGGCCGGCAAACTGATCTACGAGCAAACCGCCGGATCGATGCCGTTCTCGGCAGGCATCGTCGGCGGTCCGGTGGTGACCGATGCACACTTGTGGGGGGCGGTCGGCGGGCTGCTGGCCGTGGCGCTGCTCCGGTTGTGGCGCCGACTCCGGGCGCGGTTATAATGCCGGTGTGCGCAGCAGCCGATCTGCCGCGCCATTCCCTGAGTACCCCCCCCTTAAGTGACTCGTCCGGGTGATCAGTAATCCAGTCGCATGAATAACACGCCATCCGAACTTTTCTCCCTGAGCGGCCAGGTCACACTGGTCACGGGTGCCTCGCGCGGCATCGGTGCGGCCATCGCCGACACGCTCGGCACGGCCGGCGCCACCGTGATCGGAACGGCGACGAGTCAGGCCGGCGCAAGCGCCATCGATGCTCGATTTGCCGCCCATGGCATCACCGGTCGGGGCGCGGTACTGGACGTCTGTGAGCCGACATCGATCGCAGCGCTGATCAAAGACATCACCGGCAGGGAAGGCCCAGTCACAATTCTCGTCAACAATGCAGGCATCACCCGGGATAATTTGCTGATACGCATGACAGACGACGAATGGGACGACACCATCAGCACCAACCTGACTTCGGTGTTCCGGCTGGCCAGGGCCGTGCTGCGCGGAATGATGAAAGCGCGCCAGGGCCGCATCATTACGATCTCGTCGGTCGTCGGTTCGATGGGTAATGCGGGCCAGGCCAATTATGCCGCTGCGAAGGCCGGGATCGTGGGCTTTTCGAAGTCGCTGGCCCGCGAAATCGGCTCGCGCGGCATCACGGCGAACGTCGTTGCGCCCGGATTGATCGAAACCGGAATGACAGAGGCGCTGACCGACGAGCTGCGCAGTGGTCTGAGCGAACAGATTCCGCTGCAAAAATTAGGGTGCGTTGCGGACGTTGCGGGGGCTGTTTTGTATCTCGCCTCCGGCGCGGGGGCTTACGTGACCGGTGAAACGATTCACGTAAATGGCGGTATGTACATGATCTAAAAGATTTTTTTATTGAATTCCCGGGCAAACGCCGGGTTGGGAATTACAGTAGCGTGCCAATAACGATTCCCTTAAAATACGCCCGCGAGTCCAGAGGCAAGCTAAAAACTCACGACTCTATTTATAGCTGAGGAATACACCAATATGAGCAGCATCGAGGAACAGGTTAAGAACATCGTCGCCGAGCAACTCGGCGTCAAAGAGGAAGAGGTGACCAACGCGGCATCTTTCGTTGATGATCTTGGCGCGGATTCGCTGGACACTGTTGAACTTGTCATGGCGCTCGAAGAAGAGTTCGAGACTGAAATTCCGGATGAAGACGCCGAGAAAATCACCACGGTTCAGCAGGCTATCGACTTCATCACGAAGCGTGCCGATCAGTCCTGATTGCATTTATTGCGATGCCGTTGGCGAGCGTTTAGTTTCGCCCGCGGCAAGCGTTTCCACATGATAAATTGATATGACCAAACGGCGAGTAGTCGTAACGGGTCTCGGCATCATATCCCCGGTCGGAAACAATGTTCGGACGGCGTGGGAAAATGTCGTGGCGGGGCGCACCGGCATCGGCCCGATTCTCGAATTCGACGTCAGTGATTTTTCGACCCGCTTTGGCGGTTCGATCAAGGATTTCGATATCTCGAAATACATGGCGCCGAAGGATGCCCGCAAGGTCGATCCGTTCATCCAATACGGTATCGCCGCAGCCGAGGAGGCCGTCGCACAGGCCGGTATCTCGACCGGGCAATACCCGGCGCATCGCATTGGAGTGGCCATGGGCTCCGGCATCGGCGGCATCGGCACGATCGAGTCCAACTACGAAAAATATGCCGCGGCCCACTCGCCGCGCAAGATCTCGCCGTTCTTCGTACCGGGCAGCATCATCAACATGATTGCCGGCCACATATCGATCCGGCACGGTTTCCAGGGGCCGAATCTGGCCCTGGTAACCGCCTGTACCAGCGCCACGCACTGTATCGGTATTGGCGCGCGCACCATCGCCTACGGCGACGCCGATGTGATGGTCGTTGGCGGCGCCGAAGCGCCCATGAGCATCCTCGGTCTCGGCGGTTTCTGTTCGGCCCGGGCCCTGTCGACGCGCAACGACGATCCGGCCGGCGCCAGCCGCCCGTGGGACCGCGACCGGGACGGATTCGTGCTGGGTTCCGGCGGGGGTGCGCTGGTTCTCGAAGAATACGCGGCGGCCCGATCGCGTGGCGCGGATATATTCTGCGAACTCGTTGGCTTCGGCATGAGCGGCGATGCCAATCACATTACGGCACCGAAGGAAGACGGCAGTGGCGCTGCCCTGTGCATGACGGCAGCGCTGCAGGATGCCGGCCTGAACCCCGACGGTATCCAGTACATCAATGCGCATGGAACCTCGACACCGCTCGGCGACGCCGCCGAGACACGAGCGGTGCGCAGCGTGTTCGGCAAGCATGCCGACGCGCTGGCGGTCAGTTCGACGAAATCGACGACCGGCCACCTGCTCGGCGCAGCGGGTGCGGTCGAGGCCGTGTTCAGCGTGCAGGCACTCATTGACCAGGTCGCACCACCGACGATCAACATCGAAAATCAGGATCCGGATTGCGATCTCGATTACGTGCCGAACGTGGCACGCGAGATGGCGATCGATGCGGTGCTATCGAACTCTTTCGGTTTCGGCGGAACGAACGGCACCCTCATCTTTCAAAAGATCTGACGCAGGTCCCGCCGCGCGGCCGGCGCGGTGAGCGAGCGCTCCAATATGTCGACGAACGGGCTGACGCACACCAGGAAGATACCCTTCCGGTTCGACCTGCTCGATCTGCACTGCTCCAATCCCGAGCGGTATCCCGCACTGATCGAAAGTGTCGCGTCCGATACGCGCCTCGGACGCTACGATATTCTGTTCGCTTTTCCGGACGAGGTGCTGCGCCTCGATGCCTGCGGGGATCTGACCGGCCCACGGCTCGACCCGCTGACAGGTCCGGTGACGGACCGGCGGACCGGATTTCTGCCCGCTTTCGACCGTTGGTGGCAACAGCTTCGGCAACCCGTGTCGCCCGTCCGGCAACTGCCGTTCACGGGTGGATGGTTCATGTTGCTTGGCTATGAACTGGCGAATGAGATCGAGCCCGGCCTGCGACTGCGGACCGATCCGCGGCAACCGGTCGCGGTTGCATTGCGGGTACCGGTCGCGGTGATCCGCGACCGCGACACGGAGTCCGCATGGATCGTGGCTGAAGCCGGCTGCGAGGCGAGGCTGGCCGACGTGGTCGCCGATCTCGACGGACTCCGCACCGGGTCCGCAAGCGCCGGAAGTCATCCGGTCGTCGGCCTGTCCGAAGAGAACCCGGCCCGCTTCCTCGCCGCCGTCACGGCGGCGAAGGTCCACATTGCCGCCGGCGACATATACCAAGCCAACCTGTCGCGGCAGTGGCATGGCGCGCTCAGGCCCGGGGCAAGCGCGGCGGATATCTACCGCCGGCTGCGCATGCGGAATCCGGCCCCGTTCGCGGGCCTGGTGGTGCTGCCGGGTCTGGCCGTGATCAGTTCATCCCCGGAGCGTCTGCTATGGACGGACGGCAAACGTGTCGAGACGCGCCCCATCGCGGGCACCCGGGCCCGGCTGCCGGGCGGACCGGGGGAGCAGGCGATGCGCCGTGAGTTGCACGATCACCCGAAAGAACGCGCCGAGCATGTCATGCTGATCGACCTCGAGCGCAACGATCTCGGCCGAATTTGCCGGCCGGGCAGCGTCCGGGTTGACGAATTCATGGTGATCGAGTCGTACGCCCATGTTCACCATATCGTGTCAAATGTCTGCGGCGAGTTGCGCGACGACGCCACGCCCGGCACGATCATCCATTCGCTATTCCCCGGCGGCAGCATTACCGGCTGTCCGAAGGTACGCTGTATGCAAATCATTCACGAACTCGAAAACCGGCCACGCGGCGTCTACACGGGCGCAATGGGTTACTTCAATCGGGACGGCAGCGGCGATCTGAATATTCTGATCCGCACCATGACGGTCACGGACGGCGAGCTTACGATCGCAACCGGCAGCGGCATCGTCGCCGATTCGTCGCCGCAGCAGGAACTCGAGGAGACGCGGGCCAAAGCCCGGGGTATGCTGCTCGCGCTCGAAGCCGGGCCGGGAAGTGCGAGTTAAGCATGTCGAACTGGCTGATCAATGGCACACCCGGGAACGTCTTGCCGATCGACGATCGCGGCCTGCAATACGCCGACGGTCTGTTCGAGACGATTGCGGTCCGCAAGGGTAAGCCACGCTTCCTGGATCGGCACTTCAGTCGTCTGCGGCACGGCTGCGGTGCGCTGGATATTGTCTGCCCGGACCTCGGTGTGATCGAGCAAGAGGTGCGCCAGGTCGCCGAGGGCTGCGAATTCGGCGCGGCCAAAATCATCGTCACCCGCGGCTCGGGCCCGCGCGGGTACGCACCGCCGAGCAACCCGCACCCCACCCGAATCGTCGGCATCGCTGCGGCGACGCCGGCGCCGCGCAGTTGCTACGCTGAGGGCATCATCGCACGCATGTGCCGGACCCGGGTCAGTGCCCCTGCGGTCGCCGCCGGCATGAAGACACTCGGACGCAGCGAACAGGTTCTGGCGCGCGCCGAATGGCAGGATCCACAGATCCGAGAGGGGCTCATGTGCAATGCGGAAGGGCAGGTGATCGGCGGCACGATGAGCAACTTGTTCCTGGTCAGGGACGACGCGTTGCATACGCCGCAGACCACGCTCTGCGGCATCGCGGGCATCATGCGCCAGGTCGTTACGGAGCAGGCCGAACGCGCTGGCATCCAAAGCCACCGGCGACAAATCGATGCGGCTGAACTCGCCGGCGCCGACGAGTTGTTCGTGACCAACACGATGATTGGACTCTGGCCGTTGCGCAGACTCGTCGATGAGCAGGGTGCGGTTATCTGGGCACGGACGATCCCGGCACGCGGCACGGTCACGCATATGCTGAAATTGCGCCTGGCCCAGCTCGGCGTCACCGAATGCATCGGCTGATGGTGATGCGTTACACGCTGGCGTTGCTGCTCATCGCGCTGGCCGGCGGCGGGGGCGCGTGGTGGTGGCTGGATGATTACCTGACGGCACCGCTCGGAGTTCCGGCCGACGGCTATGTACTCGATGTCGTGCGTGGCAGTTCACTGACCGGCGTCACGGATGAATTGGCGGCCGCAGGCTTGTTGCGCCACCCGCGGGTACTGGCGTGGTACGGACGCATGACCGGGCAAGCGGCACACATTCAGGCTGGAGAATACACGCTGGGGCCGAATGCGACGCCGACCTCCGTGCTGAACCAGTTGCTGGCCGGCCGGGTGACCCTGCACGCTCTGACCATCCTCGAAGGCTGGACGGTGCCTGACTTGCTGGCGGCCATCGCCCGTCACCCGGCGATCCGGCAGACTCTGCACATTGAAACTGCCGAGGAACTGGCGCGCGCGCTCGCGCTGGACTATCCGCATGCCGAAGGCTGGTTCTTCCCGGATACCTACCACTTCCCGCGCGGCACGACGGACGTCGAGCTGCTGCACAATGCGCATGCGCTGATGGTCAGACAACTGGCCGATGCCTGGGCCGGCCGGGCCATAGGCACGGAGCTGAACAGCCCTTACGAGGTATTAATCCTCGCCTCTATCGTCGAGCGCGAAAGTGCATTGCAATCGGAACGCCCGCAGATCGCAGGTGTGTTCGTCCGTCGCCTGTCGCGAGGCATGCGCCTGCAGACTGATCCGACCGTCATCTACGGACTCGGCACGGCCTTTGACGGCAACCTCACGCGACGACATCTCGGCGCCGATACGCCCTACAATACCTACCTGCGCAAGGGTCTTCCGCCGACACCGATTGCGTTGCCGAGCGCAAGCGCCTTGCGCGCCGCCGCCCACCCGGACCCGGGCAACACTGTGTATTTCGTGGCGACGGGACGCGACGACGGCAGCCATGCCTTTACGGCCACACTGGAAGAGCATAATGCGGCCGTTGCGCGCTACCTGGCCACGTTGCGCCAACGCAAGCATCAGCCGTCACGCAACCAGACACCATGACAGACAAAGCACAGACCAGCG
>Ga0114950_10000372_pt1 | contig 29953 bp, 24 predicted proteins | sample N075metaG_FD_83503 | JGI IMG/M metagenome (GOLD analysis project Ga0114950, IMG submission 83503) | Deep subsurface microbial communities from Kermadec Trench to uncover new lineages of life (NeLLi) - N075 metaG | ecosystem: Environmental > Aquatic > Marine > Ocean trench > Sediment | place...
GCGCCCGCTGGCACGTGCAGGTGAATGTTTGCAGTGTCTAAGTACGCGCCGGCGCTACCCGCAATACGCAGGGTGTCCGCGTTTGCACGCAGGTAGCTGTACGCGATGTTGGCAGATTCCCGCATCACATCGCCCAGTTGTCCGGTAATCCGCAGCCCGGCTTGATGATCATGTACGCGGGTGGCTTCCACGGGCAATGTTACCCCGCCCAACGCCGTCCAGGCGAGCCCGGTGGCGACGCCAACCCCGGTCTGCAGCTGCTCTTTTTGGTAGATCGGTTTGCCGAGATACGCTTGTACGTCTGCCTTCTTGATGTGGACAGGTTTCTTCGCACCTTCGAGAATGCGCATGACCGCTTTGCGTATGATGCTGGCGAGGGCTTTGTCCAGACGCCGTACGCCCGCTTCCCTGGAGTAGCCCTCGATGATTGTGCGCAAGGCCGCGACATCGATCTTTACGTCGCCACGAGCTTTTAGCCCCGCGCGGTGTAGCTGCCGCGGCCACAGATGCTTACGCGCGATGGCGAGCTTTTCGTTGTCGAGGTAGCCCGACATGTGAATAACCTCCATCCGATCGAGCAGCGCAGATGGGATGGTGTCGAGCTGGTTGGCCGTGCAGATGAACAGCACCTTGGACAGGTCGAAATCGACGTCGAGGTAGTGGTCGTGAAAACTGCCGTTCTGCTCGGGGTCCAGCACTTCGAGCAGCGCGGACGCCGGATCACCCTGGTATGAAGTGCCGATCTTGTCTATCTCGTCGAGCATGAGGACGGGGTTTGCGACCCCGGTGTCTTTCATGGCCTGAATCAGTTTGCCTGGCATGGCGCCGATGTAAGTTCGCCGATGCCCCTTGATCTCGGCTTCATCGCGCATGCCACCGACGGAAAACTGATAGAACCGGCGATTCAAAGCCTTGCTGATAGAACGTCCCAGAGAGGTTTTGCCGACGCCCGGTGGTCCAACCAGGCAGATGATGGAACCTGCCACGTCGCCCCTCATGATGCCCAGAGCGAGGAACTCCAGAATGCGCGACTTAACGTCCTCGAGCCCTTCGTGGCCGCTGTTTAGCACCTTGTCGGCGGCGGCGAGATCCTGGGTGTCCTCGCTATATACGCCCCATGGCACGCTGGTCAGCCAGTCGAGATAGTTACGTGTGACGCCGTATTCGGGCGATCCGACCTCCAACAGCGACAGCTTGTGCAGTTCCTCGTCGATCCTTTTCTGGCCAGCCTCGCTGGGATGCAACAGGCTCAACCGCTCTTTGAACTCGTCGATCTCCGCAGTCTTGTCGTCTTTGGTGATGCCGAGTTCCTTTTGAATGAAATCGAGCTGTTGCTTGAGGATTGCTTCACGCTGGTGCCCCTGAATCTCGTGCTCCACGTGTTCACGGATTTCTTTCTGTGTCTGGGCGATCTTTAGCTCTTTATGCAGGAGCTCTACCACTTTTTCCATCCGCCGCTGCAGAGAAACCGTTTCCAGTACCTCTTGCAGGTCTTCCTTCGACGCCGTGGTGAGGCTGGCTGCGAAGTCGGCGAGCATGGACGGTTCATTGATGTCGGAACGTGCCAGGAACACCTTGAATTCTTCGCCGTAAAGGGGATTGAGCGGAATTAGTTCCTTGATGATGTTGATGATCGCCACTGCGTAGGCCTTCTGTTCTTCGGTGTGGGCGCCTGGACGGTTTGGGTAGTAGCGGGCATTCGCGGTCAGCGGCGGCGTATCGCTGAGCCACTGCCGCACCGAAAAGCGTTGCAGACCTTCGAGCAGAATCTGAATCTGCGAGCCTTCCCGATGGACTCGGTGAATCCGGCACATTGTGCCCATGGCGTAGAGATCGGTCGGTCCGGGTTGTTCGATGCCATCCCTTTTCGTTGCGATCAGGCCCACCACGTCCTGCTTGCGCATCCGAATGGCCTCTAGGGTGGGTAGCCAGAGTTCGGCATCTTTGACCAATGGGATGGCTTGGCCTGGAAAGAACGGGCGTAGGTCCTGGGGTAGAACGCTCACGAGCCCGGGCAACACCTCGCTCGGTAGGATGATCTGACTGCCTTCAGATTCCCGGCCCTCGACGATGTCGCCTTCTTGATCGATGTCCATGCCCAACACCCGGTTATGTGCCGAGGCTTATATTGGGGCAGGCCGGGAAATCTCAAATCCCCGTGATTGATCGGGTCGACTCGGTTACGAACTCTAGTCGACCGGAGCGTTGCCAAACCCAAGTATCGGTCCAGTTATTAGACGATCGTCTGGCCGATGCGCGCCAGCAACGGGCACTGGGCGTGCCTGAGGGGGCGATTGCCTGAAGCGGTGAGATCGCGGGTTACTGGATGGTCGTATCGGTTTGAGCAGGAAGATCGTGTATTTCTGCGAACGCAATCTGCCGGGTCAGACCGATGTAGTCTATGAGAATGTTGCCGGTCTCGCGCAGCATAGCGTCGTTGCCGGGGTCCTTAGCGTTCTTGTGCGCAAGTTGACGCTCTTCGTCGAGCGCCTCCAATGACTCCAGCGCATCGCGTCCCTTGGCGGTACGCAAGGTGTTTTCCAGATTCAAACGCCACCTGTCCTCGGCGTTTTTTTCCCGCTCCCGGCGTTCCAGGTTGAGCGACAGATGGGTCTTGCGGTTGTTCTCTTTGCTCTTCAACGCCAGGGCCCGGAAATAGCGGAAATCTGGATCGTTGGTGGCTCGTAGAGCGTGTTGCTGCTTCAGCTCTTCTAAGTACGGCCGAATCTGATTCGAACGCCGGTAGCTGGCCGGTTCGATCACGTCCCAGGGCATGGCGTCGTCCAGAGAGCTTTCGCCAATTCGTTCTGCGTCGTAAATCTCTGGAAACTCGATGTCCGGCAGGACGCCCTGGTGCTGAGTGCTTTGGCCGGAGATCCGGTAGAACTTGGCGGCAGTAATCTTGAGCTGGCCGCGGCGCAATGGAATGAGGGTCTGTACGGTGCCTTTGCCGAACGTCTGGCTGCCGATGATCACGCCGCGCTCGTAATCCTGGACCGCGCCGGCAAAAATCTCCGAGGCCGATGCGGATAGGCGGTTGACCAGCACTGCCAAAGGTCCGTCCCAAGAGACGTGATCGTCGGTATCGGAGTAAACAGAAGGTCGGTGGTGGGCGGACTTCACTTGAACTGTTGGACCAGACTTGATGAACAGCCCTGTCAGGGTATCGGCTTCCTGCAGTGAGCCGCCCCCGTTGTTGCGCAGGTCGATCACCAGAGCGTCGATGCCCTCTGCCTTGAGTTCTTCGATGAGCTTGCGAGTGTCCCGGGTGGTGCTTTTGTAGTTCGGATCACCCTGCTGGACGGCTTTGAAATCAACGTAAAATTGCGGAATGTCGATGATGCCGATCTTGTACGTATGGCCATTTCGGTCCAGCGTCAGAAGTTTCTTTTGAGCCGCCGACTCTTCGAGCTTCACCGTGTTGCGGGTGATACGGATGGTCTTGCTGGTGTCATCGTCTGACGTAGCCGGGATGATCTCGAGGCGCACCTTTGAGCCCTTGGGCCCGCGAATCAGCTCGACGACGTCATCCAGGCGCCAACCCACCACGTCTATGAGCGGCCCCGACTCTCCCTGGCCGACGCTGATGATGCGATCCAATGGGGAAAGCAATCCGGACTTGTCGGCTGGACCGGCAGGCACGAGTTCCACCACGGAAGTGTATTCGTCTTCGTTGCGCAGGACCGCGCCGATGCCCTCCAGCGACAACGACATGTTGATGTTGAAGTTTTCCGACGTGCGCGGCGAGAAATACTGGGTATGGGGATCGTAAGTGCTGGCAAAAGCGTTTACGTACAACTGAAAGGCGTCTTCGCTCTTGGTCTGTTTGGCCTGCTTGAGCCGATTTGCATAACGCTTTGCGAGTAGCTTCTGAACTTCTTCGAACTCCTTGCCGTTGAGCTTCATGCTCAAAGCGGCGGCCTTGAGGCGCTTGCGCCATAGCGTATCGAGGGCCGCCTCGTCGGCCGCCCAGGGTGCGTTCTCGCGATTGATTTCTATGAATTCATCGGCGCTGAAATCCAGCTCGTCAAGACCCGCTTCGAGTTCGCTGATGAGGAACTCCATGCGGTTCCTGAGCCGAGCCTGATAGCGGTTGAAGATGTTGAACGCTGGCTCGAGATTACCTCGAATCAGCGCGTCGTCGAGCTTGTAGCGGTACTTCTCCAGCAAAGCCATGTCCGCGCTGGTGAAGTACATCTTGGCACCGTCGAGCACCCCCAGGTATTTCTCGAAAATCCGGCTCGATGCCTGATCGTTCAGATCCTTCTTCAGATAGTGAGCGTGTCGCAGTTGCTCGACGATCGCGAGGCTGATTCGCGGATGCACATCCAGGGGTGACAGATCGATCGATTCGAGCGGAGCCGACAGAGCCACCTGCTGGTTGTCGGCGTTCGCCGCGCCAGCCAGCCAGAGCAGGGCCAGCCCAAGAGCGAGGCCCGTCAGCGTTGCGGATTTTCGGTGCGATAAACTACGTGTTCGTTCGAGCATGCCGTGATTTCTACCCGTTGCGATGTAAACTGCCCTGTCGAGGTGCTAAAACAGTACCTGCTCACATTGTCGTCTATTTGCGACTACTTGGTTGCGATTAAATTGTTGGCTACCCATTGTTCGTATTCGGCTTAGCCGCTATAGCATGTAGATAGACGCTAATGCATGCGGGTGGTTCCCCCAGGCCGCTCCGGCGAGACTATCGAAATCCCCAGTGAGGTACTGTGACGAGAATGTAACCCGGCGCTGAAGTGTTGAGCAACTGGGACCAGGAGCACAAATTGATGGTACGGTCACGACAAACACTGCCTTGGTCAAGAATTATCGGAGCAACACTGCTGATCGGATTGACGGGATGTCAGCCGCCGGCGCAGGTAAACTCGAACGACCCCCTGAGCGCGGGGAGCGAGTTTCTCGCCGCGAATGGCAAACGTGAGGGCGTGACCACCACCGAATCCGGGCTCCAATACGAGATCCTCGTTGCCGCTGATGGTGCAAAACCGGCCGTTACGGACACCGTAACGACGCACTATCACGGCACTTTTATCGACGGGAATGTTTTTGACAGCTCGGTCACTCGGGGCGAGCCGGCGAGCTTTCCAGTCAACGGGGTCATCGGTGGATGGACCGAGGCGCTTCAGCTCATGTCGGTTGGTTCCAAGTGGCGCTTGTTCATCCCGCCCGAGCTCGCCTATGGCAGCAAGGCCCGTCCTGGCATACCGGCGAATTCGACGTTGATCTTCGATGTTGAGCTGCTCGGAATTCGGGACGCGAGCTAGGCGGCCACCCCCTCACCCAGGCGTAGCGGCTAATCCGCCGCGTCGAACATATCAATGACGATGCCCAGCGGCGCCAGCAGCAACAGAGCCTGGTCGGCGGTTATTCTCACCCCCGACAGGTCAAGCTTACGGGGGTCTAGGTTGTTGAAGCTTGCCCCGCGTAGGTCTGCTCCCACCAGGCTCATGCCTTTGCCTGACACATTGCTCAGGTCCGAGCCGTCGAAACACACTCGATCGAGCACCGTGTTGTGCAGCAGCGCCTCCACCATTCGGTTGTTGGTCAGCCTGCAGGCTGTAAGAAAGGTGTTGCTCAAGTCGCCGTAGGCGAAATTACAGTGGTCCATAGTAAACTCGGCAAGGCCCGACGTTGCGCGACCGATGGGCAGAGTGAAATCCGCATTCGACAGATCGGCGCCCTGTAGCTGGCAATGTTCGATGACCAGCCCGTAGGCGCGGCAGTGGCTGAAATTGACCGTGGTCAGATCGCAATGGGAAAAGTGCGCTTCGCGCAGGTCCGCATAGGCGAAATCGGCGCAATGCTGATCTTGTGGATCGAACAACTGACAGTGCTCGAAGACGCTGGCGCAAAGCTCGGCGCCGCGAAAGTTGGCTCCGACCAGACGACAGTTTTCGAATCGCGCGCCGTCGAGCTCGGCTTGCTGAAATTCGTGCTGGCTGAAGTCGCGGTCGACGAAGGCCTGATTCTTACCCAACGGTGCCTCCCATGATGGGGTCAGTCGTCTAGAATATCCCACCTTCGAACCCCTTCCTGCGAGGAGGTAAGAGCTTATGGTCAGTCAGCAACAACTGCGCCGCCAGCGCAAGAACACCTTGCAAAACCGCCGTTCCGAAGCGCGCAAGCCCAATCGGCCGGGGCGCACAATTCTTCTCGGTGCGCTGGCCGTTGGGTTTGCGCTGTTCTGGGTGGCAGGGGAATTGGAGCTGGATCGCGACGAGTTGCTTGGTTATCTGGGCGCTAGCGCATTGTTCGTGGCCATCCTGATCGGCTTGAGCGTGATGGGTGGCGCGGCGGTGCGGTTGTTCAGGCGTTTGCGTTGAGTCGCAACGACCATTAAGGCAGCTCGGCGAAAAAGCGTTCCATGCGTGGCGCGTAGTAGTTGTCGTAATCCAACGAAAAAGCAACCGTCCGGGCGCGTCCGAGAATTCGATCGCGGCTGACGAAACCGATGCTGCGCGAGTCGCGGCTGTTGTCCCGGTTGTCTCCCATCACGAGATAGTGGCCCTGGGGCACTCGAATGGCTGGAAACGAATTGATTCGTGGGTGCCCTGATTTGAAAAGCATCACGACACGCTCATCGCCCAGGATAGACTCACGCAGGAATTCGAAACGATGCGCGTCGCGCACCGGGAGCTGGCGGACCTGCTCAGGTGCCAGAGGCTCATAGCTTGCGCGCTGTTCATTGATGACCAGCTCATTGCTGTCTAGCGCGACCGTATCACCGGGCACCGCGATGATGCGTTTGACCAGAAGTCGTTCGTCTTCCGGTGAATGGAACGTGACGATGTCGCCCCGTTCCGGGTCATGCCAGCGGGCAATGCGTTGCAGGGTGAACGGAATTCGCAAATCGTACGCCAGCTTGTTAACCACGATACGGTCGCCTACGAAGATCGAGGGATACATTGAGCCGGAGGGGACCTGATTCCAGTCAGCGACCGCCGAGCGAAATACGAGCATCACGGCGATAAACAGCGCGAAAGTGCGCCAGTCACGCCAGAGTTTCGTCAATTGGGAACGCATCGACGACATCGCAACATTACGTGGCTCGGGATGAATCGAACTGCGCGAGCTGTTCGGGCTTTGCTTCGGTTTGATAGCGCGATTTCCAGTCATCGTAACGCATGCCATAAATCCGTTCGCGGGCGTCTTCGTAATCGATTTCGATGTCGGCGTCCTTGCAGGCGGCCACATACCACTTGGACAGGCAGTTGCGACAAAAACCGGCAAGGTTCATCAGGTCGATGTTCTGCACGTCCTTACGCTCATCGAGATGCTCGACCAGCCGTCTGAATACGGCGGCTTCGATCTGCGTTTGCTGAGTTTTGTCCATTCCTGCCTCCAACCCTTCTCTTGAGGATATTTACGCCCGACTCTGGCGAGTGTCGCAGGATATTCTACCCAACCAGGGGGGCTGATGTCTTAGCGCCAGTCCTGTGCTTCAATGCCCGGGATGACCCCGCAGTACGCAGATTGTGGAACTACTGAGCAACCCTGAGATCTGGATTGCCTTCGCGACATTGACGATTCTCGAGATTGTTCTCGGAATCGACAACATCATATTCATTTCCATCCTTACCGGACGACTGCCCGAGCATCAGCAGGCAAAGGGCCGGTACATCGGCCTGAGTCTGGCAATGGTGATGCGGATACTGCTGTTGTTGTCGCTAACCTGGATCATGCAGCTCACCACAGATTTATTCGTGGTCATGCAGCAGGCGATTTCAGGTCGGGATCTCGTTCTCCTGGTGGGTGGTGCGTTCCTCATGACCAAGGCAACCCGGGAGGTGCACAACGCGCTCGAAGGCGAGTCGCATCACGCCGCTGGCGGATCCAAGCTGAGCTTTGTCGGCGTCCTCGCACAGATCGCGATCATCGATATGGTTTTCTCACTGGACTCGGTCATCACGGCGGTGGGTCTGGTGAAGGAAGTCGGAGTCATGATTGCTGCGATTGTAACTGCTGTGCTGGTCATGATGATCGCCGCGGGGCCGATCAGCCGTTTTGTTGCGGAGCATCCCACCATAAAAATGCTGGCATTGTCTTTCCTGTTGCTGATCGGGCTTACGCTCATGGGCGAGGGTCTGGATATCCACACGCCCAAGGGCTACATCTACTTTGCGATGGCGTTTTCCTTTGGCGTGGAAATGCTGAACATTCGCGCCAAGAAGAAGCGCCAGGATCACCTGCATCTGCGTAAAACCCAGCTTGCTGACCTGGTTGAACGGGCGCGCTCGAACCAGCCCGACCCACCCGCGGGTTGAAAGTCAGATTGAAGGCGCCCTTAGTGAGGGTTGTCGCGCAGAAAAATCCACTGGTCGCCGCGGGACAGATCTTCCGAGTAGTAGTAACCCTGCAAGTCAAAATCTTTGAGAGATTTGAGCGTCGAGACCCGGTTTTTCACGATGTAGCTGCTCATGAGTCCACGCGCCTTCTTCGCGAAGAACGACAGGAACTTGTAGCGACCGTTTTTAAGATCCTTGAATATCGGCGTAATGATGCGTGCCTCGATGCGGCTCGGATCGAGCACGTCGAAGTACTCGTTAGACGCTAGGTTGATGAGCATCGGCCGCTTTTGGTCCGCGAGGGCCTTGTTGAGCTCGACAGTGACCTTGTCGCCCCAGAACTCATACAGATTGCTTCGTTTGGCGGTTTGCAGCGCGGTACCCATCTCCAAGCGGTAGGGCTGGATGAGATCCAGCGGTTTCAGGAGGCCGTGCAGACCTGACAGAATACGCAGGTGCTTCTGCGCCCAGCTGAAGTCACGCTCCGAGTAGGCGTAGGCGTCGAGGCCGATATAGACGTCGCCCTTGAAAGCGAGCATGGCCGGTTTGGCGTTGTCGGCCGTGAATGGCGTCTCCCATTGGGCGTAGCGTCGGTAATTGAGGTCCGCCAGCTTGCTGCTGATATTCATGAGCGCGGCGATGTCCGCGGGAGCCTGCTGGCGCAGCGAGCTGATGAGTTCCTTGGACTCCTCGAGGAAAACTGGCACGCTGTGTTTGCGCGTCGGCGGCGACGTTTCGAAATCCAACGTTTTTGCCGGAGAAATGACTGCCAGCATATCCCTCGGGACTCCTCTTTGATCGAAAAGGTGAACTGAAGCGTGAACGATGGGGCGAATGGAAACGACCTAGTCTAACGGAAATTTTGTGAAAATTATTGGTCGCAGCGATAGGGGAAGGGTCCGCCAGAACAACGAAGACGCGTGGACGCACGATTCAACGTTGGGTGTTGCGGTGCTCGCTGACGGCATGGGCGGGTTGAATGCAGGCGAAGTAGCCAGTGAGCAGGCCCTGGTTGCGATCATGGATCATCTGCGCGCCGCCGACAAACTCGATTCCCATTGCGTAGAAGCGGCCATTACAACGGCCAACCGTCATGTCTTCGATTTGTCCCAAGGTGATGCGAAGCTGAACAACATGGGCACCACGGTCGTGGTCTGGGCCGCTCTGGGGGACGGCCGTTTTGCGTTGGGGCATGTCGGCGATTCGCGCGCCTACCGGATCAATCGCGCCGGGCTCGAGCCGCTCACCCGCGACCACAGTGTGGTGCAGACGATGGTGGAGCAGGGCGTCATCACTGAGGCGGCTGCTCGCAGCGCGCCCAATCGCAACGTGATCACACGTGCGGTTGGCTTGGCGGCAGACGTCAAGGTCGAGGTGGTAGAGCTCGGGCGCGCTTCCGATGACGTGTTTCTGCTGTGCTCGGATGGCCTGAGCGACATGCTGGATCTCGAAGCGCTCGCCGAGTTGTGTCGAGGGGCGACAAAGGATCGGCTGGCGGAGCTCGCAGAGCGCCTGGTGCGAGCGGCCAACGATGCGGGCGGGATCGACAACATTACGGTCGTGCTTCTGTCTTGAACCGTTGCAGCCTTCTTTAACGGGGGCGTCTATAATGCACGGCCTTGATTCCATATGGGTTTCTCGATGTCCCTGCAAGAGCAGATTACCGCGCAACTCGATGCGCGTTTTGAACTCCAGCACTTGGAGGTCACCAATGAAAGCGGGAACCACAACGTGGCGCCGGGTTCGCAGACACATTTCAAGGTGGTCCTGGTCGCGCCGGAGTTCGACGGTTTGAGGTTGCTGCAGCGGCATCGGCTGGTGCACGAAACCCTGGCACAGGAGCTGGCTGGCGGCGTTCACGCGCTTGCGGTGCACACCTACACCGACGCCGAGTGGCAGGAGAGGTTCGGCGATGCGCCAATGTCGCCGCCGTGCCTGGGGGGCTCGTCCTGATCTCATGAGCCGCTCACCGAGTGCCGTCGGCTGGTCGCGCTGGCGGCCGATCGCGGCGAGCAGCACATCGGCGTCCCTTAGAAGGAGCGCTCCTAGAAGCGGACGCCTGCTACGCCGAGCTGTCCAGCATTGCCACCAGTTCGGCCCAGACGGCGTCCAGAAGCTGCGATTGAGCCTCGGCGGCAGGGTGGATGCCGTCGTTCTGCATCAGCCTCGGCGTCAACGCCACGTTTTCGAGTAGAAACGGTACCAGGGCCACTTTGCGCCGCTGTGCGATCTCGCGATACATCGCGGCGAACGCATTGACGTATCGCGGACCGTAGTTCGGAGGGATCCGCATGCCGAGCAGGAGCACATTGCGGCTCTGGGCTTTCGACAACGCCACCAGCTGATCGAGATTGTCGCGGATCATAGCTACCGGGTAACCGCGTAATCCGTCGTTTCCCCCGAGCTCGATAATCACAATCCCTGGATCGTGAGCGGCCAGCGCATTGGCCAGTCGAGCCAGACCACCGCCGGTGGTCTCGCCGCTGATGCTCGCGTTGACCACCTGCCATGGGCTTCCAAGCGCGCCAAGGCGTTGGTCGAGCAGTGCCACCCAGCCGGCTTCGCGTTGAATACCATAGGCTGCGCTGATACTGTCGCCCATCACGAGAATTTTGGTCCGTGCACCGGCCGGTGCAACGCCCGCGGTCAGCGCGAGCAGGAGTATCAGGACAACCGATTTGACGAGCCAATGGGTCATTCGCGCCGAAGGTATAGCCAAAATTGTGCCCACGGTAGAGGGCGAGCTGACGATCTTGGATGGCATCGACCTTGAAATCAACGCGGGCGAGACCGTGGCAATCGTGGGTGCTTCCGGATCTGGCAAAACCACGCTGCTGGGAATTCTTGCGGGCCTGGATTTACCGAGCCACGGCAGGGTATTCCTGGTGGACCAGGAACTGACGAGCCTGGATGAAGAGCAGCGGGCCCTGGCGCGTGGCAGGCACGTTGGCTTCGTTTTCCAGACCTTTCAGCTGCTCAGGAGCCTTACCGCGCTGGAAAACGTGATGCTGCCGGGCGAACTGAGGGGGGATGCAGACGCGAAACAAGAAGCTTTGAACTTGCTCGAAAAGGTAGGGCTGGGCGAGCGTACCCGGCACTATCCCACCCAGCTTTCCGGTGGCGAGCAACAGCGCGTGGCCATCGCCCGGGCATTTGCTTCGCGACCCAGCGTGCTGTTCGCCGACGAGCCTACAGGCAATCTCGATACCGTCACCGGGCAGCGCATCATTGACCTCGTGTTCGAGTTGAACGACGAGTACGCGACAACTCTGATGCTGGTCACCCACGACGATCGTCTGGCAACTCGCTGCCAGCGCGTGATCGAAATTGACGGCGGCAGGATCGTCACATGAACCTCAGGCTCGTGGCGAGAATGGCCTGGCGCGATTGGCGCAGCGGAGAGCTCGGGTTGTTGCTCATCGCCCTGGTTGTGGCGGTCGGTACGGTTACCTCCGTGAGTCTATTTGTTGATCGATTGCATCAAGCGCTCATCGACGAGTCCGCCGACTTCTTGGCAGCCGATCGACGAATCGGCAGCACCAGGCCCATTCCGGATGAATTTCGGGAGGCAGCACGGGCCCTGGGCCTTGAGATTGCCGACACGATGTCTTTTTCGTCCATGGTGTTTGTTGGCGACGAGAAATACCAGCTCGTGGGCGTCAAGGCGGTAGATGCGGGTTATCCGTTGCGTGGAGTGTTGAAGGTAGCCGATGAGCCGTTTGCCCAGGGCGTGGTAACCCGTGAGATACCCGGGCCGGGTGAGGTGTGGCTGGATTCGCGGCTGTTTCCTGCGTTAGGCATACAGCCTGGTGATGAAATCGAAGTGGGTCTTGCGCGGCTCAAAGTCGCCAGGGTTCTGACCCAGGAGCCTGACCGCGGCGGCAGCATGTACGATCTCGGGCCGCGTCTGCTCATGCATATCGACGACGTTCCCGGCACCGAAGTGGTGCAGCCCGGCAGCAGAATTTCCTACCGCCTCCTGCTGCGTGGGGACGAGGCCGACCTGCAAGCGCTCAAGGATCAATTGCCGCTGGAGCCCAACTATCGTTGGCAGGGAATTCGCGAAAGCAGCCCCGCCATAGGTTCGGCACTGGACCGCGCGGAGAGCTTTCTGCTGCTCGGCGGCCTGCTCGGCGTGCTGTTGGCTGGCGTCGCGGTGGCGCTCAGCGCGCACCGTTACGCCCGCAGGCACTACGATCATGTCGGAATTCTGAAGACCCTCGGTGCTACGCCGAATCAGATTCTCTGGGGCTACCTGGTGTTGCTGCTGGCGGTCGGCACCAGCGCGGTTCTACTCGGGCTGCTGGTGGGCAGTGGTCTGCATGTGGCCATTGTTGCCATTGTGCGCTCGCTCATCCCGGTGGAGTTGCCAATGCCCAGTGTCAGGCCGTTCCTGCTTGGCGCTGCGACTGGACTCATCTGTGCGCTGGCGTTTGCGCTACCGCCGCTGCTGCACTTGAAGAACATTTCGCCCATGCGCGTGATCCGGCGTGATTTCGGAGCTGCGCCGGTGTCCCAGTACCTGAGTTACGGCGCGGGGGTCGCTGGGGGCCTGGGTCTGCTCATCTGGTACAGCGGTAGTCTGTGGCTTACCGCGTGGACGCTCATCGGTACCGGATTGGCTTTGGCGATTTTCGGTGTGTTGGCTACTCTGTTGTTGCGTGGCGGGAGGGTCGTAGGCATGCAGGCCGGAAGCGGCTGGCGGCTCGCATTGGCGGGCTTGCGCAGACGCCACCGGGAGAACGTCGCACAAATTCTGATCTTCGGCCTGGCGATCATGTTGTTGCTGATTCTGTTTCTCTTGCGAACGTCGTTGTTGGATGAGTGGCGGGACCAGCTGCCGGATGACGCGCCCAATCATTTTGTGCTCAATATTGTGCCCGAACAGGTGGATCGGGTTTCGGCGATGCTCAGCGCCGTGGCTGAGAACCAGGGCGGGCTTTACCCCATGATCCGTGGCCGTGTGGTGGCAGCTAACGGCATCGATGCCGAAACCTGGGAACGCGAACGGCGCCCGTCCGACGCGCCGGGGCCGAGGCTGCAATCGGAGCGCAACCTCACGTGGGCGACGCTCATGCCGGGCGACAACAGCATTGTGAAGGGTCAGTGGTGGCCGCCGGACGAGCAACGAGCATTGGTGTCCCTGGAGGAAGATTACGCCGAAAGTCTGGGGCTGGACGTTGGCGACAGCCTCAGATTCGATATTGCCGGCCAGCTGGTCGATGTAGAGATTACCAGCCTGCGTCGTCTCGACTGGGCGAGCATGCGGCCGAACTTCTTCATCATCTTTTCACCCCAGGCGTTGCACGACTTTCCCGCCACCTATATGACGAGCTTTTATCTGCCTCGCGAGAAGAAGCGGTTTCTCAATACGCTGCTGTCGGAGTTTCCGACCATCACCGTGATTGAGGTGGATGCGATCATCGCTCAGGTGCAGAGCATCATTTCCCGGGTTACCCAGGCCGTGGAGCTGGTGCTGGCTCTCGTGGTTGTGTCGGGTTGCCTGGTGCTCGTGGCCAGCATTCAAGCCAGTCGGGACGCGCGTATGGCCGAACTTGCGCTCATTCGAACCCTGGGCGGGACTCGCAAGCTGATAGCCGGCTCGCTGATTGCAGAGTTTGCAGTGCTGGGTCTGTTTTCCGGTGTGGTGGCCGTGGTCGGCGCCGAGATCACGGTGGTCGTTTTGCAGCTAAATGTGTTTGAGCTGGCCATGAAATTGCACCCGTGGTTGTGGGTGTTTGGTCCGCTGGCCGGCTCGCTGCTGATTCTGGTCGTGGGGATGTTCAGCACGCGCAGCCTGATCTCAACCCCACCCATCATCGTGCTCCGGGGGCTCGACTGAGAAACCCTCTGCGCAGTTCTATTGTGGGGCGGTGTTGCCGATTGCGGTGTGGGGCTCTGCCCGCGGTCGCACGTGCGTCCAACCCATCAGCACAACCCAAAGACCACACTTGAGTTGCAAGCGCGTTAGGGTGTTGGTAAAAAGCCCGACCACTCACTGCCAATAGAGAACCACCGTGGCTGTTCAGCAGACGACGAGAGCCGAGGTCGATACAAAGTGCGCCGAGCGCAAACATCGCTACGAAAAAAACAAGCTGCACAAACGCTTGCGTCGCCAGGTCGGTCGGGCCATCGCCGACTACAGCATGATCGAAGCTGGCGACAAGGTGATGGTGTGCCTGTCCGGCGGCAAAGACTCCTACACCCTGCTGGACGTTCTCCTGAACCTGCAGCGCAGCGCACCGGTGAATTTCGAGCTGGTGGCGGTGAACCTCGATCAGAAGCAGCCGGGTTTTCCGGCCGAAGTGCTGCCACGCTATCTGGAAGAGCTTGGCGTAGCGTTCCACATCCTGGAGCAGGACACCTACAGCATCGTCAAGTCGGTTACTCCACAAGGTAAAACCACATGCCCCGTCTGCTCGCGGCTGCGGCGCGGCATTCTGTATTCGTTTGCGCGCAAGATCGGTGCCACGAAGATTGCGTTGGGCCACCATCTGGATGATGTGGTGGAAACGCTGTTTCTCAACATGTTTTTCGGCGCAAAGCTCAAAACTATGCCGCCGAAGTTGAAGAGCGATGACGGCCGGAACGTGATTATCCGGCCGCTGTACCATTGCCGAGAACGTGATATTGCGCGGTGGTCGGAGTATCGGGCGCATCCCATCATTGCGTGCAACTTGTGTGGATCTCAGGAAAATCTGCAGCGCCAGGTGATCAAGGAGATGCTCGGAGGTTGGGATCGTGATCAGCCGGGTCGGGTTCAGAACATCGCTCGCAGCCTGCAGCGGGTGGTGCCTTCACATCTGGGGGATTCGCAGCTGTTTGACTTTTCCGCGCTGCAGCTCGATGCAAACGCAGATGTAGCGCTTTCCCTGGTAGACCTTAGCCTTCCCGGAAGTCCGACTCCCGAAAGCTAATTTCGTCGCTGGCCAGCGATTCGGCAGATTCCAGAACTTCCGTCAGCGCTATCTCGAAGCTGTGTACCAGGCCTATCAGGTTTTTGTTGTCATTCTCGGCCAATGCGAGTTCCAGGGTTTTAGAAGCATCTTTGAGCCGCTGGGCGCCGAAGCTGCCCGCCACACCGTGGAGGTTGTGGGCGAGGCGTTCGGCCTCCTCCAGACGTTGCTGCGTGACGTGCTCGCGCATCTTTACCCCGGCGTCGCCGTAGTAGTGCCCGAAGTCGCCCATCAGCTTGATCATCAAACGGATATTGCCGTTGTGACCACGAATGGCATCGCCGACGTCAATACCCGCTAAGCGCTGGAAGGGCAGGTGCTCGAGAAATTCGTCTGCGGAAACCTCCTGGGCTTGCCGGGTCTCGTCGGATGCGCGACGACGCAAATTTTCCGCGTCGTCTGGCAACAGCCGCGATAGCTCTGCCAGCAGTTCGTCAAAATCGATTGGCTTGGAAACGTAGGCATTGCAGCCGGCCTCCATCGCGGCCTGCTGGCTACTGGCCAGGACGTCTGCCGACACCGCGATGATCGGGGTGTGAATTTGCTGCTCGCGGAGAATTCTGCAGGCTTCTAGACCATCGACTTCGGGCATGTGGATGTCCATGAGGATGGCGTCGTAGTCATTGGCAGTCGCGTAGTCTACCGCCTCGCGACCGTTTTGGGCGATGTCGACGCGCGCGCCTGCGCGCTGCAGGAACTCCAGCGCCAGCTGCTGGTTGATCGGATTGTCCTCGGCAACCAGGATGCGACGCCGGTTTAAACTACGGATGTTGCGCCTGCGTTTGCGAATCTGTTCGGGCATCAGCTCCTGTTCGACGGGCAGCCCTAGCACCACGCTGAAAGTAAAGCAGCTACCCTTACCGAGCGTGGAGGTGACGCCGATGTCGCCGCCCATTAACTCCACCAGACGTTTGCTGATGGTCAGGCCCAGGCCTGTGCCGCCGTAACGGCGGGTTGTAGAGGTTTCCGCTTGTTCGAACGACTCGAAAAGTCGCGACTGTTGTTCGGGGCTGATGCCGATTCCCGTGTCGGTGACAGAGAACTCCACGCGGATATCCGGAGGGTGGGTTGGCGAAATGGCGACGTTGATCAGGATCTGACCCTCTTCGGTGAACTTCACGGAGTTGCCCACCAGATTTGCGAGCACCTGCTGCAGGCGTAAGGCATCGCCCATGACGATGCCGTCGGCCGGATAACTCGGGTGACCCAGGGTTGCATCGTCAATGGTGAGCTTGAGATTGCGCTTGCGCAGCTCGGTTCGGAACAGCCGCTCGACTTCCGCCAATGTATCGGAAAGTTTAAACGGCCGTCGCTCTAGCGTGAGTTTGCCGGCTTCAATCTTGGAGAAGTCGAGCACGTCACTCACGATTGTAAGCAGGTTTTCGGACGCGTTGCGAATGGAAGTCAGGTACTCGTGTTGCTTGCGATCGAGTCCGGTTTCCAGCGCAAGCTTGGAAAACCCGATGATGGCATTCATCGGGGTGCGAATTTCATGACTCATGTTCGCCAGGAACTCGCTTTTTGCCTGGGTGGCCGCCTCCGCAATATGGCGCTGCTTATCAGCCTGCTCGCGCTCGATGCGCTCGGAGATGTCCACCAGAGATCCGTCGATGTAGTCACCTTGCTCCGGGTCGCGGCTGAGCCGAGCTGTGAGTGCCATCCAGAACGTGCGGCCGTCTTGCGTCACGCCTTGGGCTTTGAAGCTGCTCAGCAGCTCCTGCTCCTCGAGATTAGTCAGGAATTGGCGGGCTTGCTCGGTGTTCAGGAAAACCCGGTCGATGAGATCGCGATATTCGTCCAGCAGTTGACCGACGTTTTCGAATCCGAGGATGCGCGCCAGCGTCGGATTCGCGCTCAATAGGATGCCGTCCGAATTGATCCGAAAGAGACCTTCGATGGCGTTGTCGTACAACGCTCTGTATTGATCCTCGGTGTTCTGTAGATCGGCATACAGGCGGGCGTTCTCAATGGAGATTGCTGCCTGAGATGCCAGCAACGCCAACACTTCCACCCGTTGCGATGTGAATACTCCGGTAAGCCAGCGGTGCTCGATATACAGAACCCCGGTAATCTCGCCGCGGTGCACGATGGGCAGACACAGCACAGACAACGGCTGCAGACGTTTCACGTAGGGATCCTGGGTGAACACGTCCTCTGCGGTCGCGTCGCTCAGAACCAGCGCTTCTTTGGTGCGAGCAACAAACTGCACAATGCTCTCCGGCACGTCCTCGCTGGCCTCGAGCGGGACCGGCGGACTCACCCGACGTGTTGGGCCACCGTCCACCGATGCGATGGCTTCTACGTGGAGGTGGCGCTCGTGGGCGAGCAGCATGCAGGCTTTCTGGGCGCCGGCGTGTTCCAAGGCCAACCGCAACAACTTTGTCAGCACGCGATCCAGCAGAATCTCACTCGATATTGTCTGCGCTGCGCGCAGCACGGTGGTGGTGTCGAGTATTCTCTCGTTGAAATCGGCGCTTTGAAAACTGAATGTGTGGGAGCTGACATCCCGAACGGTGAGATCGGCAAGGTCGCCGACGCTCAACGAATTTGCACGTGAACTCTGCACGCTGTCCGCCAGCAGCGCATGAAACTCCCGTTCCAGATGGCTGGCTTTCGCCGTGGCCCCCCAGCGCTGATAGGCCTGATAAGCGTTGCGTACAAACAACTTAGCGAAGTCGGTCCGGCCTTTGGCCTCGCAGGCGCGCGCGGCGAGTTCGTAAGCCAGCGCTTCGTCGTTGGCCAGCCCCAGGCGTCGAGCCTTGTCGGCCGCCAACTCGTAGAACTCGAGCGCCTGGGTGGTTGCTCCCCGGCGCCAGGCAAGCTCCGCCTGTAGCAGCAGCACCTTGGGTTCTGCATGGGTCGCGCCCTGCCGCTGCCAGCGCTTGAGGGTACGCAAGTTCGACTTGGCGCGCCGCACCCCATTGGCGTCGCTGGAGCGCAGCTGCACCAGCGCTTCGGTGAACCTCCAGATTATCAAGAGCGGCGACCCGGCGAGCGCTGCGCCGTAACGTCGCGCGAGTTGCAGTATGTTGGCCGCTCCGACAAAGTCGTTGAACAGCACGGCGTAATAGAGGCGAAGCACATAGACATAACCGTGGGCCACGGCATCTTCGCTGTTCGAAATGCTCAGTTCGCTGTTGCGATCTGTGTCCGGGTCGAGGTCTGCATGGCCCTGCAGGCTACCAATGATCTGTTGCACAAAGCGCGTGATGTTGACGCCGGTAATGTGTTGAAACGCCGATATATGCGAGACCTGTTCGGTCAGCTCGCGGTTGAGCGAGCCCAACTCCATGCCGCGTAAAAGGCCGTTGGTTGCGTACAGCGCGGTTGCCGTGGCGGCAAACTCGTAATCCTGAGACGCCATGCTGGCGCCGATGTTGTCGATGAGGTTGGTCAACGTCTGGTCCAGATTCGTCGACCACGGGTCGACCAGGCCGTTGAGGAGCGTAATGGCACGAATCGCGAAGGGGTCGTTGGCAAACTGCGAGGCGAGCGCGCGCGCTTCATTGGCGTAGCGTTTGGCTCTGCCGATGCGGTTGTTGGCGATTGCCGTCACCGCACGTGCTGCAAACGCGAAGGCTATCTCTGCGCAGTAACCGTGTCGCGCGGCCTGCCGCAGCATCTCCTGCGTCAGTTGGGGTAAATCGCGGCTCCCCAGATGGTAGCTGGCGTGCAGAAGATAGCCCATCAGCCGGAACGCCTGGTGCAATCTGACATCCTCCAGTACAGGTGCGGGTTTCGGCGCTCTGCCGCGCCGCCGCATCTGGAAGAGCCTGCCGATGATGTTGGCGAGCGCGCTGCCGGTTCCGGGCACCGGATAGCCGAGGTTGGTCAGTGCGCTGAAGGCTTGTGAACGGGCCTGGCTGAGATGGTTCTGGACCACCGCGGCGCGCACCTTTACCTCATCGAGCGCGCTGGTATCGTTCGCCACACCAGCGATTACGCGATCGAGCTGCTCAAAATCACCGCAGTAAAATGCTGCCTCGGCCGCGCACTGGCACAGCTCGGTAAATACCGGTTCGTCTGCCATTCCTCCCACCAGCGAAAGGCCGCTGCGGCTGAATTTATAGGCCGGTTGGAAGGCCCCCTGACTGAGCGTTTGTTTGGCTGCGAGCAGGTTGTAATGGGCAATATCCAGGCGCAATTCCGCGTCCATGTGCACCGGGTCGGCGCCCGCGTTGAGGTGCCCGGCGATCTGCATCACAATTGTGCCCGCGGGTCGTTTCGCCGCTTTCAAATGGCGGGCAATGGCAAAGTGCGTCGTGGACTTGAGTGCGTCGCCCATCTGCGAATAAACCAAGGCACGAATCCTGGGATGGGAAAACTGGTAGACAACTCCACCCTGGGTAGGTGGCTGGTCGCCGGGAGTACCAGCCGAGGGGGTGATCAACATACCTTGAGTCACTGCCGGCCGCAGGCGCCCGCTGACTTCGATACGATCGCTGTCGTTCAGGGTCGCAATGAGGTCTACAGGAAACTGTTCGCCGATGGCAGAACCTAGGGCGAGGAGTTCCTGAGTTTCCGTTGGTAGCTCGCTTATGTGTTGCCTGATGCGCTCGAGCGAATTGTTGCTGAAGTAGTGACGGCGGATCTGCTCGGTATCCCAGCTCCATTCCGCGGAGACGGAATCGTGATGGATGGCGCCGAGACGGTGCAGCTCATCGATCAGTTCGAGCACGTGCGACGGCAGGCCGTCCGTTTTTGCATGCAGCTCTCCGGCCAGCTCCCTCACCCTGGCTTCGCTATGCGACAGCATGTCGGCCAGCAGGCTGCGAATGTCGGCCTTGTCGAACACCGAAAGATCGAGCGTGCGGCTCTTTGTTGCGATGCGCGGATCGGCGAACGAGTTTTCGTCGCCGGTTTCACGCGTGACCACCAACAAAAGATAGCGGGTTTCCAGCGCCGTTGTGAGCAACGCGTCCAGGCACTCTTTGGGCAGATTGTCCGTTTCTTCTACGATCACGCACAGCGGTTGTGGTTGCAGCGCCGCCAGCAGTTCCAGAATGCCTTTGCTTGCCAGCCCGGCCCCTTTCTTGCCTGGCTGGACCAGGTTCTTCAGCTCCGGGATGTGCTCTGTGAGGCAGAGCACGTCGGTGGATTCGATCTTCTCGAATCGCTCGAGCAGGCTCGCGCCCCTTTCGCCGCCCAGGGACAATGCCTGTCTGATCAACTGGCGAAGCCCTTCGAGCCAGATCGCATCGGTATCGCGGATGTCAGAGGCGAGCGCGTTGGTGCGTGCAACCAGCACGTTGGCGTCGGTTGCGTGCCTGACCAACGCATCGCTCAGCGTGGACTTGCCGATTCCGCTCGTCCCCGTCACCTGCAGGAACAGCACCTCACCCCGGGCCACCCGGCGTAGATGTTCCTGAATTGTCGCGAGTTCGGTTTCGCGTCCATACAGACGTTTGGGCAGCGTAAGCTGGCTTGGTGAATCGGTCTGGCCGAGGCGAAACGGAACGACATTGCTGTGACGTTGACCTTCAACAAGATCGTCGCATACCGCGGCTGCACTCTGATAACGGTCCTCGGGTTGCTTTGACAGGAGCTTCTGCACCAGTTCGGACAACCACCGCGGTGCGTGCTCGGTGACCGCAGTAAGCGGTCGCGGAGTACTGGCGATATGCGCGTGGATGAGTTCGAGTGGGTCGATGTTGGAAAACGGCGGATGCCCGGCGAACAGCTCGTACAATGTTGCACCCAGCGAGTAGAGGTCGGTACGGTAGTCGACGACGCGATTGACCCGCCCGGTCTGCTCCGGGGAGAGGTAGGGCAGGGTGCCGGTGAGCTGGCCGAATTGCTCTGCCTTTGGATACGCCCTGGGAACAAGGGTCGCCAACCCGAAGTCGATGAGGCGTACGGTCCGGGGCTCGTCCGTTATCAGAACGTTACCGGGGTTCAGGTCGCGGTGAATCACCCCTTCGTCATGAATTGACTGCAATGCGCGGCTGATCTCGATGGCGATGTCGAGGCGCTCATCCAGGCTGACATCGCCGTTGCGGATGACGTCTCTGAGTGACACGCCTCCGGGATCCTCGAAAAAGATTTGTAAGCCGGACTCGTCCATGGCCAGCGCCCGGCAGACGTAGGGGCTCGTTAGCGATTGATTGAGGTTGAATTCGTGCTGGTAGCGGGCAATGGCGTTCGGTGTTTGCGCGCCGGGCTTCAATGCCTTGCTGATCGCAGGGTTCCCTTGCCACGTGGTGCGCTTCACGAGGGTGGACGCGCTTTCGTAGATCTTATTGTCTACGTTGTCCACGCTTTTGCCCCCGTTGTAGTCCACGGATGTGCTTGTCCACGGGCTTCAGGCGTTATGCCACTTCAGGCGTGAAGAGATATCCTGTGCCGTGAATGGTCGCGATGATCTTTGCATTGGCCGCGCGTTCGCCGAGTTTCTTGCGTAGTTGACCGACCAGCACGTCGATGTATCGGTCATCGGGAAACCATTCACGATTGCGGATTCGGTTCATCAGCTGATCGCGATTCATCACCTCTCCGGCCTGCTCCATGAACGCCAGCAGCAGTTGATACTCACCTGCAGACAACGTCGCCTTTTCGTCGCCCGGGGAGGTCAGCTCGCGCTTGTTGAGGTCCAGCTGCCAGCCCTCGAAGCAGCGAATGTGGTTCTTGCGGCGCTGGCTCTGTTGAATATGCACGCGACGAATGAGATTGCGCGCGCGGCTCAACAGTTCCCGTGGATCGAATGGCTTCGTCACGTAATCATCGGCGCCGCTTTCGAGGCCGAGGATCCGGTCTATCTGATCCTGCTTGCTGGTAACGAGGATGATCCCGACATCCGATTGAGCGCGGATTTCCCGGGTCAGCGTCAGCCCGTCTTTACCCGGTAGCTTGATGTCCAGAAGTACCAGGATGACGTCGGTATTGCCAACCATCTTGAGTACTTCGTCACCCGACCCCGTAGAGGTAACGCGAAAGCCTTCGGCCTCGAAATACGAAACGAGTTGCTCGCGCGTGATGGGCTCGTCTTCGACAACTAGAATATGATCCTGTTCGCTCATGGTGCCCCGTCCGGTTGGAACGCCCGATAAATTGCGGTATTAAGGGCCAAGTAACGCACCTTACACCGCCAAGTTCAAGGCAGATGCCGGGAGATGGGGTGTGGGTCACGAAACACCTGGGGTTATGGTCAACATTCCGGTTTCACGGCTATCCGCAGAGGCGCTGCGCGGCATTGTCGAGGCATTCGTGCTTCGTGAAGGTACCGACTATGGACACCGCGACCACAGCCTCGCCGAAAAGTGTGAGCGCGTGCACGAGCAGCTACGCAGGGGTGAAGCCGAACTGTGTTTCGACCCCGTAACCAACAGCATCGACATACGTCCCATCTGAACGGCGCAATTCCGGCGCGGCGCGGCCCATTGCAGGCGACGAAGAATGTCACCTCAAAGAATGTCACCTCGATCGGTGCAACGGGCTGGCTTTGGTCTCGCCACGCGCGAAAACCCGGCAAAGTTGATGAACATCACGGAACGGAATTCCGAAACAGATAACCATCTGATTTGGTTAAGGATTAACGGCAACGAGGCTGGCAGTGGCGATGCCGAGAACCTGGTGATCTCCGATCCGATCCCCGCAGAGCTGGAATGTCAACCGGGCAGGAACGATTCTGCTCTACCGGCTTGTGAGGAACATGACGATGATTTTGCTCCAGCAACAACCGTTAGGTAAGCTGGATGCAAAGCGCCCGAACAGCCCCGCACGAGGATGAAGAGACGGTGGAAGAAAAAGTGACGTATTTTGACAAGGACATAAGGATGTACGCAGCAACCCTGTCGGGAACCGTGCGCTTTTTTGTTACTACCATGTGTCTGATTGCAGCGCTAGCCACCTCGGCTACCGCGGCGCCCCGGGTGATTTTGGAAAACTCCGTGCAGAAGGTTGAAACGTTTGTGAACGAGGCGGGTGAGCCCCAGCGCCACCTGGTCGACGCCGACAGCGTGGTGTCCGGCGACGAGCTGCGCTACACCATCACGTTCGCAAATGACGGCGATGAGAGAGTCGACGCAGGAAGCGTCGTCATCACCAACCCGATTCCCGAAGAGACCGAGTATCTGAGCGGAACCGCGTCTGGGTCTGGCACGGACATTGTGTTCTCCGTTGACGGAGAAAATTTTGCCGGGCCGGAAGCTCTCACTGTGACCCAGGACGGGCTCGAAATGCCCGCTTCGGCGAAGGACTACCAGTTCATTCGCTGGGTGTTTGGGCCCGTGTTGAAGCCTGGTGATACCGGCAACGTTTCGTTCAGCGTTCGCTTGAAATGATTTAACCGCACACGAAGTAGCCGGTACAGTACTCGAAACGCCTCAGCCGGACGATCGCGATCGTCGTAGGTTTCATTGGCGCGACGATCGCAACCAAGGCGAAGCCCGCCTCGGGATTGCCGGAGGTGAAGTGATTCGCTAGTGTGCCAGACTTTCCATGGAGGTCATCGGCGTGTTCTGGGCAATTGCTTTCCGGCGCGATGTGCTGATTCGCGCTCTGAAAACGGCGGCTTTCGTGGGGGTTATTTTGATCGTCATCAATCACGCGGATGCGCTGCTGGCAGGGACGATCGACGCAACCCGGTTGGCGAAAATGTTGCTGACGATGCTGGTACCTTACTCGGTTTCGACCTATGCCAGCGTCCGATCGATTCAATCCTTGGAAGTCGATGGCGCGGACACTTAGCTTGAAGTGAGCCCAATCAACGCATCTCGTATCTGAGGGTCACGCCGCCGTACAAGTTTCGTTTCGGAGCCGGCTCGAACAGGCGGCCGCCGAATCCGTTAATTCTCACGTCGCCGATGTAGTCTTCAGCGAACAGATTGTTGATGCCCAGAAACGGTTTGATGCGCCATTGCCCGAATTCCAACGAGGCCCCCGCCCTGAGATTGGCAACTGTGGAGGAGTCGCTGGCCGTAGTGTTTGCGTTGTTTGCCGGCAGTTCGTCGACGTAGAGAACATCAGCCACGACGTACAAGCCCGAGGGGTGGTTGTATTCGACCTCGGCGAATAGCTGGTGGTCTGGAAGCCCCGGCAAGCTGTTGCCGTCAAATTCGGGATTTGTCTCGAAGCTGTCAAATTTGAAATCCGAGTAGGTGTAGGCGACGCTCAAAGAGAGGCCTTCAGCCAGCTCCACAACGGCATAGGCTTCAAGCCCGTTTCTGTCGGTGTCCGCATTCTCGAAAAACGCTCGATTGCCGATGTTGGAAACGCTGGTGATCTCGTCGTCTACCTGCATGGAGAAGAGGGCGACGTCGACATACAATCGATCGTCGAGAAAACCACCGCGCAAGCCAATCTCCACGCTTGTTGCCTGTTGTGCATTCACGTTGTTGAACCCGCCCAGGCTCACATCCAGATTTCGCGCCGGGCTTGCAAGTTCGGTAAACGTCGGCGTTTCAAACGACGTTGCGTAGTTTGCGTAGACGCTAACGCTTGGAGTAACCGCCCACACCAGCCCGAGCATGGGGCTCACCTCGTCGAAGTCCAGGTCCGCAGACTGGTCGGCATTGGCCAGAAAACGGTCATTCACCGACAGCTCAACGTGGTCGTAACGTAGTCCGAGAATCAATCTGACGTCCTCGGAGATGCTGATCTCTTGGCGCACGAACACGCCGAAGGCTTTGGCCTTCTCCAGCTGGTCGAAGCTCAGCGCCCCTTTCACCCCGGCATTGTTGAGATAGCGTTGGCGGTCGTCCTCCTGAATGTCTACATCCACGCCCGCGATCAGCTGGCTGGACCTGCCGAACAGCTCGTCGGAAAAACTGAACTGCACGCCGCCACCCCAGAAGAACCGATCGAGTTCCACGACGCCGTCGTCGGCTACGAACGGGATATGGGTGCCGATCGGCAGGAACGCCGAAAAGTCGCGCCAAAGGTAGTAGTTGCGGACCGTGACCGCGTATTGGTCCGCGATATCGCGGTGGTAGATGAAGCCGATTTTCTGTTGATCCAGCTCTTCGCCGGCATTGGAACTCACGTTTCTCGCCTGAGCTTGCCTCGGGTTCGCATCGACCTGGGTGCTGGTGATCCCACCCGCGTCATCGGCCGTTGGCGAATCGACGAGATTGAATATGACGGTTAAATCGGAGACCGCGTCGATATCGTAGCGAAACTTGCTGTTGAGCTGCGACGCTTCCACCCGCGAATGATCCCGGTAGCCGTCGTATGTAAGGCGGGATGCACCGACCAGGTAGTTCAGCTTTCCAGATCGACCGCCGGTCTTTACGTGATACTTCTGCTGGTCGTACGCGCCGACGATTACCCCGGCTTCCAGGAAGGGGATCTCCGGACCATCCTCCGTGAATATGTTGATCACCCCACCTGAAGAGGCGCCATAGAGGGATGAGGTTGGGCCGCGCACCACTTCGATGCGCCCGATCGAGCCAAGATCGATGTCGTCCACGCCGCTCTGCCCGTCGGCCATGGTCGCAGGTATCCCATCGGAGAAGATCTTTATTCCGCGAATGCCGAAGTTTGCCCTGGCGCCGAAGCCCCTGATTGCCAGTCGCAGATCTCGAGAGAAGTTGTAGCGGTTTTGCGAGAACAGGCCTGGAACCCGGTTCAGCGCCTCATCGAGACCCAACTGCTGCCGGCCGCGTTGAATCTCCTTTTGCTCGATCACGCTCACTGCCATCGGAACGTCGCCGACGGACTGTTCCACACGGGTGGCCATGACGGTCAACTCTTCGATTCGCGGGGTTGCATTTGCAGATTCTTCTGCTGCTAGCGCACTCGCTGCAATGAATGGCAAGGTAAACGAGACACAGATCATGCAGCTTGTTCTCGTCAGGAACATATTCAAGTCTCTCCAATTGATGGCTTGACGACAGAGTGGTCTTAGATAAGTTGGCGTTTCCCGCTCATCGGTCGAACTCGGCGCGCCGGCGAAATCGGGTGGCGCGGCGGCAGCTTACGGTAACAAATTCCCGATCGATATTCTCGATCTCGAACGTAATAGCGCAGGGTCCAGGTTGCGGGCCCGTGATCTGATCGCTGGGTGCGGACGTGAATAGCCGCTAGACTTGCGCAATGAGCTCTTCCATTCAAAAGCCGAACGCTGAAATAAAGGGTCAGGCGGAAAAAGTCGATGTTCAGGTAGGGCCACGGGGCACGCTCGATCTGCTATCGCAGCTGGAAGTTCGTGCACTGACCAGCACTGCAGCCGAACACAATCTCCTGGATCTGTTCTCGCGCTGCGCCCTGGCCGTGCTCAATACGGGAAATGAATCGGACGATGCGGCTGCAATTTTTGATGAGTATGCGGACTTCTCCATCGAGGTGGCCAGACGTACCCGGGGCTTGAAGCTGATCATCAAGAACGCTCCTGCGAGCGCTTTCGTTGACGGGCGAATGGTTGAAGGCGTTCGCCAACATCTGTTCTCGGTGCTGCGGGATATCGTCTACATCGGCACGGATATCGCCGACAACGATCAGTTCAACCTGGAAAGCTCCGAGGGTATTACGGACGCAATTTTTCACATCCTCAAGCACGCCCGGGTGTTACGACCGGATCTTGCGCCAAAGACGGTTGTTTGCTGGGGCGGTCACGCCATCTCCAGAGCGGAGTATGAGTACACCAAGGAGGTTGGCTATCATCTGGGATTGCGCAGCCTCGATATCTGTACCGGCTGTGGTCCGGGTGCGATGAAGGGGCCGATGAAGGGTGCAGCCGTTGGCCACTCAAAGCAGCGCACGCACGGCGCGCGCTACATCGGTTTGACGGAGCCGGGAATTATCACCGCAGAACCACCGAATCCCATGGTGAGCGACCTGGTGATTCTCCCCGATATAGAAAAACGGCTGGAGGCTTTTCTGCGTGTTGGACATGGCGTGATCGTATTCCCGGGCGGGGCGGGGACTACGGAAGAGATTCTCTACCTGTTGGGCATTTTGTTAGATCCTGGCAACGCAGAACAGGAATTGCCGGTGATCTTCACCGGACCGGCGGACAGCGCTGACTATTTCCTGGAGCTCGACGCGTTTCTGCGGCTGACGCTGGGCGACGCGGTGGCGCGAAGGTACGAGATCATTCTTGCTGACGCCGCCGAGGTCGGCCGCCGAATGGGTCAGAAAATCCGCAGGGTGCGGCGCCAGCGCCGACGCGACGGAGATGCGTACTACTTCAACTGGCTGCTGAACATACGACTACCGCACCAACAACCTTTCACAGTGAACCACGAAAATGTCGCATCGTTGCGTCTCAGCCGGGATCTTGCCCCGCACCAGCTGGCGGTCAACTTGCGCCGGGCTTTTTCGGCGATCGTTACCGGCAACGTCAAGGAGTATGGGATTCGCATGATCGAGCGCCACGGTCCTTTCGAGCTGCATAGCGATGCGCACCTCATTGGTGCGTTGGATCGTTTGTTGCGGCGCTACGTTGCCCAGGGCCGGATGACGCTGGCGGGCCAATACCAGCCGTGTTACCGGGTGATAGGTTCTTAGTGGTTGCTGTGGTCGAGGTTTCGGAGCTCACCTGTCAGCGCGATGGCCGGGAGCTTTTCGGCGCGCTTGGATTCGAGCTGAATGCTGGTGAATGTCTGGAGGTGCGCGGCGCCAACGGCAGCGGCAAATCAACGTTGCTGCGCTGTGTCGCGGGCTTGTTCACTGATTACGCAGGTACCATCGAGACGGCGTCGTCTTTGTACCTTGGCCATAGGCTTGGCCTGAATCTGCTGCTCACCGCCGAACAGAATCTGATGTGGTATCGGGGCCTGCGCGGGTCGGCCGATTCGATCTCCGAGGTTCTCAGCAGAGTGGGTATGGGTGGCTACGCGCGGGTGTCCTGCCAGAACATGTCGGCCGGTCAACAGCGCCGCATCGGGCTTGCCAGGGTACTCATCGGCCAATGCCCGCTCTGGCTTCTGGACGAACCTTTGACCGCCTTGGACGCGACAGGCCAGGAACTGGTCGCCAGCCTCATCCAAGAGCACCTGCAAGGCAGCGGGGCGGTGCTCTGCGCGACGCACCAGGACCTGCAAGTGCCCGGCGCTCGAACCTTGCAGCTGGGAGTCTAGAGGGTGGCCGACTCGGCACAACCGCGGTCCGTGGTGGGGTTGTTCGGCACACAGCTGCGTCGCGAGATTCAAACGACTGCGCGCTCAATGGAAGAGGCGGTCAATCCGCTGATCTTTCTGTTCCTCGCGATTACCTTGTTTGCATTGAGTGTCGGCGGTGGTGTGGAAGATCTGCGTGCGCGGGCGTCGGGAATCATCTGGGTTCTGGTTTTGTTGGCCAACATGCTGTCGCTGGAGTCGCTGTTCCGCCGGGACTACGACGATGGGACTCTGGAGCAGATGCTGTTGCTCGCCCAGCCGGTCTTCGTGCCCATCCTGGCCAAAATCGTGGCGCAATGGTGCTTGAGCGGGCTCGCCATGACATTGCTGGCGCCGCTGGCAGCCCTGATATTGTATCTCCCAACAAACGAGCTCCCTGTTTTGCTGCTCAGCCTGCTGCTGGGAACCCCCGCGCTCAGCCTGTTTGGCGCCGTTGGAGCAGCACTTACGGTAGGCTTGCGGCGTGGCGGCGTGTTGCTGGGGCTGTTGATCTTGCCTTTGTATGTCCCGGTCTTAATATTTGGCGTCGGTGCGGTATCCGAGCATATGGCAGGCGTTTCCATAAATGCGCAGATTTATTGGCTATTGGCAATTACGATGCTCGCGTTGACGGTTGCGCCATTCGCCGTACAGGCGGCGCTGCGCATCAGCGTTGAGCAATAGTCGCGCGCAATAATGCCGTTAGACTTGTGCATGGGTATATTGTGCGTAGATATACAAGGTGGATCGCGCTTTGGCATCACTGAAAGAATTCTGGCACCGATTGGGTTCGCCGCGCTGGTTTTACCAGATCAGCGGACTGTGGCTGAAGCTGTTCGGCGTGCTGGCGCTGCTGCTGCTGGTAACGGGCAGCGTCTGGGGCCTGGCGTTTGCCCCGCCCGATTATCAGCAGGGCAACAGCTTCCGCATCATGTACGTGCATGTGCCGACCGCCATCGTCTCTCAGAGCGCCTACCTGGTGATGGGTGTGGCGGGCATTGTGCTGCTGGTGTGGCGCATGAAGCTCGCCGACATGGTGCTGGCGACGATCGTACCGTTCGGGATGTCGATGACTGTGCTGGCGCTTGTGACCGGAGCAATCTGGGGGAAACCCACCTGGGGCGCCTGGTGGGTCTGGGACGCCCGCACGACATCCATGCTGGTGCTGTTGTTCCTGTATTTCGGCATCTACGCCCTGCGTCAGTCCATTCCGGCTCGGGAATCCGCGGGTCGGGCTTGCGCGGTGTTGGCTGTTGTCGGGATGATCAACATTCCGATCATCAAATATTCGGTGGATTGGTGGTTGACCCTGCACCAGCCAGCTACGTTCACTCTGACACAAGCTCCAAGCATGCCGGCGGTGATGTGGCTGCCGCTGGCCATCAACGTACTGGGCATTTACTGTTTGTTTGGCGCGAATCTATTGAGTCGGTTGCGGTTGGAGATTCTGCGCCGGGAGGCAGGCACCCAATGGGTGCGTGACCTTGTGGCCAGGGGGGCGCCTTGAGCTTCGATTCGTGGAGCGAATTTTTCGCCATGGGCGGCCATGGTTTCTACGTCTGGTTGAGCTATGTCTTGAGCCTGGCGGTAGTCCTCGGCAATGTGTTGGCAACAGGCAACAGCCGCCGGCGCTATCTGCGCGAACAGCGGGACCTGCAGTTAAGGAACGACAAAA